>Ga0208544_10001787_pt1 | contig 14514 bp, 7 predicted proteins | sample DEB08_DNA_9_FD_184526 | JGI IMG/M metagenome (GOLD analysis project Ga0208544, IMG submission 184526) | Aqueous microbial communities from the Delaware River and Bay under freshwater to marine salinity gradient to study organic matter... | ecosystem: Environmental > Aquatic > Marine > Coastal ...
GCTCGAATTGATTGCCAAAGCCAAAGCGGAAAAATGGACATACCTGGATTTGGGGCGGTGTGGCTTGGTCACCTTACCCAGGGAATTGTTTGAGCTGGTGGAATTGGAGGAGTTGATCTTGTCGGATTTTTGGTGGGATTATGATAAGGGAAATTTTTTACAAAGCATGAATCCTGGGACAAGAAATCAATTGTCCAATTTAGAGGGGAATTGGTTGGCCCTGTTAAAAATCAGCAAGTTAGTTCTCATGGGTCAACCTCAAATAAGTGATTTAAGTCCATTGGCGGATTTAACCGCCCTGCAGGTGCTCGACTGCTCAGATACTTCGATAAGTGACCTAAGCCCACTGGCTAATTTGCCCACGCTACAGACCTTCTACTGCTCAGACACCTCGATAAGTGACCTAAGCCCATTGGCTAATTTGACCGCCCTTCAGACCTTCTACTGCTCAAATACCTCGATCAGTGACCTAAGTCCCCTGGCTAATTTGCCCACCCTGCGGAAGCTCAACTGCTATAGGACCTCGATATATGACTTAAGCCCTCTGGCTAATTTGCCCGTCCTGCAGGTGCTCAACTGCTCAGACACTTCAATAAGTGACCTAGGTCCCCTGGCTAATTTGACCACCCTGCGAAAGGTCTACTGCTATAGGACCTCGATAAATGATTTAAACCAGCTGTCTAATTTGACTACCCTACAGCTGCTCGATTGCTCAGACACCTCAATAAGTGATTTAAGCCCACTGATTAATTTGACCGCCCTGCAGGCCCTCTATTGCCATAAGACCTCGATAAATGATTTAAGTCCCCTGGCTAATTTGGCCGCCCTACGGAAGCTCTACTGCTCAGAAACCTCGATTAGTGATTTAAGCCCACTGGTTAATTTGACCACCCTGCGGAAGCTCTACTGCTCAAATACCTCAATAAGTGATTTAAGCCCCCTGTCTAATTTGATCGCATTGGATACGCTCTACTGCTCAAATACCTCAATAAGTGACTTAAGCCCACTGGCTAATTTGATCGCATTGGATACGCTCGACTGCTCAGAAACCTCAATAAGTGATTTAAGCCCTCTAACTAATTTGATTGCACTGGATACGCTCTACTGCTCAGGTACCTTGATAAGTGATTTAAGCCCACTGTCTAATTTGGCCGCACTGGAGGTACTCCTCTGCTCAGAAACCGAGATAATTGACTTAAGCCCTCTGGCTAATTTGATCGCCCTGAAGAGGATCCACTGTGATTCAGAAACCATAACCCATATCCCCAAAAGCGTCCTATTTTTGCCACAACTCAAAATCATTGGATTCTCTCCTAATATCCACAATATCCCACCAGGCCTAACCGAACTGGAAGACATCCGGGCCTACTTCAACCATTTAGAACAAGAAATCGCCCCGGCGCCCGACCAGCTCTTCAAGGTCATCTTGTTGGGCAACGGCTGTGTGGGTAAAACTTCCCTCCTGGCGCGCCTGGAGCACGGCCAGGCCGCCACCTTACCCACCCTGGAAGCACGTACCCACGCCATCCAAATGAAGCAGTGGCCTGTTCCGCAAAGCGAACTGGTGGCCAATGTCTGGGATTTTGGGGGCCAGGAAATTTACCACGCCACCCACCGCCTGTTTTTGGCCTCGCGGGCGCTTTACCTGGTGCTGTGGTCGGGGGAGCACGTCAGGGAAGCGGGGGAAGCGTATTATGACCTGCCCTACTGGCTGGATCTGATCCTGGCGGAAGGCAGACACAACCGGGTGCTCGTTATTCAAAACCGCTTCGGGGACGAGCCTACGCAGCTGCCGCCTGACTGGCACGATTTGGTAGCCTACTACGAAGCCCGCCACCTCGTCCTGGAGCGCCCCCTCTCCGTCGACTGCTGCCAAAATGAAGGACTGGAGCAGGTACGCAAACAGATTCGGCGCAGCCTAGAGGATATGCAGGAGCAGCGGGCCTACCAGCTACCGGCCGCCTGGGTCGGTATTCGGGCGCACTTGCTGGCGGAAAGGGAAAACGGCACCAAGGTCTTGCCCTTCAGTGCCTTTCGCGCCCAGTACCAGGCCCTGGGCATGGACGACGCGGCGGCGCACGCCCTGCTCCAGTTTTTGCACCACAACGGCATTGTCTACCACCAAAGCCACCGGCTGAACGACGATATTATCCTCAACCAGCAGTAGGCCATCGATGCGCTCTATGCTTTCCTGAACCGCAAGGGCGCACACCACGAAAAGATCAAAGACGGCTTCCAGGGCATCCTTCCCGCTTCCTACCTGCCGACCCTCTGGCCAGCACCCGAATACGAGGAAGAGCAACGGGAAATTTTGCTTGGCTTTATTACCAGCAACGAAATTGGGTTCGAGATCCCCACTTCGGGCAAAGAGGAGGTCAAGTACCTGATCCCCCAGCTGCTGCCAGAAGACGACCAGGCGGTGCAGTACGACCGTAAGCGCCTGCGCACGACCTTCCGCCTCAAGATCGGCTTCCCCTTCCTGCACCGGGGCATTGTGGATCGCCTGCTCTTTAGGGTCCGCAAACTGGACTACAGCAACAGCACCCGCTCGGCCATCATCATCAAAGACCACGAGCAGGACCAGGGGGCTTTCGTGGCGTACCTGCTGGAAGAGGGGAACCAGCGCTCGATTCTCATCGAGGCGGAAAACAAACGCTTCGGCGTGCAGTTGTTGAATGAGGTCGGCCAGCTTATTGCGTTGGACCGCGCGACTTTGCTGGCTTCGGCTACGGGCCAGGTGTTTGTTCCGGTCGCCAATATTGCTGCCGCCAGGCTGGCGGGCCACCATACGGTTTTCTTCGCCCACGAGCAGCACGAGCTCCAACCCCTCCTGACCTACCTCCACCTGGACAAAGACCAGCGCCTGTTCGACGGCGAGGTCGCCGAAGAGCTGCTGCAAATTGATCCGGCACTGCGCTTTGCTACGGTGCGGGAACGGGTACTGGAGCTGATCAAGCGGGGGTACGTGGAGCAGGCGATTAGAGAAATTCCGGCGCCGTTATTGGTCGGCGACTTGCTTTTGGCAGTCACCAATTTTCGGGCGGCGGCCCGGGATTATGGCCTTGGGCTGATTACGGATAATCAACACGATGTGGCGCGTAGTCGGTTGGTGAGGTTTTTGGTGGGGGATTGGGGGTAGTGGGGAGGCTTACTGCGGAAAGCGATTTGAGTAGCACGAGCGTGTAGATGGATGCATGGAGACGAAATCACTGCCACTTCAGGCGCAACATTTCCCTGAAAAATTTCGTATAAATACCTAGCTTTACCGGAAGGTGTGTAGCGGTGACACATTGCTGCTACCCGAGGGTCTGATTAACACGATGAATAAACAGCGCAGTGGTATTCCTGAAATCGCAGGGTTTTGTACCTCAATAAAAAGTGCCGATAATGTAGTTACTACTTTGAAAATGAAAAAACATCGTTGCATTATCAATAGTAAGGGTTTTATTTATCTCTTTTCTGACTAACCATTCAATTTCAACGCGAACCCAATATCTTTCAATAAACATGAAAAATCTTCAAGAACTACTCCGTCCCCGCCAATCGGTTTTTGACAAATCACGCAGGGATGTTGTCCTTGATATTACAGACCTGACTGAAGGTAAAATTGATCCAGCTACTTTTTTTGCCGAAAACTACATTACCCAGGGGATGAAATCCCTATACCAGTCGGTATTCAAGCGATTGGAGGGCAATACCGACGACGGAGTTTTCAAACTGACCCAAACCATGGGTGGCGGTAAAACCCACAACATGATAGCCGTCGGACTACTGGCTCAGCACCCCGAGTTTCGCCAAAAAGTGATGAGTGAAGTATACCCAACCACCTTCCTGGAGGAGGCTAAAGTTATTGGCTTCACTGGCCGGGAAAATCCCCGCTATGGTATTTGGGGACACATTGCTGAACAATTGGGCAAACGGGACTTGTTCCGGGACTACTACGACCCGCTCGAAGCACCCGGGCAATCGGCATGGATAAACTTGCTCAAAGGCGAAAAAGTAGTCATCCTATTAGATGAGTTACCGCCCTATTTCCAGGCGGCTAAAGCCAAGCAAATTGGCAATTCTGATTTAGCAGTCGTTACCACCCAGGCGCTTTCCAACTTGCTGGTGGCCATTGGCAAAGAAGAATTGAAAAACGTGGCGCTCATTATTTCCGACCTGACGGCCAATTACGCCGAAGGCTCAGAGATGATTTCACAAATGCTTGATAATTATGGTTCCGAAGTAAACCGCGTAGCAAAAAACTTCACCCCCGTACAGCAAACCGGAGACGAAATCTACCACATCCTCCGCACCAAATTGTTCCAAAACGAGGCCGCATCTACTGACGTGGATGAAATTGCCAGCGCCTACGGCGCAGCCATCAAAGAGGCCCGGCAAATGGACATCACCACGGAAACGCCCGAACGGTTTGCCACAGCCGTCAAAGACGCATTCCCCTTCCACCCCGCAGTCAAAGACCTCTACGCCCGTTTCAAGGAAAATCCCGGCTTTATGCAGACCCGGGGACTCATCCGCTTCATGCGCACGGTGGTCTCCCGCATGTGGGATGAAAAAGACGGTTGGGCCAACCAGGTTTCCCTCATCGCACCCCACGATATTGACCTGCACGACTCCGACACGCTTACCGAAATTGCCTCCATCAATTCCAGCCTAACCAATGCCATCTCACACGACATTGCTGGTAATCCGCCAGGAGTGGCCGAAAATCTGAACGAAGCCTTTGGAAACGAACTGGCAACCAAAACGGCCAAACTGGTCCTGATGTCTTCGCTGGCAACGGTGCAAAATTCCATCCGGGGGTTGAAGGATGCGGAAATTGTACGCAACCTCTGCGCTCCGGGCGTCAACATTTCTGAAATTCAATCCAAAGTTCTTCCGGAGTTAAAGAGCAACTGTTGGTACCTGCACCTAGACAACGCCGGGAATTTCCTATTCAAGAACGTGCAAAATGTGGTTGCCAAGTTGAAAGACTACGTGGCAGGCTACACCGATGAAGGCATCGAGCCCGACATCAAGAAAAAACTCGAAGAACTTTTTAACCCCGAAGACAAGGACTGCTACCAAAAAGTTTTTGCCCTCCCCTCGTTGGATGCGATTTCCCTCGATGCCAGCCAGGTGGCCTTGATTATCTACAAACCTTATGCTGGCGGCAATATCCACCCCGATCTGCATAAGCTCTACGACGACGCCACGCTCCGCAACCGCATGATGTTCCTCACCGGCGACGCCCATTCCATGGAGGCCATTTACCAGAACGTCAAAGCCCTCAAAGGTATCGAAGCCATTCTCGGCGAGTTCCAGTCCGAGAAAATGCCTAAAAATGACCCCCAATATATTGAAGCAGAAAAGCTTCGGGAAAATTTCCTTTTCAAATTTCGCAGTGCTGTTACCACCGCCTTTGTCAAACTCTATTACCCTACTAAAAACGGCTTGCTCGACGCCAACTTCCAAATGCACTTTTCTGGTAACGACTACCGGGGCGAAACGCAAATCGTCGAAACCCTGAAAGAAAAGCGCAAGTTCACCGAAGATGTGACCAGCGATACCTTTGTCCGCTACGTGGAAGGCAAACTGTTCGGCAACCAGAAAAGCCTGCCCTGGCGAGACATCAAAGCCAAAGCTGCGCAAAGCTCCGACTGGCTTTGGCACAAGCCCAATGCCCTCGACCAGCTCAAAGAGGAGATGCTGCGTAAAGACCTCTGGCGTACCAATGGCGACTGGATTGAAAAAGGGCCCTTCCCGCCGCCAAAAACCAGCGTTTCTATCCGGGAAATCGACCGGAACGATGACACGGGTGAGGTCAGACTCAAGATCATCCCTACCCACGGCGATACCATCCACTACGAAATCGGTGATAGCCCCGTGACTACGGCTTCCAGCACTTTGGCTATCCAGGAGCCTTTTGCTTCCAAAGAATTGAAACTCTCTTTCCTCTGCGTAGACAGCAAAGGCAAACATGAGACTGGCGAGCCTGCTCATTGGCAAAATCGCATTACCCTCAAGCACCGCTTTTTTCCGGAAGGCAACGGTCAGAAACTCGAATTGCAGGCTGCTCCCCCGGGCCCCATTAAATACACTACCGATGGTAGTGACCCCTTCACCGCTGGCGGTGTTTACGAAAACCCGGTGGAAATCTCTGACCACGTAAAAATCGTAGTTGCTGCTGCCGAAAAACAGGGAATCCGTTCCGAAGCGAAAACTATCCGGGTGCCGGAAAAAACTGCCGGTGGCGCCGTCATTGACAAATCCTTATCTGCCGTTTGGAAAAAAAAGCTTAAAAAGGAGTCTACCGCCGAAGTGTTTGAGTGGATGAGTCTCCTTCAAAAACACCAGTTTGAACTCTCTGAAGTCGCATTGGCCATCAATGGCGAGAAATGGATAGCAATTGAGACGAATGCGCAACTTATCTTTACCCACGACAAGGTTTCCCAAATGTTGGCGTTTTTACAGAATATGCTTTCGGAAGGTGAATTGGCAATCGAAGCAGGAAAGCTACATTTTCAAACCGGACAACACCTAATGGATTATGTTAGAGATACCCGCGAAGAATTCAAAAACGAAGATATTGAGCAATAATAAAGACATACGCGGCTTTGGCTTCAACCCGCAGGATACCGAACACCACTTCCTCGTGTACGTCAAGCCCGGGAAGAAGGAGGTCATCATGTTCGAGCAGTTCCAGTACGACCCACAAATAAGCTGGAACAAATTGGCTTATGAGGTTACGGGATCCGGCTCCTCGGCCAAAGTCATTTTGCCCCACCTCAAGTGGGAATTTATTAAAGAAGAAGTCCGGGCAGAATTCAACCGTCGCCTGAAAAGTAACCAGCAACCCATTGCCAACTGGTCGGCCGAATCGAACTACCTGCACCGCCTCTTTGGCAAAGAGCTGCTCGTGCTCGCCTGGGCCATTGAAGATGCCGATCCCGGCGTCATTCAGCTGGCTATCCAAAACTGGTTGGGACTGAAACCCGAAGAGCGCTGGTGGCTCTTCACCATCACCAACGCCGCCACCGGACACGCCATCAACGGCAAAGGCAAAGGCTGGCGCAAAGCCCTGCGCTATGCCCTAACCGAGAATCCCGTCACCGCCAACCGGATCGACATGAACGTCTACAACGAACGCGCCTCGGATACGCCTACGCTCTTCGAAGATCCAGACCCGGAAGCGGATTTGTTTAAATAATTAAAATTTACAGTATGGAAACATTTAAAGAAAAATTACCAAGCGAGGAGAATGATAATAAGGAGAACTATGTTCAAGTGGAAGAGGAGGATACATCCTCTCTAACCGAGATTGTAGAACCTTTTGACCCTAAAAAAATCGACATAGATACTAAGGCTCCTACCCTGGATTTAATGATAAAAAGGCTTCGTTCTAGTCCGCCTGCAATTGACTTGTATCCTGATTTTCAAAGAAAAGGGGGTATTTGGGGGCCTGTAAAGGAGAGCCAGTTGATTGAATCAATTTTGATGCGTCTTCCGCTTCCGGCATTTTATTTTGATGGCAGTGATGAAAATAATTGGCTGGTAGTGGATGGTTTACAACGGCTAACGACTTTGAAAAAATATATTATTGATGAATCGTTTACCTTAGGATATTTAGAATTTCTAACGCAATTAGAGGGTAAGAAATTTAGTGGTTTGCCCATCGAGTTCCAGAGAAGAATTGAAGAAACTCAAATCATTGCATATATTATTAAGCCAGGCACGCCAGAAGACGTGAAATTCAATATTTTTAAACGAATTAATACCGGTGGAGTACCTTTAACACCTCAAGAAATTCGCCACGCATTAAACCAGGGACAACCAGCTAAAGAAATTGCCGAATTGGCAAAAATCCCTGCTTTTAAACAAGCTACAGGAAACATAAATCCTGACCGCATGCTTGACAGGGATTTTGTCAACCGTTTTGTTGCGTTCTATTTGACACCCTACGAAAAATATGAACCAGACTTGGACACTTTTCTAAACCAAGGTATGCGAAAGTTAAAAGAACCTGAAATAAACCTTGCTAAATTGGAGTATGAATTTACAAAAGCTATGCAAACTGCCCATTCAATTTTTGGCAAGTACGCCTTCAGAAAGCAATTTGCCCCAAAGGAACGCCGAAAACCATTGAGCAAGGCTTTATTCGAAGTCTGGTCAGTTGCTTTGGCTAAGTTAAATGATAACGAAAGGAAAATACTAATTAAACAAAAAAATGCCATAACCAAAGAATTTATTAGAATCATGAATGAAGACGAAGGCTTTCGAAATGCCATTTCACAAGCTACGGGTGATAAGTCTCGAGTCGTCAAACGATATTCCACCATCGAAAATCTCATACAGCTAATTCTTAATCAACATGCTGAAACGACTTCAAATTAAAAATTTCAAAGCGCTCAAAACTGCTGATCTTGCTCTGGGTAAACTCAATTTGATGGCAGGCATCAATGGCATGGGCAAGTCCAGCCTCATTCAAGTACTATTGTTATTGAAACAATCCTCTGACAAGCTAAAGAGCGGAACGCTTAACTTGAACGACAGTGAATTTATCGCTTTGGGCAAGGGAAGAGATGTTTTTTACCAATACAGCGAAGACAAACACATTACCTTTGCCTTGGAAAATGAAGATAAAATATCGAAAATCTGGAACTTTGAATATCATGCTGACCGGGAAAATCTACAAAGTAAAGAACAACATAGTATTAATCTGTTGAAAAAAAATTTCAACCTTTTTACCGATAATTTTCAATACCTCAACGCCGAGCGAATTGGCCCTCGCCAATCGTATAGCTCATCTACCAGTACTATCGAAAGTCGCAAACAAATCGGTTCCAAAGGCGAATACGCCGTTCACTACCTGAACGTATTCGGTACCAGCGAAAAAATCCAATCGGAAGCTTTGCATCATCCCAAAGCGCGATCCCGCTCACTCATTCACGAAGTAGATGCCTGGTTGGGAATGATCTCTCCTGGTACAAAACTGAATACTACCGCGGTTCCTGGAACAGAAATGGTACTGCTCGACGTCCAATTTGAAACCAACCTCGATTTCACCAATCGCTTTCGTCCCGTCAACGTAGGTTTTGGCATTAGTTTCGTACTACCTGTCATTGTAGCTCTACTTATGGCTAAAAAAGACCGACTTATCATCATTGAGAACCCCGAGGCTCATCTACATCCTCGTGGGCAAGCGGAAATGGGTAGGCTTATGGCACTTGCGGCACAATCTGGAGCGCAAATCATCGCGGAAACGCACAGCGATCATATCCTAAACGGCGTGCGGGTTGCAGTGAAAGATGGCGACTTACCTAAGGAAGATGCCCGCATATTTTTCTTCGACCGCAAAACCACTGACTTTGAGCAGTACTCCTACGTCACGTCCATCAAAATCGACGACAAAGGTGAACTGAGCCAGTACCCACCCAATTTCCTCGACGAATGGAACAACCAACTTTTTAAACTCATCTAAACTACTCTCTGACGATGGAACTTATTCTGAACGAACGCTCCGTAGAAGATTTGGCGGGTACGCCCAACGATGCTCGCCAAGCAATGAATGCCTTGCTCCAGGTTTGCAAAAAGGCAAAAGATGAGATAAACTGCAACGGCCTTCGGCTGTCCAATGCTGATTTTTTCAATGAGGAATTGGTACCTGGTTACACACTGATAAACTGGATGACCGAACCTACCGGTAATCGCATGTTACAAACCCTGTTCAACGGCCTGCGCCGCTTTCCCTATTTTGAAGGTATCAGTGAAAAAGCCGAAAATGAATTTTTACTTTCTAGATTTTGTCTCAACGAACCGGCACACACTGCTCATGGCTCCAAAGTGCAAGGCATTGCTAATGCCTGGCTCAAACGCACCCTTGCCGTCAGTTTCTGTTCCCACCACGTTTGGTCGAAAAACAAGATTGCTTTGACTATTGACCGTGATGATACAGGCACAGAGGACGTGGCAGTGTACCACACCTGCACGGAAACAGGTATTGACGACGAATTCAAGGAATGGTTCCGAAAAACGAACCTACCTCCAATCTTAACCCACCAAGATGTAGATGTTTGGTTTCCGATAGATAAGCATCAATTGACAAGCCAGGCTAAAGATGACCTTGTTTTTATGTATGCAGAAAATTTGCACAAATTGATTGAAGAAGTTGAGAGCCTGGTAAAAGAAATTCGTATTAACCCACGCAGAGGCACGGGTAAACCGGAGACTTTGCAGCATGACCTTGCAGGATGGATGTCCCGAAGAATTACGGTCAAGCACCGATTAATTTACAAGCTTGAAGGAGACGTGCTACATCTTTACAGGTGCTATGATCATTATGACGACAAGTAGCGCTCCGATCATCAGTCATTAACCATAATCATCCTCCCCAATGTTCAAATCCTTCATCGAAGCCCAATTCCCCGTCGCCAAAGTCTCCAAGGAAAGCTATAAGGAGCGCATGGCTAACGTAGGCCAAACCCTCACCGGGCTGGGTAAGTGGTGGGGGCGGAAACCCCTGGTGCTGGTGCGAGCCACCATACTGGGGCTGCTCATGCCCGCCTCCGACGACCCCGTGCGTGACCGCGAGATCTTCCTGAAGCTCATGGCCATGGACGACGAGGGGCTGTGGCTCCGCAAAGACAAAAACCTTTCGGTCAAAGAAGCTTACCGACGCAGTACCCCCGCAGACCGGGAAGCGTATTTTACCCCCGAATCTACTGAAGAAAATGCCCGCTGGGTTCGCGGGTTGGGCAACGAAGAAAAAGACATCCTCCGTAAAAAAGTGTTCACCACCCTGAGCTACGATGAAAAACTCCTCCTCTGCCAGCGCCCCGAACACCTGGACAACCTGCCCCCGGAAGCCTGGGCAGCCATCAATGCCCACCTCGGCACCGATGCCCACACGCTGCCCGAACTGGTGGAACAACTCGGTCAACGCCAGTTTGGGCGCACTCCACGGGTGGGCGACGCCTTTTGCGGCGGCGGCTCCATCCCCTTCGAGGCGGCCCGGCTGGGCTGCGAAGCCTACGGCTCTGACCTCAACCCCGTGGCGGCCCTGCTCACCTGGGCGGCCCTCCACATTGTGGGCGGTGGCGAACAGGTGGTAGCGCAGGTGAAAAAAGCCCAGCAGGAAGTGTATACCGCTGTGGATGCCCAAATAACCGCCTGGGGTATTGAACACAACGAAAAGGGCTGGCGCGCCGATGCCTACCTCTACTGCGTGGAAGCCCGCGACCCCCAAAGCGGCTACCTGGTGCCTCTGGCCCCCTCGTGGGTCATTGGCGAAAAGACGATGTGCGTGGCGAAGCTGATTGAAAACGAAGCCGAAAAACGCTACGACATCGAAATCCACAGCGGCGTGAGCCCTGCCGAAATGGCCGCCGCCAAAGCCGCCGGCACCGTGCAAAACAACGCCCTGGTGAACCCCGCCACCCCCGACGAGCGCACCCCCATTGCCACCCTGCGGGGGCAGCAGGGACTGCGTCTCTGGGAAAACGACGATATCGTGCCCCGCCCCGACGACGTGTTTCAGGAGCGGCTCTACTGCATTCGCTACGTGCAGACTTACTACCTGAACGAAGCAGGCGAAGAAGTGACCGTGAAGCCCGGCGACTCCGTACCGGACGACGTGAAGCTGCTCACCCACAAGCACTACTGCGCCCCCGATGCCGCCGACCTGCAGCGGGAAGCCACCGTACTGGCGCTGCTGCGGGAGCGCTTTCGTGAGTGGCAGGAGTTGGGGTATATTCCTTCGGCAAAAATACCCGACGACGGCGACAAAACCGAAGAACCCCGCCGCAACCGGGGCTGGGCATTCTGGCACCAGTTGTTTAATCCACGGCAGTTGTTGACGTTAGGAATTTATGCTTCTAAAATTGAAAGTTTAGATGACAAGATAGGCAGTACTGCTTGCTTGCTGGGACTTGGAAAATCTGCAGACTATAATTCGAGGCTTTCAAGATGGCATGCACATGGGGATAATGAAAAATCAGAGCAGGTGTTTAGCAACCAGGCATTGAACACACTATATAATTATGGTACCAGGGCCTATTCTTTTTTATCAAATTCATTATTTTTAAACGACAGCACTTCATTAGCAGTTGGCTCAAAAAAAATAGAAGTTGGAGATATAAGGTCTATAGATCATGAATGTGATTTTTGGCTAACTGATCCTCCCTATGCGGATGCAATAAACTACCACGAACTCGCCGATTTCTTTCTCGCTTGGTACGAAAAGCATATTCCCCACCTCTTCCCAGAATGGTATGCCCACAGCCGCAAAGCCCTTGCCATCCGGGGCAGCGAGCGGGACTTTCGCTTTGGTATGGTAGACGCCTATCGCAACCTCGCCAACCACATGCCCGACAACGGGGCGCAGGTGGTGATGTTTACCCACCAGAGCAGCGCCGTGTGGGCCGATCTGGCGCTTATCCTCTGGGCAGCGGGCTTGCAGGTGAGCGCGGCCTGGACCATCCAGACTGAGACCAGCTCGGCCCTCAAGACTGGCAATCACGTGCAGGGGACCGTCATCATGGTGCTGCGCAAGCAAGTGAGCGACGACACGGGCTTCTTGTCCGACATCCAAGCCGACGTAGAGCATGGCGTGCGGGAGCAACTGCGCTACATGACCGAGATCGAAGACCAGGACGATCCCAACTTCGAGGACACCGACTACCAGCTGGCCGCCTACGCTGCGGCCCTACGGGAACTTACCCGTTACCGCCGTATTGAAGACATTGACGTACAGTACGAACTCACCCGTGAGCGCCGCTCCAGCGAGCCCAGCGAAATAGAAAAAATTATTGAAAGCGCCGTGCGGGTAGCCATGGACTACCTCGTGCCGCCCGGCTTCGACCAGTCGCTGTGGCGTACCCTCAGCCCCGAGGAGCGCTTCTACATCAAAGGCCTGGAAGTGCAGAGCCACGGCGAGCACCGCAGTGGCGTATACCAGGAAATGGCCCGGGGCTACGGCCTGCGCGATTACCGCCTTTTCCTCAAATCGGACAAAGCCAACGAAACCCGCCTGCTGACGGCCATCGAGTTCGGCAACAAGGATCTGAAACAGCCCGGCTTCGGGGTGTCGCTGCTGCGGCAGGTGCTATTTGCCATCCGCCAGACCCACACCGAGGACAGCCCCCGCAGCGGCCGCCAATGGCTTTACGCCGAACTTCACGACTACTGGAACAACCGGCAGCGTATTATCCATTTGCTGCGCTACCTCGAAACCCGCTGCGAGGGCATCGAACATTGGCAGGACGACGTGGCGGCCACGCGGGTGCTGCGGGGCTTTGTGGCCAATGATACCGTGTAGCGGAAGCCTTGTGCACCGTGGGCTACCGGGATGTACGAAATTTTACAAAAAAAACAAATTTGTGTTATTTTTTGTTTATATTTGAGAAATATTCTCAAAAAACGCCAAAATGCTACTTGAATTCACCGTCGGCAATTTTCTGTCTTTCAAGGAGTCCGTTACGCTAAGCCTGGAAAGTGGTGCCATCACCGACTTTCCGGAAAACACCTTCCGCAAAGGCAAGTACAGCCTGCTGAAGAGCATCGTCATTTACGGTGCCAACGCCAGCGGCAAGTCCAACCTTATCCATGCCATTTCGCAAATGCGCAATATTGTAAAGACTTCAGCGAAGATGTCTTCCTCCGATATTTTTGACGTTACCCCCTTTTTGTTGAACACCGGCACGGAAGGCAAGGCCAGTTTTTTCGAGATCCTTTTCCTACTGGACGACCTGCGCTACCGCTACGGCTTTGAGATCACGCCGGAAAAAGTGCACACCGAATGGCTCTACCAGGCGAAAGCGCAAGCGGAAAAGCCGCTTTTTATTCGGGATGGCGATACCATTGAGGTGTCCGCTAAATTTCCGGAAGGGAAAAATCTGGCAGAAAAGACCCGCAGCAATGCGCTCTTCCTGGCGGTGTGCGACCAGTTCAACGGCGCCATTTCGGGCAAGATCATGGGGTGGTTCACCTTCTTCAATACCATTTCGGGCCTGAGTCACGAAAATTACCGCTTTGTCACTTCCCGATTGCTGAGCGACGAAAAATGCCGCCCGGCGATGTTGGCTTTTTTGGATAAGCTCGACCTGGGATTTGATGAAGTGCGGGTAGAAGAAGAGGAATTCAGTCCGGAAAAGCTGCCGGAAGGCATGTCCCTCGCGATGCGCTTGCGGCTTTCTTCCGACCTCAAGGGGTCGAAGCGGCTGATCTTCAAAGCCAGGCACGATGTGTATGACCTCGGCGGCCAAAAAACGGGACAGCGGGAATTTGACCTCGACACCCAGGAATCCTCGGGCACGAACAAGGTATTTGATTTGTTGGGCCCGTTTTTCGATACCCTTCTTGAGGGAAGGGTACTCGTAGTGGACGAACTGGATGCCAAGCTGCATCCTCTCCTGACCAGGGCGCTGGTTTCCTTGTTCAACAACCCGGAAACCAATCCAAAAAACGCGCAGCTTATTTTCGCCACCCACGACACCAACCTGTTGAATTACGGGCATTTTCGGCGGGATCAGATCT
>Ga0208544_10001789_pt1 | contig 14498 bp, 7 predicted proteins | sample DEB08_DNA_9_FD_184526 | JGI IMG/M metagenome (GOLD analysis project Ga0208544, IMG submission 184526) | Aqueous microbial communities from the Delaware River and Bay under freshwater to marine salinity gradient to study organic matter... | ecosystem: Environmental > Aquatic > Marine > Coastal ...
TATCATTTATTTCCATTTAACAGCATAAAGGTGCCGTTTATATTTCCATCTTGACCTATTCTGGATGCCTAAAATTCCGTGGCCCTTTACAGGCGCCAGTAGGTCATGTCCAGCTCGGCGGGCGGGTAAGTGTAGAGTGCTTTGAGGTCGAAGAGGATGGGGTTGCTGCGCATCATACCGGCGAATTCGGGCATGCTCAGGTCGCGGTACTGCTGGTGGGCCACGGCCACCAGCACGGCGTCGTAGTCGCCGGAGGCCTGATCGACGAGCGCCATTTTGTATTCGTGGGCCACTTCGTTGGGCGACGCGTAGGGGTCGACGAGGTGTACGTGTACCGAGAACTCCATCAGCTCGCGCGCCAGGTCGAAGACCTTGGAATTGCGGATATCGGCGACGTTTTCCTTGAAGGTGACGCCCATGACGAGGACCCTGGTATTCTTGGGGTTCTTGCCTTTCTGGATGAGGGTCTGTACCAGGCGCTTGGCGATGAAGCCGGGCATGGCGTCGTTGACGCGGCGCCCGCTGAGGATAACCTCGGGGTCGTAGCCCAGCTGCTTGCTTTTGTGGAGGAGGTAGTAGGGGTCGACGCTGATGCAGTGTCCGCCTACCAGGCCGGGCGAGAACTTGAGGAAGTTCCACTTGGTGCCAGCGGCGGCCAGCACTTCCTGGGTGTCGATGCCCATGCGGTCGAAGATGATGGCCAGCTCGTTCATGAAGCTGATGTTGAGGTCGCGCTGGGTGTTCTCGATCACCTTGGCGGCTTCGGCCACCTTGATGGAAGGCGCCTCGTAGATGCCCGCCGTGATGACGGCGCCGTAGACCTGGGCAATTTCCGCCAGGGCTTCGGCGTCGGAGCCGCTCACGATCTTCAGGATCTTGTCGATGGTGCGTTCCTTCTCGCCGGGGTTGATGCGCTCGGGCGAGTAGCCGATCTTGAAATCGCCGTTGGCCAGGCTCAGCCCGCTGCAGGACTCCAGGATGGGCAGGCAGTCTTCTTCCGTCGCACCGGGATACACCGTGGATTCGTAAATGACGTAGTCGCCTTTCTTGAGGGCATGGCCTACGGTGGTAGACGACTTCTCCAACGACCTCAGGTCGGGCACGCGGTGCTCGTCTACTGGCGTCGGTACGGCTACAATGTGGAAGTGAGCCCGCTGCAGGTCGGCGGGGTTGGCGGTGAAGGTGATGTCCTTGCCGGCAAAGGCCGCCGCTTCCATTTCCTCGGAAGGGTCGATGCTTTGCTTCATCTGCTCCACGCGGTCTTCGCTGATGTCAAAGCCGATGACGCGGAATTTCTTGGCCAACTCCAGCGCCAGCGGCAGGCCGACGTAACCCAGGCCAATAACGGAAATACTCTTCTCTTTGCGGACTAATGCTGCGTACATTTTTTCTAAGGTTTGGGGAAACACAAAGATAGCATTTCTGGAGAGTTGTAAAAGTGGGAAAGTGTAAAAGTTGGAAAAGTGTAAACGTGTAAACGGAAAGCTGGCATACAGCCGTCCAAAAGTCCTCCTCTGGAGGAGGTCCCACGCCCGGGCGTGGGGGAGGAGGAAAAACGGAGCGCAATAGCTCAGCCCCCCCCTTTATACTTTTACACTTTTACACCCTTACACTTCCCCCCTCTACCCTAATACGCCCGAATATCCCCCGCCAAATTACTCTTCGTATACTTCTCAGCCGGATCGCCGATATAGCGGATGCGGCCACCTGTATTAGCAGTTGCGTCGAGGGCGGCGTTGGCCACCACGGTCGCTTCTCCGCCGGTATTGGCTTTCACTTCGGTGCGTTCACATGCCAGGCGAGAGCCATCGTATTTACCGCCGGTGGCGGCGGCGGCGTACTGGCTGTTGGCCGTACCGCGGAGGTCGAGCTGAGCGCCTTCCACGGCACCTGCTTCCAGGGTGTTCACTTCCAGGCTCAGGTTAACCTGGGCGCCGCTGCCAGCTTTCACCTCCAGGCGGTCGGCGACGATGGTTTCCCGGCTTTCGAGGGTCGCACCGGCCAGCACCCGAATTTCGCGCAGGTTGTGGTAGCGTACCGTTACCCGCAGGCCGCGGTCGTCTTTCAGCCAGCCGTCGACGAGGCTCAGCTTGAGGGTGCCGCCCTGCAGGCTGATGTTGAGGTCGCCTTCGGATACGTTGCTGTCTTCGATAATAATTTTGTCGGTGTCGCCTTGTTCCAGCATCACCTCCAGTTTTCCTTTTATTACCAGTTCATTGAAAGGACCCACCTGGCGGGTTTCCTGGGCCTGCACATTGAAAAAGGCTACCAGCGCGAGGAGGAGCAATAAATTTTTCATAAAATCAGCTATTTTTTTGTTGTTGCAATAATGTGAAAAGCCACCAACCAGGAACGGTACAACGGCGGTTTAAACCGCCCGGCAACCGGGGTTTTGGCTTTCTTTAACAAACAGAGGATGGGTCGGAAAGGGTGCTACCCCTACGAAGGGTGCTCGTTTAGCTGAAAATTATTGTCCAAATACTAAAGTTGAAAGCCGGGTAGCTGCTACTCCGAATGGATAATGGCCGACACCCGCCGTGCCCGTCGCGCGGGCAAAACCGCCGCCAGGGCGCCAATGCTGAAGACGGTAACAGCTACGATGGGGAAATCGTACCAGCGCAGGCTCACGGGGTACGCATCGATGAGCATCCCCCCGGGCAGGGTGATGATGCCCACCGTTACTTGCAGGATGTAGATGCCGGTAGCCAGCACAAAGCCGATCAGCACCCCACTGCCGCACATGAGCATCCCCTCGTAGAGGAACAGGCGGTAGATGCCGCCGTCGGTCATGCCCATCGATTTGAGGATGGCGATGTCGGGTTGTTTTTCCAGCACAATCATCCACAGGGCACCGATCAGGTTGAAGCTCACCAGCAGCATCATGAGGCCAACGATGGCAAAGCTCAGCCATTTTTCTACCCGCATCAGGCGCAGGAAGGACGCTTCCTGTTCGTAGCGGTTTTTGACCACGTAGTCCTTGCCCACGGCCGCCTGGATGGCCGCGTAGGTTGCCGTAGCTTCGTAGCCGGGCTGGAGGTCAATCTCCAGTGCCGTACAGGCGCCGGGCTGGTCCAGCAGGCTGCGGGCCAACGCCAGGGAGGTCAGCACGTACTGGTTTTCAAAGTCTTGCTGTACCAGGAAAGTACCCACCGGCTGCACCTGCACCGACTTGAAGGGCCGCGTATCGAACGGGCCACCCTTCTTGCGCTTGGGGGTGTAAATGGTCAGCGGGCTGAAGGGATCGTCAATGTCGATGCCCAATAAATTGCGGATGCCCTGGCCAATCACCGCCAGGTCGACATCGTCCCTGGTCAAGGCGTAGGCTCCCTCCCGTACCGTAGAGTCGATGCCCGTCACGGAAGGATAAAACTGGTCGACCCCCTTGAGGAGGCCAATGGAGCGGTTGTCCTTGTAGTCGAACAAGGCCTTTTCTTCCAGCGTCTGGCTGATGGCGGCTACGCCCTGGATCCGGTACACCTCGTCGAGTAGCAGCGAATCCGCGGTGAAGGTCTTGCCCTTGAGGGGCGTTACGGTCACGTCGGGGTTGAAGCTGTTGTAGAGGGTCAGGAACAGGTCCTCGAAGCCGTTGAACACCGACAGGATGAGGATCAACGCCGCCGTACCCACCGCCACGCCAAAAACCGCAATACCGGTAATGATATTGATGGCGTTGGTCGATCGCCGGGCCAACAGGTAGCGCCGCGCTATTTTTAGTGGTAAATTCATCAGGGGGCAAAGGTAAGCAATGCCTCCCTATAACAAACCAGTTAAAATCAATCTTCTTTGCTGCCCAGTGGCAACCCGGCAAACAAACTTCTTTTCCTCCGGAGAAATTTAGAACTTTACCCATAACATAAGTAGTTAGACGTACCCACTATGAAATACCCACTGGTCCTGTTATGCGGTATCCTGGCCTTCCAACTCTCCGCCCAGGAGGCCTACTTCCAACAGGAAACGAATTTTGCCATCGCCGTTGAGCTCGACGAGGTCAGGCACCAACTGCACGGGCACTGGGCGATGGATTACCACAACAACTCGCCCGACACCCTCCGGTTGCTCTACCTCCACCTGTGGCCCAATGCCTACGCCAACCGCAGTACCGCTTTCGCGCAGCAGCTGCTGGCCTACGGGAATACGGATTTCTACTTTGCGCCCGACGCCGACCTGGGCTTCATCGATAGCCTCAACTTCACCTCCGGCGGGCAACCCCTGCGGGTAGAAGCCACCGCCTGGGGCCCCGACGTCGTGCAGGTCGTTCTGGCCGGGCCCCTGCTGCCCGGCAGCAGCTGCCGCCTGGAATCGCCTTTTCGCGTACAGGTGCCGGCGTCCTTCTCCCGCATGGGACACGTCGGCCGCTCGTACCAGCTCACCCAGTGGTACCCCAAGCCCGCCGTCTACGACCGCGCCGGCTGGCACCCGCTGCCTTACTTGGAGAATGGCGAATACTACAGCGAATTCAGCGCGTCCTTCGAAGTCGACCTCACCCTGCCGGCCAACTACCTGGTGGGCGCTACCGGCGAGCTGCAGACCCCGGCCGAGCGCGCCTGGCTCCTCACCCGCGCCGCGGCCGATGCCCAACGCCGGTGGACCAGCAGCGACCCCACCGTTTACCAGGCGGCACCCTTTCCGGCCCGCACCACAGCCCGCAAGACCCTCCACTTCTCGGCCAGCCAGGTCCATGATTTTGCCTGGTTTGCGGATCCCCGCTTCTACGTCCTCCACGACACCATCCAGCTGGCCAACCGGGCACCCATCGATGCCTGGGCCTTTTTTACCGACCAGCAGGCTCACTTTTGGCAAGATGCCATCCCCTACATCAAGCGGGCTACCCACTTTTACGCCGACCACGTTGGCCCCTACGTTTACCCCCAGGTGACGGCCCTGCAGGGCGCCCTGCAGGCGGGTGGGGGCATGGAGTACCCCATGGTCACGGTCATCGGCCTGGTTGCCGATGCCCGGGCGCTCGACGCCGTCATCACCCACGAGGTGGGCCACAACTGGTTTTACGGCATGTTGGCCACCAACGAGCGCGATCATCCCTGGCTCGACGAGGGGTTCAATTCCTACTACGACCACCGGTACGACCGCGCCTGCTACAGCCCCGAAAGCAGCCTGCTGCCGGCATTCCTCCAGGGCGATTCGCCCACCAGCCAGGATGAACTGACGTACCGCTACTACGGCAGCCAGTACCTGAACCAGCCGCCGGACACGCCGTCGGGGCAGCTCAGGGAATACAACTACTGGACCGGCGCCTACAGCGTGCCCGCCCTGGGGCTGCGGCAGTTGGAGGGGTTCTGGGGACAAGATTCGCTCGACGGCGCCATGCAGGCCTACTACCGCGACTGGCTGTTTCGGCATCCGCAGCCAGCGGATGTGCAGGCGGTGCTCGAAAAAGCCGGAGGTACCCAACTGGGCTGGCTGTTTCAGGGTTTCCTGCAGTCGACCGAACAGCAAGACTACGCCATCCAGCGCGTAGCGCCCGACGGCCGTACCCTGACGGTGCGCAACCGCGGAACCATCGCCGCCCCCTTCCCGGTGCAGGCCATCACCGCCCAACACGATACCCTCACGCGCTGGCTGCCGGGCTTTACCGGCGAGCAGACCATTGAATTGCCGGCCCCTGGCTACCAGCAGATCAGCCTCGACCTCAACCACCAAACCCTGGACATGTACCGGGCCAACAACCACTGGCACCGGGGCGCCCTGGGGCGGTGGGAGCCCCCCCAACTGCGCTGGCTGACGGGCATCAGGGACGATACCCGCCAGACGGTTTTCGCCATTCCCGCCGTCGGTTACAACGAAACCAACGGCGCCCTGCTGGGGCTCGCCGTCCACAACCGCGGCCTGCTGCCGCAACACTTCGAATGGTTGGCGCTGCCCCTGTACGGCACCAGCAGCCAAACGCTGAACGGGCTGGCAGCCACTCGCTTTCGGTGGTGGTGGCCAGCCACGGCGCAACGCCTGCGCGAGGTGTCGGTATTCGCCAGCTTCCGCCGCTTCGGCTACCGCCACTTCGCCGCGGAAGGCGTAGACCTCAACTACGAACGCTGGTCGTCGGGCGCCACCTTCGAGTTCCACCAACGCCCCCACAGCAAGTGGGTGCCGCGCCTGGCTTACCGCTTTCTGGGCATCCGCACCGAAAACCTGTCCTTCAGCAACGAAGGGCAGTACCTGGGCACGCGCAGCAGCCCGCAACGCATCTACGAACTCAGCTACCAACGCCAAAGCAAGTGGGCGCTGGCACCAACAACCCTCACGGCAACCCTGGAATACGCCACCTACCACGACGACTTTAGCCGCTACCAGACCCACACCAAGCTCCGCCTCGAAGGCCGCGGCAAACTGCTCTACCAACCCGAAAAAGCCTTCCACTGGCGCCTGTTCGCTGGCTTTTTTCTGCACAACGACATCGGCAATACCACCTACACCCCGGCCCAGGCGTTCAGCCTCTTCGACCGCGGACCCGAAGATTATCGCTACGACAACCTCTACCTGGGGCGCGAAGCCAGCAGTGGCTCGCCCTCCCGCCAGCTGGGCCTGCGCGAGGGTGGCTTTCGGGCTCCCGTGCCCAGCAGTTTCAACACCGGCCGCAGCAACAAAAGCATGGTCAGCCTCAACGTGTCGGCCGATCTGCCCTTTACCCCCTCCTGGCTGCCCCTCCAGCCTTACCTCGATGCCGCCACTTTTGTGGCACCCACCTTTGCGGGCGACCAACGTACCTTCCACTGGAATGCCGGGCTGGCCCTCCAGTGGCTCGACGGCCAGTTGAGCTGCTTTGTCCCCCTGCTGGGCTCCGATGCGATCATGAACCCCCTGCGCGAACAGGGCGGGCTCAGGCAACGCCTCGGCGTCCGGATTCTGCTCACCGAACTGGCACCCTGGAATTGGATGGACGACGTGGGCCGCCACTAGGGGTCGGCGTGGGTCGGCAACTGCGCCAGTTTTCCCTGACGACAGATTGGGTGGGCTGGTTTTTGGGCGCCCCCCGTTGGCCGCTCCTCCAACGTCGGTGTCCGTGAGCCGGGGCGGGTCGTCCGCAGCTCCCGTTGGTCGGCCACCTCCTGCGTCGGCGTTTCCTCCTGCGTCGGCCTGCTCCCACCCCTGGCGCGGAAGGGCCCTGCCATCTGGCGTGCTGGCTGTATTCCACCGCTCCCTGGCGCCGCGCCCTCCGGTTCTTCGTGCTTCAGCGCGAAGAAACAACCAAGATTGCCACCGCTCTTCGTAGACTTTGTCTACGAAGAGCGGTAGTCTACGAATAGCGGGGTAACCTTTCGTCCTTACAGGACTCCCCGTTGCGGCATCCATTCATCCAGGGCCTGACGACCCTGGCTACAGCCTTTCGCCCCGCTGGGGCTATCTGGGCCGCGCGCATTGGGGTTTGGTGCAGTTAAAATATCGGCGGCGAATCTGGCAACAGGCTGGGCATCTCCCCCGGACCCCACTCTTCGTAGAGACTACGTCTACGAATAAATACCTAAATCGTCGTAGGCTGGAGCCTATACTAAATCGTCGTAGGCTCCAGCCTACGATGAAGTATTAAGCGGTCTCCCGGCCGCAGTATAACGATGCCCCCCATTGGCATCTCTGGCAAAGTATCAGAATGGTGGGCCTTATGACTTATCTTGCCAACACGGCAACGGATTAATTCAGGTCCGGCCAGGAGGCCGAATAATATGGTATCGTAGGCTGGAGCCTACGACAATTAGAGATAAATACCAACAGCAGTCTGTGACTGCGGTGGCTGCCAACTACTCCAGCCACCCCGAAAGAACTTGGGGTTAGCTGACAAAATGGCTTTCCTAGCGGCTTACTCGCCGGGGGCAGCGCCGGGAAGGATGCTGCCCTTGCCCCCTCAGCAGACCCAGAATGGGTCATATATTTATAGAGAAGATGATACAGCAGGGCAACGACCCCGAGGGGGTCGCATAAAATACCAATATTGGCGTCAGCCGGAGCCGACGACAATAGGAAACCAAAAATCCTTCGCGCTGAAGCACGAAGAACCCGTGCCACCCAGCCCTATTCCATCTCCTCCAGCAAATAGATAACCTTGGTCAGCCACTTGTTCGGATCGGACTTCGTGTCCGGGCCGGGATCGGGAAAATACTGCTCGATGGCGGGCAGCTTAGCCGTCAGGCCATTGGCTTTCAGGTAGGCGTCTATGGCTTCGTGGGCCGTGCCCGTACCTTCGTAAGGGCCAATGTAGTCGATGGCTACTGCTTTTCCGGCGGGGATGTCCAGCACCGTCAGGCCTTTGACCAGGGCGTTGCTGGCGGCGGGAATACCGATCGCCACGTCGGAGGTTTGATTGGCTTCGTCCCAGGAGAAAAACAAGCCCGTTGGTACACCGGCCATCTTGATCTGGTTGTCGAGGAAGGCCGTCGCTACGGCTGGCATCACTTTTTGGAAGTGGGCCCCCATTTGGTCCATCGCCACCACTTCCCGTTGCACCAGGTAATGGGTGGCGGGAAAATCAATCGTTTGTAGGGTATAGGCAGGTGGCGTAGGCTGGTTGTTTTCGACGTAAGTCTTCAACAAAGCCAATCCCTCATCGTAATCCTTGTTCATCATTTCGGGGAAATTCATGACCAGCAGCATGGCGTTGAACGGATAGGGGAAATCAGATTCGAGCGTCCAGGTGGCTTCCGTTCCTCCTTCCACGGGGCGGAAGTACCAGTTGGAGGTAGCGTCGCCCTGGCCGTCGAATTCCAGGAAGAGGTGGAGGCTGTCGGGTGGGTAGCTGTCGGTGATGGTCAGCTTGCCCGCGCCGCTTTTTTTGCTGGTCCAGGTGAAGTAGGCCCCGGCGCCTTCTTTTTGTGGGCTGAAGACATTGCGGGTGGTGGTGTCCCGGCGTTGCCAGGGCGACCATTCGTTCCAGGTCGGCAGGTGGTTGACGGCCGCAAAAACGGCTTGCGGCGGCGCATTGATTACCAGCGAACGGCTGGTGGAGACGTGTTTGGGAGCCAGGGCACCCAGGATTAGAACAAGACCGAGCAGGGTCAGGACGACCAGGCCCACAGTTTTTAGGGTTTTCATAAACAGGTGGTTTTGATGAGACAATAAGTAGTGGTGTAAAAAGGTCGTACCAAACAAACTCTAAGCGCTTGTCGGAGATTTGCTGCTGCGTGCCGACTACGCCGTACGCCCCGCCAAACGGTTGAATTGCAAGTACAATGGGAGAAATTGGTAGCAGATTACTGCTATAAAAATAAGCGTTTTTACGGAAAGTTGCAAGTGTTTTGTAAAGCGCTATTTTGTTTTAAAAACCCCTGTTGTTTCGGTGTATTCCTTTACGACGTACATGTCCAGGTCGGTATTGTTTTCGGTGTAGCGCCCGTTGGGGGTAAAGCGAAAGTCGGCCTTGACCAGTTCGTAGGTAAAACCCGAGACGTTGACTTTGCCCACCACGCCGTGGGTTTCCATGCGGGAGGCAATGTTAACGGTGTCTCCCCAGATGTCGTAAGCGAACTTTTTGATACCCACAATACCCGCCACCAGCGGTCCGGTGTGTATGCCAATGCGCGCTTCGAAGAAATGTTGCTGGTGGAGGCGCCGTTCCACGGCAATGGCGGCCATGAATTCCTGGATTTCGAGGGCAGCCAAGACCACTTTCTTGGCCTGGTTTTCGGCGGCTTCGGTGATGCCCCCGACGAGGAGGTAGGCGTCGCCGATGGTTTTTATTTTTTCGAGGCCGTGGCGTTCGGTAATTTCGTCAAAAGCGCGGAAGCAGAGGTCGATTTCGGCTACCAGTTCCTCGGGCTCCAGCTGTTCGGAGATGAGGCTGAAGCCTTTGAAGTCGCTGAACATGACCGTCACCATCTCGTGGCGTTTGGCTTTGGCAAAGCCGTTTTCTTTCAGTTCTTCTGCCAGTCCGGCTGGTAAAATATTGAGCAATAGTTCTTCGCTTTTCTGTTTTTCGGCAGCCAGTTCGCGGGTGCGGCTGTCGACTTCCCGCTCCAGTTCGCTGCGCCGGACATTGAGGGTGTACACCCGAAACTGCATGAGGCCACCAACCAGCCCCAGCCCGAGCAAGGCCACCAGGGGCCAAAACCAGGGGTGTTGGTAGTAGGCCGGCGCAATCTCGATGGGCACCAGCAATTCCTGTTCATTCCAGTCTTCGCGGTCTACCCGCCCGCGCACGTGGAGGGTGTATTGGCCCGGTTTCAGGTCGGTGTAGCGCACGAAGGGTACGTTGCTCGCGGCCGACCAGCCGGGCTCGTAGCCTTCGAGGTAGTGCTGGAAACTGTTCTGCTCGGGGTGGCGGAAATCCATCATTGCAAACTGGACGGTGAACATCCGGTCGTGGTAAGTCAGTTGGAACGGCGTCTGTGCGGGGTCGGCGCCCGCCGTATGGTGAACGACACTGTCCAGGCGGCCATCGAGGTAGCTGAAGGAGGTGAGCACCAGGGTTGCCGACTGGCGTGCCTTTTTGCGCTTGCGGTAGCGTTCGTCGGGCGCGAAGCCGTTCACCCCGTTGAGGCCACCAAAGTAGAGGGAGCCGCTGCGGGTTCGCAGGAAGGAGATGCGGTTGAATTCGTTAGAGGAAAGGCCATCGGTGGTGAAAAAATTCAACACCTCTCCGTTGGCAATGCTCAGGCGACTGAGGCCATTGTCGGTACTGATCCACAGGCAGCTATCGCCTTCCGGCAGGATGCCGTTGATGAAATCGTTGGTCAGGCCATTGGCCTGGGTGAAGGTGTGCACGGTCTGGCTGGCCTCATCAATCCGCACCAGGCCGCGGGCCGTCCCCATCCACAACCAGCCGGGAGCAGTTTCCAGGATCGCGTTCACCTGCTGGTGGGGGAGCCGCAGCAGGCTCGTAGCACCGGTCGTATAATGGCGGGTGCGCTCGAGGCCTTGCCGGAGGCAGAAAGCGCCATTATCGGCGGTACCCACCCAAATGTCACCGGCGGTACTTTCGTAGAGGTAGGAAATATTGCCGGCGAGGCTATCCCACTGGCCCTGGCTATCGGTAAAGACCTGCAACTGCTTTTGCCGGGGATCGTACTGCAGCAGGCGGTTTTGGTAGCCGAGCCAGATCTGCCCCTTCCGGTCGACGATAACGGCCCCCAGGTCTTCGTGGTCAGAAGTAAAAAGGGTGTCCTGGCGCAGGGTTTTGAGATCAATGCGAATCCCGTTTCCGGTGTAGAGGGCATCCTGGTAATAGGCCAGCCCAAAAGGGTAGTTGAAGTAGTTGTTTTTGGGAAACAGGGGCCGGACCTGGTGGGTTGTTCCGTCAATGACGTGAATGGCATTGTAATAGGAGACGTAAATATTGCCCTGGTCATCTTCGGCCATGCCCCGGGTGCTGCAGTAGATATTGCTGCAGTATTCGCTGCCGCCGCTGAGGTAATGGGCAAACAGGCGATCCGACTGGGTAATTTTTAGGGCGCCAAAGTCGGTCGCGATCCAGATGCTGCCCGTGCGGTCCTGGAAGATTTGCCGGTAGTTGCAGGTGTTTTTTAGTTGCTGGCGGATGGTCTCATCAAAGTTTTGCCATTCTTGTTGCCAGGCCCGGTAGTGCCAGAGGGTGCCCAGGCCGCCTACCCAGAGGTTGCCGTCGGTTTCTACCCACAAGCTGTTGAGGGTGGTGGTCTCGGGGCCCAAAGGTACGCGGCCCCAGCGTTGGGCAGGGGTCTGCAGGTTTTTCTGCACAAAGACCTGGCCGTCATCGAGGAGGAGCCACAATTCGTTGCGGCAAACTTGCAGGTCAACGATGTGGGCGGGATCGCGGGTGGTGCGGGCAGCCCCAATGGTGACCGACTGTAGCACGCCCCCCAGGGTGTCGAGGTAAACCAGCTGGTTGTCTTCTCCGGCCAGCAACAGTTGGCCCTGCCAAAAAGCCAGGGGCCGGCGGGTACGCGCACCGGGTAGGCTGCGCACCAGCTGCAAGCGGGGCGGTTGGTATTTCGCCAGCCAGTTCTGGCCATTTTTTTCGTCGAAAACGGTACACCATACCTGCCCGTTGGCCAGGCAGAGGTTGTTGGGGGTCAGGGACTGCCGCCGCACCAGTTGTCCGGGTTTGATCTGGTGGGCCGTCGCTTGTTCCCGGCGGGGCGAAAAGGTGGTCAGGTAATCGGGGCTGCCCAGCAACAGCTCCCCATTGGGCAAAGGCAGCAGGCCGGTCACCTGGTCATTGGCCAGCTGGCCAGTCGCACTGCTGCTGTTGTAGGTTCGAAAGGAGTAGCCGTCGAATGCATTCAGGCCGTTGATCGTGGCCAGCCAGATCAGGCCGTTGGCATCCTGGTTGATGGCAAAGATATTGCGGTGGCTAAGGCCATCGGCAAAATCGTATATCTTAATGTCCGTCTCCAGGCGCTGCCCCGAAAGCGTCACCGCCAGACCAAGCAGGCAGCACCAACCCATACCGAAAAAGCGTTTGCTCATAATTGTTGACAAGATAGGAGATTATTCTTTTATTAGCCATAGGTTCCCCGACCTTATCTATATTTGCGGTGCAATGGCCAGACCATTGTATTTTTTATCACAACTGAATACGAATATGTCCCGATCATCTACTTTTCGCCTGGTATTTTTTATGCTGTTGATTTTGGCGCTGGGTGTTGCCTGCCAGGCCGACCAGGGCACCGCGGCCGCTGACCGTACTACCGGTGCCAGCAAGGATAAGCCACTCCAGTATTTATTGGATAAATACCTGCAACCTTATCCCGATGAACTGACGGTTCTCGCCACCCCGAAAGACACGGCCATCCTGGCGGCCATGAAGGCCTACAACGCCGGCGATTACGCCGCTGCGATCGACTTGTTTCCCAATTTTGCCCGCAACTACGGCCAGGTGGGCTATATTCACCTTTATAAAGGGATTTCCGAATTGCTGGCCGACCGGGAATACGATGCTTTTGCGACCTTTCAATTGATCCGCGCCGACCAGGGGAAGGCCTTCCAGATCAGCGACTGGTACCTGACGATGAACTACGTCGGTTTCAATAATGTCTACGAAGCACGCCGGAAACTGGAAGCTATAATCGCCACTAAAGGGTATCCCCTGGCCGAAGCACAGGCTTTGCTAAAAGCTTTGCCCCAGCAATAGTCCAGGGCTGTTGTCATTTTTTTTTCTACTTTTGTTATATACATCGCAAATTACACGCACGTAAGCAATGAGAAATAAGATCGTACTGTGGGGCGCCAACGCAGCGGATGAACGCATACTGGTAGCTCTGGAACTGAAAATTGAAGAAAACAAGGTAATCGTTTATACCTTCCCCGAACAGGTAGCCACCGACGAATTCTACCAGTCGCTGATGGATAACTGGCGTAACGACCAGGGCGAAGTAGTCTTCCCCGAAGGCCATCAGGCTATTCCCCGCGAGTTATCTATCTCTGAAGGTATCTTACCTGATGACGTAAAAGTTGAACGCAGCGATGTGGTGCTACGGGCCCAGACCGAGTGGCATTTTGTCGTGCTGTCTTCCAAACTGAGCACAGCTTACCGCAACGAACTCAAGGAACTGGAAGAAAAGCTGGCCAACCTGAAGGAATACGATAAAGAGATGTGGAACAACCTCAAACAATTCTGGGGCAAAGTTCAGCAGCAGGCTCAGGATCGTACCTTATTGCGGGAACACGCCGACGAGTTGCGCGACCGGGTCAACAAAGGATTCGAAGAACTCAAGCAGCTGCGCAGCAAACTGGATGACGATTTCCGTAAAGTGTCCAAAGAAAACATGGATCGGTTCACCGAGATCATGGATGATGTGGAAAACCGGATCAAGGAGAATAAGCAGCTTAATAAAATGTTTGATGAGCTGAAAACGATCCAGAAAAACCTGCGGGAGGTGAATTTTACCCGCGAGCACCGCAACAAACTGTGGCAACGCATCGACACGGCCTTCAAGCAAGTGAAAGAAAAGCGGTTTGGCGACAAACAAAGCGGGGGCGGCTCTGGACCCGGATCTGGATCCGGCGACAATTCACCATTGCAACGCATCAATAGCCGTTTCAGCGGGCTGTTGAACGCTATCGAAAAGATGGAACGCTCCATTGGCCGCGATGAGGAAGACCTCGAATTTCAACAGCTCAAGATCAACCGCACCGATGGCCAGTTGGAGGCGCAAATCCGGCAGGCTAAAATTCAGATGATCGAACAAAGGGTCAGCTCCAAGCGGGAAAAACTCGACGAGATGCTCCAAACCAAAATTCAGCTGGAGACCAAAATAGAAAAGGAGAAGGAACGCAACGCCAAGCGGGAAGCACAAAAGGAAGTAGAGGCTGCCCGGCGAATCGCCCAGGAGAAAGCCAAAGAAAAGATTGCCGAAGATATTCGCAAGCAACAGGAAACCCTGGCGGAAGAGTCCAGCGAGCTGGCCAATGCTGCCCAGGCGATCAACGAGCAGAAAACCAAAAGCAAGCCAGCTAAGGTGAAAGCGGAAGAACCTGCGGTGGCAGAACCTGCGGTGGCAGAACCTGCGGTAGCAGAACCTGCGGTAGCAGAACCTGCGGTAGCAGAACCTGCGGTAGCAGAACCTGCGGTAGCAGAA
>Ga0208544_10001800_pt1 | contig 14446 bp, 17 predicted proteins | sample DEB08_DNA_9_FD_184526 | JGI IMG/M metagenome (GOLD analysis project Ga0208544, IMG submission 184526) | Aqueous microbial communities from the Delaware River and Bay under freshwater to marine salinity gradient to study organic matter... | ecosystem: Environmental > Aquatic > Marine > Coastal ...
CCCCAAAACCCCAAAACCCCTTATTGCGTTTGTGTAAATAAATTAATCAGAATAAAAACGGAACTCCTTCCCAGCTACGGCGCACTCCCCCGCGGCGCTCCCCGCGAATGATCACTTTCAGTTTTAAGGTGAACTTCGAAACAAAGACGAATCTGATGTCGCTAACTAAGACGTAACTTTGTGTCCCGTATGTTGATTATTGAATCGTCAAAAATTCAAGATGATAACCGCTGACTTCAAGCCTAACAAACTGCTCGCAACTAATAAAACCAACGCGCAGCATAACGAAATCAAGACTCGAATGGTCACAGCTGCCACAAGTAAATCCCTCCACTTGGCTCAGCTCAACATGAATGCCGTGCTCCCCGAAGTTTTTAAACTTACTTAGCTTATTAGACTTGACCTGGGCTTCAACAACATTGTGCGTTTGGATCCTCGCATCGGACAGCTTTAATGCCTTCAGATTCTTTGGCTCAACGATAACCCTCTTCGTGAGATCCCCCTTGAGCTGAGCCAATGCTACCAACTTAGAGAGCTCGATCTCAAAAATACCTTCATCATTACTTTGCCCCGTGAGATGTCAAACATGACTGCTCTGATTTCGAAATCAAGCCCGCCGGGCCCGAGTGCCACCCAGGGGATATCAATCAAAGCCCGCCGGGCCCGAGTGCCACGCACATCTGAGCAGCCGATTGATCATAAAACGAAATTTCGGCCAAAAGATAGAAGCCGCCCCAGGCAAAGAGAACCAGGTAGTTTTTCAGAGCCCCCCTGGAGAATGAATATTCAAATCATCTACTCTGCCAACTCCTTCTCCAGAGAGTGGCCATGCAAGCCAGAGGATAGGAATTCAAGCCCGCCGGGCCCGAGTGCCACCCAGGGGATATATGTTAATATCAAAGCCCGCCGGGCCCGAGGTCAAGATTTTTGAGCGAGGCAGTGGTCCAGTGATTGCCGAGTTCAGCAGCAAGGTCGAATTGGAAGATGTAATGGATTACTCTATGGGTAGGGGAGACTACTACAAGTGGAATGGTGCCACCTTCAGAAACACCATCGATGGCCTCGAATGTAAGAAGAAGCACTAGCATGGTCCCATGGTCTAGCCTCACTCAGTCATTGCTATGTTCGGTGGGTACATCGACGACGAAAAACTTCTCGTGGCCACGAATATTGTGGACGCAGCCCAGGCAGCTCACGGAGAGGGACTCGAGGGCGCTCCGAGCGAAAGCTGGCTCGAGCAGTACGACAGGATGTTCGTCATCTGCTTCCGAGTGCGCGGCTCGAGCTTGGAACTGGAGATGCAGAAGGAGGGCCAGGGAGTCCCCCAGCTGATGTACGCCTTGAAGCGCGTGGACGACGACCTCAGCCGCCTCTCCAAGAAGAAAAGATACGAGCTGGACTTCATGTGCTGCAACCTCTTCATTTCGCGCGACAACAAGATCACGTACTTATTCTGGCAGCGGCCCGAATTCGTTGGTCCCTGGCTGTCGGACTCGGTGGAAGAAGTGATGTCGCTGAGAAAAAGTTTCCGCAAGCCCTCTGAGTAGCTTCCCACTGGGCACCAGTACACCTTAGGCCTAGCGCAGTTCGCTTCGAAGATCTTTGCCAGTTTCCATCCCGCTCCCCTACCTAAACTTTCGCAGCATTTTGAGGCCGCGACCGCCATGGGCGCCGACCGTGGCCGAATCAGAAAGTATGCCGCTGATCTTGCGACTCGATGCATCGAATGCCCTGACTGGCAGGTGATCATGGCGCTCTCGGACGGGGGCTACTCCAGCTGGGAAGGAATCCTGTGCGAGCTTCGCAGGTACATATTGTATGGGCCCCGCAAGACAGCGCAGCCCATCTTCCAGAACGACCACCGATGAGCCGGGCGATCAGGCCAGAGCCCGCGGAGGGAACGATACAACCAAGTTCAACCTACTCAAAGACCGACCCAAGGGCAGCACCTTGCTCCACCGACGGAGCCAGCGAGCGAGTGAGATAGATGTGGTGAGGTTAGCTTTAAATACTTAAGAGTGTATGTTTTTTAGGTGTCAGGCCCCGGGGAGTAGTGTAAATCGCAGGGTTAATATTCTTTATCTCGAAGCTCAGATCATTTCATATCCTAGAAGATCCGACTAGAAGGGCCCGGGGGCAGTTATAATTAATTGTTAGGAAAATGAGGGTCAAAATCAGGAAACAACATGCCAGCTGTCTGACCTCAGGGCCGCAAAGGAAAGCAGCGGCCCAATGTGCTCGATAGCTCAGAACGAAGCCCCCTCTAATAGTAAAGTCTCAAGCCGAGGCCAAGCCCGCGGGCGCACGCCAACTCATAATACTTGACGGCTCAAGTAGGTCCAGTCGAAATTCCGAGCCTCCGCGCGCTCCGGCAATCGTTACGCAAGGGAAGCTAGCTCAGGCAGCTCGGCCCTAATAGCGCGGCCTCGAAGCTTCTAAGGGTTTCCTTGCTTATCCAACGCAGTGTTCGAACGGCGTCGTGGGGTTCCGATTCGATCTAGCTGATTTGGGCTGTAGAAAAGCTCTGGAGCAGATTCAGAGGACCATAAACTGCGCCAAGCTGGCGAGGGAAAAGCAACTCCCCGGGGCACCAAGAGACTGCTTCGTTGAAGCCTATGAGCACTGCTTGGTTCTCTGCTTTGAGGCGGACGGCATCAGCCTCATAGAGCACCAGAAAAAGCGCTAGGAGCAGCCCGAGCAGGTGTACGAGAGGATCCAGGCAATCAAGAGAGACATGCTGTTTATCGACAGGCAGGGGGGCTTCGATACATCTGCTCTTCCTGTCCACGTCTGGTTCGACGAAGCAACCGGGGCAATGACATACCTGCAGTGGGGCGGGCTAGGCTTCGACTCGATGGAAGACGATGCAGAGCCACTAGATTGTGTGTCGGTCAGCGCGTTTTGCGAGGAGTTTTTCCGCGGCTTCAAGCGAGGATGCAAGTCGCTCTTCGTGGTAGCGCTCGCGCAGTTGTCCTGGTTTTTGAATCAAAGGCCCTTCGCAGACGACTGCCTACTGTAGAAATTCCTAGCATTCTTCGGCACTTGGCACGAAAAAGATAAGGAATTAGCAATCGGGGTCGCTGACTAGATAATGAAAGTTTTCCCAAGCGAATTATTCTTCGAGCGCTAGTTGTGCTTGTAGCTCCACCTGAGTGATGAAGACCGCTACGAGACATTCGTCAGGACCGTGACGAGCGAATGCAACAAAATGATGTGAAAGCCCAGAAGTTCTTCGCATTGAACAGGCGGCGCCACGCAGCCTGGCAACGGCGATTCATGACACGATAGAAGATACGCACAGGGAAACGCAACGGGGGAGGAACATTAGTGCGAGAAAGATGTAGAAGAGCATGATTGTTATTTAAAGCTTAAGTTAAACGTTGCACCTCACTTCACTGAGTACAAAACGCAGGCTTCGACTGGAAATCTCATCCTGGGATGTGCCTCCTCAGTACTTACCTGTCGGCTGTCTAACTGGTGGGGGGCGTCATCTTTCCCCTCAGGGTTTTCCAAAATATTCAAGGGTTTAGCCAACTGTCTTGGTCGCGTAACCTAATTTAACTAGGTATTCGCCAGCATCTTTGAGTTGCCCAGACGTCGTTTGGTCTTTGCAGTACTCACCAATAGTCTCGCTCACCTTTCCAGACGATGTGCTACATGCTCCTACACTTTCGAGGAAACCTTTTTCTGTTTTTTTTTCGACCATGTGGCCTATCCAATTTAATTATAATAAAGCTGCATGCAAAGAACCGGATACCCAACCATCGAGATAGTTCACAAATAAAGTAAGATGGAAGATTATGAGAAGTGGGACAAATTTGCTAATACTGCAAACGAGATATATGAGTGGTATAAGAAAACGCATCCAATCCAAGCATTAATTTTACCCGACACACGCTTCAAGTTGGCCTACCATGATTACTTAGAATTCTACATTGATGGTCACAAATACAAAAGATACGACTGGGGTGGGTAGTACTCTAAGGAAAAAGGAGTTCCTACAGCATCGGAAACAAACAAGTCGAGTAACCCCGAGGAGGAAGCTCTGAGACAGAAGCACCGGAAGATGGTTAGAGTAGACAAATGGTCTGCAGATTTCCCCAACAACAACGACATAGTGGTCGAAAGGAATGTCATCAAAGGTGTTGATTTCTTGGAACTGCTTGCATGTGTCTAGGCAACGATCGAGGTACCAGATTACTCCTTGATCTTCAACAACTGCGAGCATATGACTGACAAAATTCTCAAAGATGTCTACCATTTTGTTAGCAAGAAAGGTGGAACACTCGAGAGTACCGTGGTGAACAACCAGATGTGAAGTTGGCGGATCAATTCCTGAGTGGTTTAGTTTTCTTGAGTAGTGTCTGAACTAAGTTCTATACATTAAACAGTGCCCCGCAAGTTAAATCCCCCCTACCATCATTTTCTCCAGGATTGCCGAGTTTGGAAATTCCTTTGGGCCAAAAGATAGGCCCGATACTAAACAGCCCCAACAATTCAAATCCACCGCCATCCCATGAGCTCGAGTAGCTAAATAGACCTACAATAGATGAGGGCAAAATTCTATGGTAAGAAAAAAGGCCCTGCAATAAAAACATGTTCCGACAACGCCCAACCGAATCTAGTCCCACATCTGGCCAGTAGCCTAGCTGGAGCACTAGAGGATGCAGCCGGGCGGCCAATGCCGAAGTGTAGACCTACAGTCAAAACGCCTTAGACTGGAACGGAAGCAATCTGGAGGAGGATCGGCCCTGGAGAATAATCAATTTAATTCTAAAACCACAGAGAACATCGATGCAGTTAAGAAAACGCGAGGCCAAAGCTGCCCACAAGAACCAATCAGCAAGACTAGCTGAAGAAGAGTGCAAGAACGACGGACCTCCCAGCGCCCCGGAGCAGGGCCGTTGTGGCTCACCCCCCTGCCACGCGCCGGCGAGTGCATGTGCTGCAGCCCGCTGGAAGAGCCTCTCGCAGGCTCATCAGATTGCCCGATCAGCAGCCAATTATCAGTTCGCTCCGGGCTGATGGAGCCATCACCCGCACCAGCGTCGGAGTGGGGTGACCGAATCGGTTTCAGACCTCCCAGCCCTGCTGCGCTTTTGGAGCGCGAGGTCGAGGCCGAGAGTGCCTCAGTTCGGCCCGGTCCTCCGGAGCCGAGTCAATCCGCTGTGCTCCAGACTGTAAGCCAGGGCTCCAGTGACGCTGCAGATCAGCAGTCCAGCATCGACGCCAGTGGAAGCCTTAATCTTTCAGAAGCTAGCCAGACCGTGGAGTATCAGAGTCCCGGCGGGCAATCGAGCATCTCAGACACAGCCACGGAGTCCATCGTTTGCAAGTGGGCTCTTTTCAACGACCAAGTTCGCAGCAGCTCGTGCTGTAGACGCGCCGCCCAGGGGAACTTTGGCTCTGTCCAGCAGTGCTCGCACAGTTTCGTGGGGATCAGCTTCAGTAAGGCCCAGGTTGAAAGCTGCGCCATGCTGCAGAGCTACCTATTAGAGTGCCTGAGCCAGGCGCGGGCCGCCCTGCTCAAAGGTCTGCCTGGGGCACCACTAGACTGCTTCCTGGAACGCCACGAGAGGAGCATTGTGCTGTGCTTCGAGGTCAAAGGCATTAGCTTGCGGGAGTACCAGGAGCGAACCCAACTGGGACCGGAGTGGGTCTAGCACACGCTGCAGTCGATTGTTAACGACGTGTGCTACATCCGTACTCAGCAGAGGATTGACTCGACGGCCATGCTCCCCAGTTATGTGTGGATTGACCCACTAAGCAAGCGCCTGACGTACCTCTGCTGGGGCGGCCTGCCCTCGAGAAGAGTGCGACTTCACACGCTCCCCGAAGCCTTCGTCGAGGTCAGCCTCTTGTTTTAACACTTTGGCCAGGAGTGCTGGCATCAGCCCCACCTGCAGTACACGCTGGCGCTCGGCTTGCTAGGCTGCAAACTTTCCCGATTGCAGGACAACCTGAACAACGTCTAGAGGGACCAACCAGTGGACTTCTTCTACGCCTAGCGGTAGGATGTGTTTATCCGGAACAGGCACGCGAGCCAATTAATCGCCGCGCTGCCAGCCGAAGCCTGCTACGAGCGAAACCTGCACGTTGCGGTGTGGAACAGCTGTTAAGGCGAGAGGCTGCGCGAATTTGCGCGAGCTGCAACGAGCAGGCGTGCTTTGAATGTATTAGTTGAGCCCTAAGCTGATCGGTGAAAGTATTGCTCTAAGAGCCTTTAAAAAGTAATTATCTTTTCTTGTTTTGTTGATTTGCTGAGCCTTAAGACAAACGTCAAGCTCATCTCGTTTCTGAATTTGACGGCGATTAGGACGTCACGCTCCCAGACTAAGACTATCTTAGATTTTACACCCAGGGGAGCTATTCATATTACATGCGTAACGCTACGCATCTATATATTAGTTGGTACTTAAGCCCCAATTTTATCAAATAGGAAATAACCCACGAAAAAGCTTGTTAAATTGGCCAACAACTTTAACGGTTTATTAAGGTGCTAGGACTCAACGCAGAGAATGAGGCAGGTATCTAAAAATTAGCCGGCAGTTTGACGAAGCAGCTTATTCGCAAAGAAATGAGCAAACCCCAAGGCAGCAGTCAATCGGTGGCTGTGATTGTCTCAAACATGTTTTTCCTAAAGTCTATGGTAATCTACGCTACAGAACTACACCTTTTCTAGGCTACGCAACCTCTCAATCTAGCAGTCACCTTGAAACTGCTCAAGTTTGATGCATTTGACTTATGGAGTACCTACGAGACCTTCCTTGGGTTTTTCAACACTATGCTTCGCAAAGTGAGAGAGCATTTCGTCAACTTGGAGAGACAAATAGTTTAGCATTTAAGTTGGTTACTTGGATCCAACGTGACAACCGTGATAAACTAGATCCTCAGAAAGTAGTTGGCCTAGATGGAGGGAATTCGCACGCTGGAGGAGGAAAACGAATCTGAGAACCACCAAGCCCCGGTTATGAAGTCTTACAATTGCTTCTTCTTGCGAGTTCTGTTCTTTGCTGCGCAGAGCATTTCCGAGCTGTGCAAATAGCTAGGAATAGACGAGTCCGTTTGCGAGATGATCTGGGCCAGTACTAAAGTGCTCCTCAGTCAAGATAATGATTTGTTAGCCGGCCGCCACCTTGACTGAATTGTCATCTGCACGATTTACGGAGTTGCTAGACTAACTCCCAGTGGATAATACTACATCGAATTCAACATTCCCGACTGATACAACATTGATAACGGTGCCAAACAATAGTTTATGTATTCAGAAGAGGCTATTGACATGTGCACCTCAGACCACCTGTCCATTTCTAGCTCAAATTTATTCGTCGTAAGCTTGCGCATTAATTTCGAGGCTATTACTCCTGGCTAAGCCGTGGATTACCAAGGTTCCGCTAGTAATCATGAAAGACCCCCGGCCCTCCGACCGAAAATTGGTTGTAAAGAACTTGATGCAACCCAGCAACAATTTGGACCTTTATTCAAGGTAAGTAGAATTTTTTTTGTTAATTTGCCCCTTGTTGTTCGGTGCGGCTCCATCCGCATCAGAGGAGGGCATTTTCCGTTCGCGGAATTTGTTCCGTGGTCTTAAAAACCATGTACAAACCTCGAATAAGCAACAACATGCAGCTCGAGTTATTTCAGGGGAACCTGTCGCTACCTCGCTGATTTGGGCCTGTAGGTTTCCTCCTCCGATGTGCGGTCACTTTGTCGTAGTGGAGGAGCTGCCTCGGGGCTCTAAGAACCGCACAAGTTGCTTAATTGATAGAATATAATGTCGTTGGTGATTCACCTAACACAGCTGATGGAGGATCACCTGTTGTTGACTACTGAGTTAGTTATGCAAATGAAGGCACCTCTGTCTTTTCAGTACTTGGTGACGGCATCACATCGAAGTCTTACCCTACCAATGCACTGACTCAAGGTAACTCATACACATTTAAGGTGGAGTCAAGAAAAACTTACGGCTTTTGTGCGACATTCTCAAACACTGCAGATGTCTTACAGGCCCAAATTCCCGAAGCACCAGTCTCACTTGCTATTGACGCCTCAATCACTGACGCCACTTAAATTGGTCTCACTTGGGCCGCAGGTGCTTTCAACGGAGTTACACCAATTATTGACTACAGAGTTAGCTATGATAAGGGTACCGGAACTTGGGTAGTTCGAGACTCAGGTATTACAAGTTTAGATTACACAGCGGTTACTTTGACACGTGACACTGTCTATTCCTTTAAGATTGAGGCAAGGAATGTCAAGGGATACAGTGCTGCATCATCTGAAGTACCGATTAGAGCAGCAGAAAGTCCTGACACTCCTGTTGCTCCCACAACATCTATCAATGGAAACTACTTGGAAATTACATGGCTAGCACCTCATCATGGTGGTTCTGCCTTAACAGCGTACACCGCTACTATTCGACAATCAGATTTTGTTACTTTCACTGCTGACGCTGTTAACTGCGACGGATCGGACTCAGGAATCATAGCTAGTGCTACCTGTTCTGTCCCAATCACTACTCTTTCCGCTGCACCTTACAATTTACCATGGGGTAGCTCAGTGAACGCAAAGGTCAGCGCAACCAATATTGTTGGTACATCTGCAAATTCTAACTCCGGCAATGGCGCGATCTTTTATACCTACCCAGACGCTCCAGTTGCTCTTTTCAACAACGCAGCGACTACATCAGCATATGTGGTGGCAATGACTTGGACAGCTGGTGCAGCAAATAGTGGTACACTTTTTATTGATTACAGGTTGAGCTATGCACATTCGGGTTCGGACGTATTTAGCACCCTAGCTAAAGGTATCACCGTAACTTCTTACTCGACGTCAATGTTCCCTTCTGGTTCAGAATACGCATTTAAGGTTGAGTCTCGGAATGCATATGGTTACAGTACAAGCTACAGTAACGAAATAACTTTCCTGCAAGTACAACTACCTGACGCACCCATCTCACTAGCTAACAACGTCGCGATCACATCTTCATCCGTGGTTGGACTTACTTGGAGTGCAGGTGTATTTGATGGTGCTTCACCCATCATTGATTACCGCGTGTTCTACGATCAAGGTACTGGCACTTGGATCAGTCTCAAGACTGGTATTACCAGTACATCGTATACAGTTACGGGTCTCACTGCCAGTCAGCTTTATGACTTCAAGGTACAAGCTCGTAAAATCATGGGATACAGTGAATTTTCAAGTTAGGTTAGTATTAGAGCAGCCGGTATTCCAGATTAGCCAACAGCACCAACAACTATTATCAATGGTAATTACTTTGATCTTGCCTGGACAGCACATTACGATGGTGGCTCAGACATCCTTAGCTACACGATTAAGCTTAAGTAGAGTGATGGAACAACATTTACTGCCGAGTCTATTGATTGCGTTGGCTTAGACTCAAATGTCAGGTCAACCACCACCTGTTCTGTTCAAATATCAACCATCCGCAGTGCGCCTTTCAGCATACCTTGGGACTCTTCAGTCTGTGCCAAAGTTATAGCAACAAATGTGGTTTGTAACTCACTTGCATCTTTAGAAGGTAACGGTGCATTCATTTTGACTAATCCTGATGCCCCAACACTTTTGGTTAAAGAAAACTGATGGCCCGTCGGCTAGTGCAATTGCAATGTACTGGACGTCAGGTGTGTGCCAACGGTGAAACTTTTGTCATTGGCCACAGTATCACCTACAATTAAGGAACCGGTACTCGGTTGGTAAGTCCTTCGTGAATGTGTTATCCATTGGTCTAGTTGTCGTTCCTGTTGAATTGATTTTCGTGATTTTTTGATTAGCAGTCAAGTCTTCGTTTACGGTATTAGGAGCGGGGCTCCTACAAATCCACACGGTAGCCAAACATTCCCGTAGGACCTTTAACTTGTGCTGAAGACAGGATGTGTGGTTTTTGGAATTTAGCCTTAAATTTGCCAACAATCCTCTAGAGAAAATGTAGGAGGCTAAAAACGAAAAAGGCGACTATAATTTAAAGTTATTTTGCAATTTATCCACCGTAAACATCAACGACGCACCACTTCAACCCGACGCGCCGATTACAAATTCCATACCTCATTTCAGCTCTCTTGTGTGCGGAATGCTTTCATTTAGTGTTTATCTCTTGTTTTAAGTCCAAACCTCTGTCCCACGCTTTGTCGGATAGTGGAGCTCGTAGGGCGCCGGGCACAATGATTTCAAGCCAGGGGCCTATTTTCCATCCGTCTGCTCCAAGCAAATTCATTTGTACCGTCTAGCCAAAACTTGCTTCCACAAGCTCCATCTAGGGGTTGACAGGCACTATCAACATCCGCGTTCTCCAGTAGTCCTTCTAATAGGTCTCCAAAGGTCGTCGAAAGCAATGGCACTGATCTAGCGCCAGGAGGAAGCGAATTTGAAGTTAGTATCGCTCAAAGTTGATTTGGTGCTTGTACCCTCTTTTGGGGCCTCGTACCCCGTTGCCGAACCCTATGCGGCTCCCGCATCTCTTCCCAATAATTTTGGCTAACAATCCCGTCAGGTATGCTGCACTTGGTTCTTCGTAGGGCGCATCAGTTGCCAAGGGAATCAGCCTCTTCGCTTTAGCACTCACTTCTCCAGCAGACAGGCCAGCTTAGTTTCTCCTCTAATTGCTGACATACTTCACCCTTCTCGCATGCTTCTTCTTGATCGAGGTAGCCCAATCACACGCGACCCAGTTCTTCTCTACAAAGAGGTCGAGCTCCCGAAGAGCTATCAGCGCCGGGGCGATGATGTTCTTAAGGTTGCGCAAGGAGTCCGAGCATATCTCGCGTGCCTCTTTGTATGAGACACTACTGTATTCTTGTAGTTGGTAGATGTCGGCTAGGCACAGGAAATTAGGTAACAGCGCGGCAAAAGGGCGAACCGCTACGTGGAAGCAAAGATCAGAGTCAAGCTTCAAATTCCTTCTGTACTTGTCGAGCAGCAGGTCGATGAGACACTGAACCACTGGCCGGGCTGATGACTCCAGAATTGCGGATGTGCTACGCTTTAAGCTTCCATGGTATACTTTAGTGAGCGAAGTAAGCGCCTCATGACGGATGACCTTGTGAACGACATGCCGCTTTATTTTTTATGCGAGTTCACGGTGAGCCATCTACAGATACCTCACCTCATTCTCCAGCGCTCTGAGGTAACTCAAGAACGCCCGGATGTAGCTTGTCCCTAGTGCGTCATCAACGAGAACGACGTGCTCTCCCGGTTCCAGTCTGAGGGAGAGTTGCGCTCTTCTCAGCTCCTTAATACGTACGCATTCTCGGATTTTATTAAGTGTGCCCTGTTTTTGGCGTGTCTTCTTTGGTATGGAAAGCCCTTAGATACCCAGCAGGTCTTTCACGTCCAGCTGTGCAAGGTAGCAGCTGTAAGAGAAGACGTTATGAACGTCACCTTCGAAGGCGTCTACATTGTTACTGCTAAGAGCTTACGTGTTGACTGAAGCCATTGGGCGAAGCGAACCACGCTTTCTGGGTAGAAAGGATTTTACTACAGTATCCACCACGAGAGGCTGTCTGGGATAGGCTTAATCACACGCGAGACTTCGCCAGTCTTTTCTAATCGCTTGAACTGAGCACGCGCATTGGCTCCCAGCGGCTTTACACTGTCAAAGACATGTTTTACAAAACTAGGCAGGCACTCAAAGTCCTGTGGGAGCGGAGTGGCCTCTACTTCAACATCGTCCACGAACTCTAGGAACTCGTTTTCATCTTGACTGTTTTCCTCGTCAAAAACGCTAATCTAGGTGGGCTCTGAGTTTTGCTGGCAGCGGTCGCCCAGTCCCATGACTGCTTGCGGTGTTCCAATGTAGGGTGTAGGTTCGAGATTGAATTGCTTGGGGACACTGGAGCTTAGCTTTGCACTCATCAGCTCTGGAGGACCGACCTATTAAGTTTCAAGGCACAGGGATGTGTTGGGCATAGGGTTTCGGGGTGTTTAAAATAGTAATTGATTTATTAATGTACCCGATGGTGGACTAGAAGACCCTTGAGAATCTCATCGGGAAATGCCTATCTTTTTCTGGCCAAAGTGAGCAAAAAACTTGCGGAAGGTGTTTTAGCGACTGGTCATCTTTCAAATTTGCTTTAGGAGTAGTCCTCAAAACCCTTTCCGCAAGTTTTTTGCTCACTTTGGTCAGAATAACAAGCGCTTTGCCCGATGAGATTCTCAAGGCGGGTTCGACCCCTCAGAAGTGCAGTAGTTTTTAATTTATTTTAACATCCTTACTAAAACCAAATTACTCATTGATTCCGTTCATCCCTAAAGCGGAGCAGCCCCTGTCAATGCGCGTGCGCTGCCTTCGTATATTCCTTGGGGGGAGAGGTAAGCTCAGCCTCCAGTTCTTCTAATTTCCTGGTCAGCGCCTTCAAACGAAACTGATCCTTCTGATTAGTTTCGGGCTTTCGATCATGCACTTTCAAAAACATGTGCGAGTAAAAAATTTCGGCGTAATCAGCCAAGAAGTCTTTATAGCGGTTCGGGTCATCTCTGGTGGGGACAACCCCTCTGTATTTGCGCTGTGCTAAACATCTGTCGACGCTTTACGTGTACTCGGAGGAATACAAGTCGAGGGCCATCGGGCGGTTGCACTTGCAGGTCCAGCGCTAAAAGTTTCCTAGCTGTGGCTGGCGCTGTGCGTGGTAGAGTTGCGACATGAGGCAGATCCTGTGCGAGTGGCGCTTGCACAGTAAGCACTGCGTCGCGAATTCCTCGCTTGCAACGACCTCCTTCGAGCAGTAGTAACACTGGCGCTCGGGATCGCCACCCGGCCCGCCTCCGATCAGGCACCCTAGCCATTCGTAGGGGTCGACAGCCTGGAACGTGTGGTGCTACCTGACTCTCAATACGTGGAGCTGGTACCATTCCACGAGAAGAGTCTTCCTGGGTAGGCCTTTGGGCAGCACATGGGTGTTCAAGAATAACGGCAGTTAGAAGGTTCGGAACTCAGTGTAACGCTTGTTCTCGTCGCGGTTGATTATAGGTGCCGCTTGACTGCCAGCGGCATCAGTGCCTCGCGAAGGACGCTGCGCCTGATTAACAAGGGGGAATTCGATCTTAACAGAAATGCCGTTTGTATCTTTGATTGTGAGCTCCTTGACATGCAGCTCATTCTCTGCGCCTTAAAAGGTTTCTATGAATCGTTGATTCCCGTTGCTTGTGTGAAGCTAAAATAGTCCCTGGTAGATCTTTTTTACCTGGCGCTCAGTTCGGTTCTCAACACTAAGGCCCGCACCCATCAGCTCTCCAAGCCTAGTATATTCCACCGTAAGGATTCGACCCTCCACAGCTCCCTGAGGCATGCGCTGAGGTGACGGTTTGGCCGACGTTTGTCTAGTGGCTAGCGAGTACGACGTCTGCTCGATTTCCCCGAACAGGTTGTTCGTTTCAGGCATACACTCGCGGCAGTTTCTGCACGAAAGGAGCTGCTTGGATAGCACGCCTTAATTGAGAATAGTAGCCAGCATTGCAGCCCTTTCATGGTTGAGACACGATAGGTCAAACGAGGCTGGGATCTGCTGGTTGCTAACATCCGCTCGTGCTGCGCCGTCCCGCTGTAGAAGATCTTCCCTGGCGTCAGCATCTTGTTCCTCGTCAATTGACCCCGGGGGGCTCCCCAGGTTTTCGAGAGTCGCTTTCTTCTTCCTCCTGGTACGCTTTTTCCTCGGGATCACGAGTTACGTCTGTGTCTTCAAGAGTTTGATCTGCTGCTTGCACTTGACAAAAGATGACTGCTCTCCCAAGAAAAAGTCAGCATCGAGTTTTGCTTCCAATTTTGCTATTCTCTTTTATTGCAGCACTGAAGCATTGGCCGCACTAGACTATCGTTTGGCTGTCAAATCCTAGTGCTCGTGCCCTTCGCCACCGCTTGAAAGCGCGGACGACTTTGATCGCGATCTCGACCCTCGCCGAGTCAGAGGATCCACTGGCTAGCTAACGTTGCCATCTTCTGATTCCTGCTCTACAGACTGGGAATCCCCTTCTGCAGGGCTGTCCTAAGCGGTAGTAGCCTCTAGGTCCAGTCCCCTTCCGGGTGTCGTTGCTTCGAGTTGCTCCTGCTAATTGCTGCTCACAGGGGGGCCGTTTTGGTGGCACTACATATGCTGCGTAGACCTCGTTGTTCCGCGGGTCCCGTTACCTCTGCCTTGTCTTATACCGATCTGATCACAGGAATTCTGATCAGCCGATCGTTGCTCGTGGCCCTGAATCTTGCCCGATCCTTCACCCGGTACAAGTTTTTGTCATTTCTAGCGCACTAGATCCGCCGGCCTGTTCCTCACGTCTTCCGGCAGGACCCCTTTGAAGTAGAGGAAACCTTTTTCTGTCATCAGGCGTTGCTTTGCCAGGGAGGCAGTAACAAGTTTGAAATTCCGCTTGCGCAACATTTCTCTTAATCTTATTATTATATTTAATGCTTCTAAAACGGGGTTTTGGGGTTTTGGGG
>Ga0208544_10001801_pt1 | contig 14445 bp, 16 predicted proteins | sample DEB08_DNA_9_FD_184526 | JGI IMG/M metagenome (GOLD analysis project Ga0208544, IMG submission 184526) | Aqueous microbial communities from the Delaware River and Bay under freshwater to marine salinity gradient to study organic matter... | ecosystem: Environmental > Aquatic > Marine > Coastal ...
TGAGCCACGATCTGCGGAGGAAAATGGTGACGCTTATAGCTAATGGACGGTATTTGCGTCATCGGCTGATATGCCAAAATCAATAAGCCAGCAATCGTAGGTCGGTTAATGTGACAACACCGCACGATCGTTTCCCGGCTCGGCCTTGTCATTACACTAATAGGCGCAATGAATTTCCCTGTTCATATGCTTAGGGAATTCACTTGCAACTCATTGTTTTTCTTTCCAAATTGGGAAGACAAACCCGGGATATCCACCATGTTTTCGAGTTTTCCCTGTAAATTTCCCTGCTTTCAGGGAAATTTGACCCCGGACCAGCTAGCTCCAGACTGACAGCAAGCCCGCAACTTACCTCCCGACAGACAGGTCAGGTAGACTTACCTCACTTCTGAAATCCGCCGCTTGTAGAAATCCTGAAGTTCTGCAAAGCGATCCCGGTCCAGGGTGTCAGCGCCTTCAATCTCATCCAACTGCAAGTCGACCGCTGCTTGTGTCGTCCATGGCCTATTGGGCTCGTTCGCCAGCCAACGGTCCCGGATCGCAGTTTGAGCCGACGATTGGTACGCCCTGGAAGCAAACTGCGGCGCGTGCCAGAAAATCAGGCGCATCCCCAATTGCCTCAACCGTGAATCTTCCAGCAGTTCGACAAGCTCAGAACGCCGTTTCCAGTCGAATGTTTTGAAGTCTTCAAGAATCTGTTTGTCGGCGGCTCTGTAGAAACCACCGTAGATTTGCTGCTCGACGAGTTCGGGCGACTCTCGATCGGCAAACCTGTCGGCCAGAGCCTGCCCTACGCGCTTATGAAAATCCGGCCTCGAAGCGACCAGTTGGGCAATGGCTTCATGCACATCGCTTGGAACCCCAACTGGAAAAAGATTTGGGACTTTGTTGATAGCAATAGTACGGATCCGCTTGGGTGACGCGGAAACCGCTCTTGCAAACTCTCGATCGTCAGCATCAACAATCGACGCATCACAGAGATCCAGATCAAGGAACGCCATTGAGTTGCGGTTCTGCGGATTGGTGCCGGCGTAAACGCCAAAATAGGATCGCGGAGGCGCCGCTCCAAACCGTTCGATCAGGCTTACGGGATGACCGGCCTGCAGCAGCTGGCCGGCTTCATGTCTGTCGCGGTTTCTGAGGCACTGGTCCCAGACTGCGGGGGCTCGATCACAAATGAGCCTCGCAAGATGGATCGTCGCTTCTACGTCGCCAAGAGCATCGTGGGCGTCGTGATGAGTAAATCCGTTTGCAGGGGCGAGACGATCCAGTCTGAAGCTCTCGCGGCCCAGATCGTCAAGCGGCCATTCAAGGATGTCTGGTTCCAGATACCGCGCTGCATAGACCACCTTTATGAGATCAAGGCGGTCATTGTCGTCGAATTGGGTCTGGTAAAGGTTAGAGTGTAGGTTCTGGTAGAACGACTGCCGGAGAAACTCCTCATCAAAAGCGAGCGTATTATAGCCGGTCCAGGTCGACGGCGCCCAGCGTCTGATCAGGTCACTTATCTGGTGTGAGAAATCGAACCAGGAGGGCAGGTTCGGATCAATCAGCTGTTCCGTCGATACGCCCGTTATAGCCAGAGCCCATGGCGCTGGCAGTATGTGAGGAGAAAGCCGGCATCGAATATCGACGCGCTCAATCTGATTGAACGCGTCGTCTGTCAGGATCGCCGCAAACTGCAGAGGCTGATCAAAGGCTGGCGAAGTGCCTGTTGTTTCAAAGTCGTAAAATGCAAACATGCGCGCTCATTTCCGGATGACTTTTGCCCGAAATCGATACTTCCTAAATGAAATACTCGCTCTTATTGGGTCAATTGTCATCGGTGCTTTACCGGCAATGAAAAACTGGGCTGCGCGCAGTGTTGCCGTTAGGCGGCACCAAGAAAGTCCCGCTTGCCAATTTCTACGCCGTTATGACGCAGAATGTTGTAGGCGGTCGTCATGTGGAAATAGAAGTTTGGTGTTGCAAAGCCACTGAGGTAGTTGGAGCCGATGAATGTGTGCTCCTCTGGCCCAAATTTCATGACCACTTCAAGATCTTCAGCCCCATCAAAAGCCGCGTCGGGCACGGATTCCATGAACTCAATCGTTTTAGTGATCCGCGCTTGAAGCTCGCCAAAAGTCGTTTCGTTGTCCTCAAAACTTGGGTTGTCCGTTTGCGACAACCGCGCAGCAAGGCCTTTTGCTGTATCGCAAGCAATCAGGACATTGCGCGTGAAGTTCAGCATGTCAGGAAAGAGCCGCGCCGTAAGAAAGGCATCCGGATCAATCTTGCGCTTTTCGCAGTGGGCTTCCGCGGTAGACAACATCGTGGAAAGGCTTCGCAGTGAATGGATGAAGCTTGGGACGGGAGATTGCATGTCTGATTTCCTTTTTGGGGGTCAACGTCCGCTCGAAAAAATCTGAGATGTAGAACGGCTGCACGTTCCCAATATCGACAAATTTCATCAGAACAAGTTTAAAGCATACGTCGCTAAATCAATTGCGCCGAAACATCGCTCCGTGTGTGTTCCCGCGCACCCCTAAGTCCTCTATTTGTAGGAGCCACGCAGCCAGAGGTCGTTCAGCCGGTTGCGGCCTACTTCATCCAGCAGAAGGCGCCGTATCTCAATGCACCGGGCGTGGCAAGCGAGGGACTCGGCTGACTAATGCAATAGCACATTTGACGCGTGTCTGACGTCAGCACTGCTCGAAACGCCCCCGCCAAACGTCCAGCTGAGCTGGTGTGCCCGCCCTCCAGAAGCCGAGCGAGGAGTGCAGAAGCATCTGGCATAATCGCCAGGATCGTCCTTGCGTGTGTAGCGTTCTTTTTGAAGAAATTTTCGGGCACAAGTATTAGCGCTTCTTCCATTGAGAACAGGCGTAAACCATCTTTAACGATGAGCGCGTCTTCCCGCGCAAACGTTGCACGGGTCTCGAAGATGGAGGTCCTGTGTGGGAAGTCAGTTTTCATGTTTCCTGCCTTCAGCGCTCGGACGAGCAGCTGTACCGGAACTGTCGTATCGCCTGCGTGCAACTGTAGGGATTGCTCAGGAGACAAGGACCAGTCCTCGCCAAATCGGGCAGAAAGGTACTGCGCACAAAACCCCCAAAACGACGCGTACCAGGCCGTGCCTTCGCCGGCGATCTCGTCGGGTTGTGACGTGATGTACCAACCCTTTATTACTACTTTGATAAATCCAGATATTAGGAATCGTTCCCGATGGGTCCGAGTTAAGTCACTTGATCGAACCGCTGTGACACCCTTCGTTTTAGAACACGCAAGAGCTCTAGAGATTACGCCAACTTTTCTGCTGCCATAGCCATGTTACAACCTCTTGCCCATTCAACCGTTAGGGTTTGATGCTGTAATATATTTAGGTTTTCAAGTTGTGTAATCTTTAGGGTATTATGACGCCGCGAGCAAAGGACAGCATCCCAGTTCCGATAATACCTGAGCTACAAGCACCCAGATAAGACTGTTAAATTCCTCGTCCAGATGGACATCGTAGGCGGGCGTCAACATGATCATCCCGATGTGTAACCATTTTCGTTTTTCTTAACACTTTAGATCAGATAGGTCACAAAACGATCAATCTCTAACAAAGTACCGGAGCGGACAAAATCTCGCAAACATCACAATGTCGTTGTCCGTTCTGGATACGCTCCCCTTTCGCTCACCAGATGGTCATTCCGCCAGACCCGCATCCACCAACCCTTCCCGATCTGGCAAATCCCGCAAGCTTTCCATCCCGAACGTCACAAGGAACTTCTGCGTAGTCAAATAGGTATAGGGCGCCCCCGCCCGCGGACTACGCGGACCCGTTGCGATCAACTCTTGCGTCCGCAATCGCCCAATCAGATCGCGGCTGATGTCCTTGCCGAAGATATCCTTCAGTCCGTCACGGGTCAGCGGCTGGTGGTAAGCGATAGCCGCCAACACCGCGACTTCAAACTCGTTCAAATCCATCAACTGTTCATTCACATCCGCCGCCGTCCGGATCGCATCGGCAAATGACACCCGCGTCCGCATCAACCAACCATCGGCAACAGCGACCAATTCATAGGGGCGACCCGTCAATTCCGCCTGGATGTCCTCAATCAACAAATCGACCGACGCCCCCTGCCCCACAACCCGCGCCAGGTCATCACGCGGCACGGTCGCCGCACTGGCAAAGATCACCGCCTCTATCCGGCCCATCCAGGTCCGCCAACGAAGATCAGGCGGCAGGTCCTCCAGCTCTCGGTCAAATGCGTCCCCGGCCACCTTCACACCCCATACAGCCGGAACGTCGACCGCCCGGTCAGTTCACGCACCACTCCAAGATCAACCAATCGATCACACAGCCGCCGTGCCGCGCGGCCCGTCATTGCAAAGGTGGTGCCTTGGATCATCGGACTGAGCATTCCCGATGGCGACACCGCGTCATGACCGAGAAACAGCACCAGAGCGTCTCCAGCCCCCTTCGTCCGTAGCTTGGGCGCAATCGCGTTCAGCCTGGCAGCGCGGCGAGACAGATCGGCCGCGTTGCGAATGGCCGCATCACAGGCGTCAATCATCGCTTGATCAACGCGTAATCGCGCATCGCTCGCACCGTCGGCAATGGCCCGGACATCCGCGCGATTCAGATGCGCGGCAAGTATCGGCACAGACCGCTCCCATCCAACCGCACGGGCTAGGGCGACATCGGCCAGCATCAGCGCCGCTGCCTCCTCGCGAGGAAACCGTTGCAGCGCATCAGCTAACACCCCTGCCGCCTGGGCGACGGGCGATCCGTCAAACACGCCAAGCTCCGAAAAGTCTTCCGCCACCCGATCGGGCAAAAGCTTCCTCACCTGCGCCAGCCAAGAGAATACGCTAAGATTGACCCGAGCAATTTTGCGCCACCTCACAAACATCTCACCCGCTGGGCCCAAGGCATCCCCTGCCCGCACCAAACAGACCGCATCTCGGATATCGGACGTAGACTCAAAGCGCCCTTCAAGTTTCAGGCAGGCCGCAGCCGCCTCCAAAGCTAAACGATCGCGCAGCAGCGCCGCGGGCAATATACCGCTTGGATCTCGCACCACAACATCTAGCAAAGCCAGCGCTGCGCCGGATGAAAATGTTGCACTATCAGTGTTTTGCCTCGGCGCTGAAGTGACCCAACGCGGCAACAGATGTAGGGCTTGGATATCGCCTAGGTTAGGATTGGCAGTCGCTTTCATAACGACAGGCTAATCGTTTACGGCGCTTTAGACCAGTAAATACCGCAATAACCGCCCCGGCTTGAATGATTTTTTTATGTCCAATAAAATTGCATTATCGGTATTTTACAGTATCATCAAATTACAACGGACCAGGCAAGCCATCAACGATTACTGTCTATCCATGAGGACATCATCGTTCGGTCCCGAAAGCACTCCTGCGGCACATCGCGTCGCTTGATACGAGCGATCCGTTCCGCGAACGCAACCTGCTTTGATGACGGGTAATCCGAGAACCGTGATACAGGAACAGCTGTCTTGTGTGCGTCAATCCAGCGAGAAATTTGGTGGCGGTCAACCAAGGCCTCATCAGGCAGGTCAATGTTTGAGCGTTTTGCTATCTGTTGCGCGAACAAGATCTGTTTCTCAGTCGCGGGCAGAACGTGATAATCATTGCTGCCTGCAACAAGAGAGGCTGTCTCAAAGTGTGATTGCTGCATTGTCTCGCTCCTCAGTTCTTGTAAAAGATAGTATAGAACATAAAGAGAACAAAATCAAGTATTGTGTAGTGTTTGCTAAACAATCACCACATGTAGTGCAGTCTTTCGTTGGGCTTGCAGGCAAACAGGTTGTCTAAGTTACGCATGGCAACCAGAAACCGTGGTTTGCCAGGGCGAACTCAATCAAAAGCCCTGCGGGAGCCTTACGACGGGTTCACCGTCTATTTCAAAGGTCGGATTGAGCTGGCAGCGCGCATAGGTGAATTGGCTTTTGGTAAGAGCGGCACAACAATCCGTGTGTTCAGGTCGCTCGAAAGATCGGTCTGCACATCTAAAAGGAAGCTATCGCCAGATGGATTGCGAAACACATCGTACTTCGCCATCAGAACGGGCGGAACCTGTCGAGCGGCAGTCCATGCCTTTCAACGTAAGAATTGGGGCTCTTGAGTGCCGCCGCATTTGCAGCTTGCCACTGCGCGGCTCCGGCGGTTGCCACGGCAGTGCGAACCCCCTCCTCTGCCGCACGCGATAGGTTAACTTTCAACGCCTTGGCTTCTGTGAGCAAGGCTGTGTCAAGCGACAGGTTCGTGGGCTTGCGCGACTGAGAATTCATGGACTGATCTCCTTCGAACGAGAGACTACAGATGGATCATATGCGCACAACATATGCGCATCAAAATCAATCTGTGCTGCGATTTCGGCACCCGGGTGATGGCGACACCCACGCTGGCCAAAAGTTAGGGCCAGAGCCGACGAATTTGCCTGTCAAAGCCCGACAAATTCATCAGGAAACAGGTCCGCCCAGAACGCGGATATTTCCTTTGCATTCAGTGCAGACATCCAGCCGTGGCGCTCAAAATCATCGCGGGCGGCGGGACGTTGTATTGTTGATGCAAATAACTGTCTATCCGCATCACGTTGCGTTGGCGTCCGGGCCAGCGCCAGATCTCGCACCCGCTTCAAGCGAGCCGCTCGCTCGCTCAGCGGCGTTTCCTCTCCCTCCGCTTTGCCATTTGGCTTTGGCGATGAACCGAAGTCATCACGTAGCGCCGCCGCCATGTAGCGCACCGGGCTTTTGACACCCCCCTGCCCTGCTACAAAGTCCAGCTTACCTGTAACAACATCTTCACCATGTTCTTCCAGCCACTGCCGCGCCAGCCGGTCCGAAACGCCCATAGCGCGCAAACGGTCATAAACGGGCGCCTTGCGAAGACCCTCGCCGTCATCCAAATCTAGAATTGCCAGCTGAGGGTTTGATTTTATGACAAATCGAATGTCAGTCACCGCCCTGCCCCGCTTTCGGACCTCTGGCGCGATGACGATATTACTCGTGCGGTTCACTTCTGCCGTTGCTGGCTTGATGATCTTGGCGTTCAGATGTTTGTAGCTTTCATAATAGCTGCTGCCCTCAACCCCCATCAGGCGGCGAAACGTCTCTAGTGACCACCAGCCGGTACTTCCCGTCCGATGGAAACGATAACAGTTTTCATATAGTGCAAGGGCATGGCCGCTGGTAAACCGTCTCTGTATATTGAGATTGATCAGCGCGAACACCTTTGGATCGTTCAGCTTTTCCGCGAGTGCCGGTGAATACGCATACTCACAGACACCGCCCTTCAACTTGGCATAACTCAACAGGCTCGAAACGCCCCATTCCTGACGTCCGGCTTCATCCAGCATGTCCCATTCTGCGACGGTTTCTGCCAACCCGCGCAACGACTGCTTCAGCGTATCAAAATCATTTGAATTATACCCCACCATCAAGCACAGCGTGCGTGCGTCGATTTGAAAGCGCTGCTGCCGGGTCAGCATGTCATACGCATTTAGCAACAACACATTGGATAGCTTTCGTTGCAGCAATGACAGTTTACCCGACACATGAATTGCAGCCACGTGTTTCTTAACAGCCCCACGCCGCAGCGCGCCCGTCAGCTTTCCCTTTGGGATATCAATTTCCATTGCTGCACCTGTTCAGCCGATTCTCTTTGGAATCCTTGCTTCACTATACCCGCGAAGGAACCCTCTTTCAATCTTTCGGTGGATACCTATTATCTAGCATTCAGGAGGCCCGTAGACGGGTTCCTTTGGTGTTTACAGGGTGCCCTTAGGTATCCGTATACGGGACAACTGCGCCGGGAACTTTCCGGCAATCAGCCTTTATAGTGCCTAATAGGGGCATTAGACTATATATCCTGCGAATCAGTCCCCTATGGCCCGGCTTTGGGCGCTCTTTGTCCTGTAACAGGGTCCCCTACGCCCTGTAACTGGGCACCAAAGATGGTCTAATAGATTGATAAGTAACGGTAACCAGCACATAAAGTCCTTAAAGTATCCAAATAAATTAAACAGATGATCATGTGTTTTTTTCTGATATTTAGGATTTCGCGGGCTATAGATTTCCAATTTCGATTTGATGTGCGATAGTTTACTAAGAACTTGGTAAATGTCCTAACATTGGCGAGAACGCATGACATCTTCGTTTAAACCGGATGTACCACCCTATTTTGGTATTGATCCAGCCGCTGCTGCCGCGAAGCTATCTCTTCCTAGCGACACGGCGCGATTCGCGCGAGCGGCAACATTTGCGGCCAAGGGGCGTGATGAGCTGAAAAGGGGCGGTCATGCCCCTGATGGGTTCAAGCGACTTCGGAAGTTTTCGACATGGGAAATCTGTCGCTACTTGATCCCCGTGGCTCCAGCACATTTTCGCAGGGTCCTCAAAGCCCACTCTGATCTTCCACAAGGCGCAGGCGAAGGGAATTCGAAATGGTTCTCTCTGTCAGAGGTCATCGCTTTGCGCGATCATTTTGCGACCGAGGGAGCGGCCAACCGGGAATACCGCCCCTACCGGCCTGAAGGTGCTGATGCCAAGGTTGTGGCGGTGGCCAACTTCAAGGGTGGTGTGGGCAAAACGTCTACCTGTGCGCACCTGGCCATGAGTGCTGCTTTGGATGGATACAAGGTGTTGGTGATCGATCTGGACAGTCAGGGCTCGATGACGAGCATTATGGGGGGGCAGGTTGAAGATGAATGGCAAACAGCGTTTCCGATTCTAGCCCGGGATTTTGCGCTCCACCTAAAGGGCGAGAATAAGGTGCGTGCAGCGCGTGGTGAGCCAGAAATTCAGCTTGACGAAACCCTGACAGAAGCCGCCGAGGTTTCGCCGCGAAACCTTATTCAGAATACCCACTGGCCCAACATTGACCTGATTGGAGCGCAGCTTAACCTTTATTGGGCAGAGTTTCAGGTACCAGTTTGGCGCATGCAATCAGGCTCTTGGGCGCTATGGGATGGGTTGCTGAATGGTCTAACCGACAGTGGTATTTTGCAGGACTATGACATCATTTTGCTCGATACCCCCCCTGCCCTCGGCTACCTGACGATCAACGCGCTCTCCGCGGCTGATATACTTCTCGTTCCGCTTGGCGCGTCGTTCCTTGAATTTGATTCCACAGGTCGTTTTTTTGATATGCTCTATTCGACTTTTGCCAGCATTGAGGATGGTGAAAACTCACAGCGGCGCAAGCACGGGCTCGAAGACATTCGATTTGAATGGGACGCTGTCCGAACGCTAATCACCCGATTTGATGCGGCGCAACAGACGGACATGGCGAATGTCATCCAAGCTTATTTTGGTGACCTCATGACGACTTTCCGTCAGGATTTGACGGCGATGGTTGGACAGGCGGGTGAGCAGGTAAACGGTATTTACGAAGCGGATTACCGGGAATTCAACCGGGAAACCTATGTCCGAGGCCGCGAAACGTTTGATCGAACCTGGGCTGAAGTGAAAGAGATAATACTCGGCGCATGGTGGCGTGATCAACAAGAACTAAAGGCGGAGGGGTCGAATGGCCAAGCGTAGAAAAGTCTCGACACCAAGTGCCGATGATCTGACTCGGTTCGAGGAAGAGTTTCGCCGCGAAACCCCAAGCCGCCCATCTGGGGCGATGGCCCCAATTTCGAAGGTGTCGGCAGAGGTCGCGATGGCGCGTGAAATATCCTCTCCCGAAGAGCGTGCCGAACAGGCCCGTGAAAAGTCAGATGCAGAGGCACATCGCAGCGCGACCGAACAAGGTCGGATCATTCAAGAGCTGACACTCGATAGCATTATGGATGATGCCATGGTGCGTGACAGAATGGTTTTGGATCAGGGGGAAATGGAGGAGCTGAAGCTATCGATCGCGGCCCATGGTCTGCGTCTTCCGATTGAGGTCTTTGCTCGCGAACCAGACAGTATCAGTCCCCGACCATTTGGTCTGCTATCGGGCTACCGCCGCCTGCGTGCTGTCCGAGACCTACTCGCACTCACAAATCACGAAAAATACCTGACGATCAAGGCGCTGGTTCGCAATCCCGACGATCTTGGCGGAGCGTTTGCTGCGATGGTCGAGGAGAATGAGGTCCGTTCTAGCCTTTCCCATTTTGAACGTGGGCGCATAGCGGTGATCGCGGCCCAGCAAGGGGTTTTCCATAGTGCAGAGGACGCGGTAGCAAATATGTTCAGCACCGCATCAAAGGCGAAGCGGTCCAAGATCAGATCTTTCTCACTGATCTTTGAAGAGCTCGGTGACATGTTGCAATTCCCAGATAGCCTGAAGGAAAAAGACGGTTTGCGGTTGGCCACAGCGCTGCGCAACGGTGCTGAATCGCGATTGCGGGACGTTCTTGCAGGCGGGCAGGGAACCAGTGCGGAGCTTGAATGGTCGGTATTAGAGCAGGTTATTGATGAGTTTGAGAAAGATGCTGGCCCTGGAACCAAAGGAGGGCGCCCAAAGATAAACTCTCCTCTGTCAGGATGGCAGGGGCAGGACACATTGCATCTTTCGAACGGCATCAGCATTCAACGCTCACATGACCGCCGCGGCCACCTAATCCGGATATCGGGGTCGGAGGTGGATCAGGTCCTGATTGAGAAGGCGATGGAAAATTTGCGCTACCTGTTTGAAAACTGATTTTCGAGCCTAAACCAGTCGAATTTGACCAGAAGGACTGCGAGCCTGCATTTTGTAAGCGGGCGTTCTTCTTGTGATAGCAGAGCTTCAGCAGTGACAAAATAGTGGAGTCGGGCGGGTAGTCGCGGGATATAGTCCAGAACGTGGGGCAGGAGACCTGCATCCAAGGTGCAGTTTTTTGGGGTCGCCGCAATGAAAACGGAAGCGTATTACAGCCCGCATTATTTGGAATCTTCAACTAATCTGTTTATTGTTGAACATGGCGCTATGCTCAACGGTAATAAGTTTTGTTGAACACGAGATGTGGCAATGATTGATAGGCATTCGGTAACAGCGCATTCAACTTATCACGATTTGCGCCGCTCACTCTTGGACGAAGCGTCATCAAGTATCCGTGGAACACCCACACGAGTCGACCGAAATGGAAAGATCTATTGGTACGACAGCTATCGTATTGGCTCGGACGTGCGTAAAAACTATATTGGCGAGGAAAGCCCTGAGCTTAGCGGGCGTCTCGATGACCTCAAAGCTCTCCGCCAAGGTGTTAAAGACCGCAATAAGCATCGGACGCGACTAATACGCATATTACGGGCCGAGGGGTTTCAGGGTGTAGATGCCGCGACCGGCAGCCTGATGTCAGCTTTGGCCGGGGCCGGCGTGTTTCGCCTCGGCGGCACAGTCGTGGAAACGCACGCATTTAGGCTCTATGAAGGCGTTTTGGGCGTTCGGTATAGCATCGACGATATGGCTCAAACCGGTGACATCGACATTGCAAGTTTCGAGCACCTGTCGCTGGCCTTGGAAGATGTCGGCGCACCGCCATTGCTGGAGGTGCTGGGTGATTTTTCTTTTGCGCCGGTTCCAAGTAGTGACGACAATGGGGTTTGGCGCTGGCGCCAAACCCGAAATGATCTGATGGTCGAATTTCTGACACCGTCCTTCGAAGAAGTAGAGGGTATCCGCCCTTTGGCAGGGCTTGGCGTGAACGCGCAGTCACTGCATCACCTGAACTATCTGATTGCCGACCCTATCAGGGCCGTTGCGGTTTACCGCGGTGGTGTTCTGGTGCAGGTCCCGCGGCCGGAACGGTTTGCAATTCACAAGCTGATCATTGCAGACCGCCGGCAGGACGGGGCTGACAGCCTGAAAGCCGAGAAAGATCGGCTGCAGGCGGCATTTTTGATCGAGGTGTTGGCGGAAGATCGACCGGATGAGCTTTTGGAAGCCTATGTAGACGCTCGTGAGGCGGGGCCTGGGTGGCAGGAGCGTTTGGATGCAACGCTGGACCGTCTTCCAAGAGTTAAGGGTGTCCTGGCGGGTCTTTCATAGGGCTACGTGCGATTTTTAGTGTAGTAACCAGCATGCTGATCTGTATTCCTGTGGATATTTCACAGAATAGAGGCGCAGCGATGCTGGTTCTTGCCTGCGAACAACTGCCGCCCTACAGCCCGGCGGCCTTGGTCAGATTAACGCGGAACCTATCGCGGCGACGCTGATACCTGCGGGTCATTTCCGCCGAAGCATGGCCCAAGTGTCTCTGTATATAGCGTTCGTCAACCTCAGCGCTGGACGCGAGACCAGCCCGCAAGCTGTGCCCAGAATACAAAGCGAGGCGCTCTTTCTCGGGCAGATCGCTCCGGATGCCAGCGTCCAGCACAGTTTGTTTGATCAGCCTTGCGACGTGTTTGCTGGAAAGGCGGTCCTCAAGAACACGCTTGTTGTCGCGTGCCGTGCGTCGAAACAGCGGTCCAAAGTCGATTTTGGCGAAATGAAGCCATTGCTCCAGCGCGTGCACTGGACAGGTTTGCTCAGCAGACCCTCGGCCAATCTCAACTTCCCGCCATCCGGTTTTACCGCGCAGGACCAGAATGGCCCCTTCGTCTTCGATTTCGACCCAACCGCGGCTGTCGGTGGCGCTGTCGGTGCTCCCGAGGTCGTCGCGGCTGTGATCAAGGCAAACAATTTCGGAGCGTCTGAGACCGCCCGCATAGCCGATCAGCAGAATAGCGCGGTCCCTGAGCCCGCGCAGATCAAAGGGCAGGGTGGCCACCATGGCGCGGATGTCTTCGGCCAATACTGCTTCCTTTTGCACCGGAGGCCGCGCGTGCTTGCGCCGGATGCCTGCCAGAACGGTGGCAATGTGGCGATCTTTCCGATCAAGCGTGAAGCCACGCTGCTGGTAGTGCCAAACAAGGCCTGACAAGCGGCGTTCAATGGTTGAGACCGCAAGAGGCCGCACCGCCGCCTGCGGCCGCGTACGGCCCGCTGAGAGGGCAGGGGCCCCATCCTGAGGGGCGGCACAGTCGGCAATATACAGGCCAATCAATTGAGGATCAGGGGCGTTGCCACGAAGCGGATCTGCGCCGCGCCTGCGGCACCACCGGGTAAAATGCTCCCAGTCCTTCTTGTAGGCTTTGTTGGTGTTCTCTGCCGTTGCCTGGGCGGCATAGGCGCGTGCGGTGTCGACCAGCCGATCAAGCGTCCCTGATCCGGCGACATGAGAGGGCAGGGCGATAGCGTCGTTTTGCGCTTCCTGTCTCTCGTCGATCTTGTCAGTGTTGGGGCGTTGCGTTGGGTTTGCGGTCGATTTATCGTTGTTTTCTGGCATATCTGTTGGGTATCATATTTATGTCCGATAATGCAAACTTATTGGACGTAAAACGATCGTGCAAGCCGCGGCGGTTATTGCGCTCAATACCGAACAAAAGCGCCGTACGCGATCGGCCTGTCCCGATGAACGCGACTGCCAATCCTAACCCAGGCGATATCCAAGCCCTACATCTGTTGCCGCGTTGGGTCACGTCTGCGCCGGGCCAAGGCACTGATAGTGTGGCATTGTCGTCCAGCGCCGCACTGGCATTGCGAGATGGGGTGGTGCGTAGTTCAACCGCCACCGTTGCCCGCCAAAATCGGCTTGTCGGGCAACAGCTCAATCTTTGCAGGCCGATAGGGAAAACATAAGACAAGCAATCCGCTTCGTCGGTTCGAATGCTGTTAGCTTCCATTGGACTTCACACCGCCCAGACCTATTTGGAGTGAATGGAAAACAGCCCCAAGACATCCGTTCTGTACAATGCCAATTGCCCGGTCTGCAACTTTGAGATCGGGCATTACGCGCGCTATGCGGTCAAGGCGAGTCTGCCGATCAGGTTTGATGATCTTAACACGGGCGCGCTCACCCAGTGGAGTTTGGATGCCGATAAGGCGGCGCGTCGGCTATATGTGCTGCATGATGGGGTGCTGACATCCGGCATTCCAGCGTTTCTGGTGCTGTGGGCGCAGATGCCACGCTACCGTCTGCTGGGCCGGATCGTTGGCTTGCCGGGGATCAGGCAGATCACCGTTGCGGCTTATGACCATGTGCTGGCCCCGGTGATCTACCTCTGGCACCTGCGCCGGTTGCGCAAGCAACGCGTCGCCACCTGACACGGGAGCACGCATTTGCCCAATGACAATGACAGCAACGGCGCTGCGGTGCCGACCGGGCGCGCGGCCCGTCTGTGGCACTTTGGCGGTACGGCCACGGGCATTGCGGGCAGTGTCACCGCAGGGGGATTGCGCGCGCTGGCGGGGGGCGCGCGGCCCGATCTGGCGCAACTGCTGCTGACGCCTGCCAACACGCGGCGTCTGACCGATGGCCTGTCGCACCTGCGCGGCGCGGCGCTGAAGCTGGGGCAGATGCTGTCGATGGATACCGGGATTGTGCTGCCCGGGGAGCTGACCGCGATCCTGTCGCGGATGCGCGGTGATGCCCGTCACATGCCCCCCAAACAGCTGCAAACCGTGCTGAATGCCGAATGGGGGCCGGGCTGGTACAGCCGC
>Ga0208544_10001807_pt1 | contig 14413 bp, 11 predicted proteins | sample DEB08_DNA_9_FD_184526 | JGI IMG/M metagenome (GOLD analysis project Ga0208544, IMG submission 184526) | Aqueous microbial communities from the Delaware River and Bay under freshwater to marine salinity gradient to study organic matter... | ecosystem: Environmental > Aquatic > Marine > Coastal ...
GAGCTATCGTCAAAAGAAACATGGCTAGCGTTTTTGTAAGCTCGACTTAATCTTTTCTGCGACGACATAGATGTACTTTTTTTAAAGATACAATTTGAATTGGCAAAATAAAACTGAATTGACTTCAGTAGGAAAAGAATGCTAGTTTCTTAAAAAATGAAATTGATAGCAATAAAAAACGGCTTCAGAAACATCTGAAGCCGTTGTACTTATCTTTATTAATTTTAGTGTTAGAATTAATGTCTAACAGCAAAGCGGTTTTTAGTCTTAGTCATTTAAGACTAATAAACTTTTATTTAAATGCATTTAAGCCTGTAACATCCATACCAGTAATTAATAAGTGGATGTCGTGTGTTCCTTCATAGGTAATCACACTTTCTAAGTTCATAGAGTGGCGCATAATACTGTATTCACCAGTAATTCCCATACCGCCTAACATCTGTCTTGCTTCACGAGCTATGTTAATCGCCATATCTACATTGTTTCTTTTTGCCATTGAGATTTGAGCCGTAGTTGCTCTTCCTTCATTTTTCAAAACCCCTAAACGCCAAGTCAAGAGCTGAGCTTTTGTAATTTCAGTAATCATTTCAGCCAATTTCTTTTGTTGCAATTGAAATTGTCCAATAGGTTTTCCAAACTGAATTCTCTCTTTGGAATATCTCAGTGCCGTATCATAACAATCCATAGCCGCACCAATGGCGCCCCATGCAATACCATATCTTGCAGAATCCAAACATCCTAGAGGAGCACCCAATCCAGATTTGTTAGGAAGTAAGTTTTCTTTAGGAACTTTTACATTATCAAATATTAGCTCTCCAGTTGAAGAAGCTCGTAGTGACCATTTATTGTGGGTTTCCGGTGTTGTAAATCCTTCCATTCCACGTTCTACGATTAGTCCGTGAATCCTACCCGATTCGTCTTTAGCCCATACAACAGCAACCTGTGCAAAGGGAGCGTTACTGATCCACATTTTTGCGCCATTCAGTAAATAATGGTCGCCCATATCTTTATAGTTGGTTGTCATTCCACCCGGATTTGAACCGTGATCAGGTTCGGTCAAGCCGAAACATCCCATCCACTCTCCTGAAGCCAATTTTGGTAAATATTTTTGACGTTGTTCTTCGTTACCGTATTTCCATATAGGATACATAACTAAGGATGATTGCACAGATGCCGTACTTCGAACGCCACTATCGCCTCGCTCGATTTCCTGCATAATTAGACCATAGGATATTTGGTCTAATCCAGCTCCCCCATATTCTTCAGGAATGTAAGGGCCAAAGGCTCCAATTTCCGCCAAACCGTTAATTATTTGGGTTGGAAACTCTGCTCTCTGAGCGTAATCTTCTATAATTGGGGAAACGTCACGCTTTACCCATTCCCGGGCTGCGTCACGAACTAATTTATGTTCTTCTGAAAGTAAATCGTCAAGAACGTAATAATCTGGAGCTTCAAATAAATCAGGTTTCATCTATATGTGTTTTTCTCGTTTCAAATTTAAGTATTGCAATCGAAACACACATTTAAATGATGATAAATCTTTGTGAAATCTAGTTTTTATTTATTCAGGAACTTCGCTAATAAACTATGAAAATGATGAACACCTTGTTCTCTAGTTGGAGAAAAACGACCAGCCTTATAGAAAGATGAATTAACACCTTTTTGAACATTCTCGACCACAAACTCATCTTCTCGTTCTACTTTTTCCAAGCCACTTCCTGCGCCTTTTTCGAGTTTCGAAGGGTCATAGACATAAGAAATAAAGGAGACTTTTGTTCTATTTATGTCTAATGGTTTAACCACATTTATTGATAGACCCCAAGGATAAAAATTAAACATCATATTCGGGAAGACCCAATAATAATAGGCTGCTACATTTTTTCCATAATCTATGTGGCCTTCCGGTAAATCAAAAACTTCTGTTGCTTCATCTGTATATCCAATTTGAAGATTACAATAGTCGTATGTTTCGGTTTTATAGCTCCCATAGTCTAGCACTTTATTTAACTCCTCATGCACGAAAGGTACATGAAACCCTTCGAGGTAGTTATCGCAATACAAGGCCCAATGGGCGTGAACCAAAAAGTCTTTGGATAATACGGGGTCTAAATAAAACTCATCTAAAGGTAAGAACCCAACTCGTTCTTTCATTTTATTAACTACACCACGAAACTCGAAACTCGGATTAAGACCAGCAAATAATAACGGACCCCATTTTTCAAGCGGAAACGTATGCAGATTGTCACACGGACGCGGAAAATCTTCAGCCTCCTCGAACTCTGGCATACTCTCATAACTTCCGTCCAAACCAAAACGTCTGCCATGATATGTGCAGATTAATTTTTTTGATTTTCCTGGATTCAAAGCCACCAGGTTTCCTCTATGAGTGCAAACATTAGATAGGCAACTAATCGTTTCATCGGCCTGCTTTGTAATTAATAGCGGTTCCGTTAAATAGCCATCTAACAATACAAATGGATGCACCGATTGAGGTAATTTCACCAAATTCTCATCACCAATCCATTGCCAGGATTTTAGAAATATCTTTTCTTTTACAGATTCGAAAAGATCCTTATCTCTATAGAATGAAGCTGGAAGTGTTTCAGCTTTGCTTATATCCGTTTCTATTGTGAATTTGTCTGTCATAGGATTATTAAATGTATATTTAGCACAGTCTAAATTTAGGTAATTAAAATCTAATACTTTAATCGAAGAGATCCCATGGCGAAAGAACCACAAAAAATTGGATTGATTACTACGACCTCCCTCGTTATTGGTAATATGATTGGAGCTGGCATATTTGTGCTTCCAGCCGCTTTAGCAAAATATGGAAGCATAAGTCTTTTAGGATGGATTTTTTCTGCAGCAGGTGCTTTAATCTTGGCAAAAATATTCAGCAATTTTAGTATAATCCTTGCTGGTAAGAGCGGTGGCCCTTATGCTTATTCGAGAGCCGGCTTTGGTGATTTTATTGGGTTTCTAGTTGCTTGGGGCTATTGGGTTTCATGTTGGGTGGGTAATGCTGCTATAGCTGTAGCGGTAATAAGTGCATTAAGCTTTTTCTTTCCAGTTTTGGAAACAAATCCTATCTATGCTGTGATTCTCGGATTGAGTTTAATATGGCTTTTTACTTGGATTAATTCTAGGGGCGTTAAAGAGTCTGGAAGAATTCAAGTGCTCACTACAGTGTTAAAATTAGTTCCTTTAGTTTTCATTATAATAATTGGTCTATTTTTCTTTCAGATTGATAATTTTCCTGCCTTTAATTTAACTGCTGAAAGCGATTTTGCTATTTTTCCTGTTGTCGCAGTATTAACCTTATATGCATTCTTAGGAATTGAATCTGCAACTATTCCTGCCGAAAATGTTGAAAACCCAGAAGTGACAGTGCCTCGTGCGACGATGTTAGGAACGATAATTACAACGTTTGTTTATATTCTTGGAACAGCAGTCTTGTTCGGAATATTACCAGTTGAAATTTTAAGAGAATCTCCAACTCCTTTTGCAGATGCAGGAAAACTGATTGGAGGAGAATTCGCAGGATATTTTGTTGCTGCAGGAGCGGCAATAGCGGCAATAGGCGCTTTAAATGGATGGATTTTAATCACGAGTCAGATACCTATGGCTATTGCAAAGGATGATTTGTTTCCAAAAATTTTCAAAAAGGAAAATAAAAATGGAGTGCCAATTTTTGGACTTATAATTGGAAGTGTATTGACCTCTCTTTTACTGTTCTTGAATTTTTCAGAGGGTCTGGTAGATCAGTTTGAGTTCGCCGTTCTTCTTACAACCCTCACCTGCCTAGTGCCATATCTTTTCGTGGCTGCCTCATATGTTGCTATTTTAATTGATAAAAAACTACATACTGATAGCGTGGTTAAAACTTTTGTCTTGGGAGGGCTGGGGTTTTTATACGCTGTTTGGTCAATATACGGATCTGGTCAAGACACCGTTTTTTATGGGTTTTTATTGCTTATTTCAGGAATACCATTTTATGTATATATGAAGTGGAATAATAGAGAAAAATAAATGAAACTAACACATCACTCAGAATACCTAGACCTTAAATCGGTTTATATCAAACCCGTTAAAAATGCTTTTGCGTCAAACGATTTGCTTTCAAAACAATGGGAAGAATTAAATTATTTGTCCAAACCTGAATTCGGGAAAGCGGTTGTGGAATACCAGCGTTTTGAGAATAGTCTGAAAGGAGCAAATGTGGATGTTTCTCATTTTCCTTTTGACAAAGACTTGAGTATTGATTCTATCTATTGCAGGGACGCCGCGATAGCAACCGATTTTGGAATGATCATTTGCAACATGGGAAAGGAAGCAAGACACCTAGAACCTCAAGTTCAGAAGAAAGAATACATTACGAATAACATTCCGATTCTAGGAGAAATTGTATCGCCAGGCACGCTTGAAGGCGGAGATGTTGCTTGGTTGGATGAAAAGACCTTGGCCGTCGGACATACATATAGAACAAACGAAGAAGGTATTTCACAATTAAAAAGTTTGCTAGCACCAAATGGCGTTGAGGTCGTAGTCGCTGAATTACCGCACTATAAAGGTGAGTCTGATGTATTTCATCTAATGTCTATTTTGAGTCCTGTGGATAAAGATTTAGCTGTGATTTATTCTCCCTTAATGCCAATAAAATTCAGAAATGAACTCATAAAACGCGGGTTTAAATTTGTTGAGGTTCCCGATGAGGAATTCGATTCTATGGGCTGCAATGTATTGGCTGTCGCTCCTAGAAAATGTATTATGGTAGAAGGCAATCCGAAAACTAAGAAAGCACTTGAGACTGCAGGTTGCGATGTGTTTGCATATAAAGGTGATGAAATAAGTGTAAAAGGTGGGGGAGGACCAACGTGCTTGACCAGACCGCTGCTGCGCAGGGTGAATGGTGAGCTGTGAATGGTGAAGCGTTTAAAAAGTTGATTTGTTAAATCTGTTCTTAAGAATCTTACCGGAATGTCGAATAAGATTGCTTCACCCTTCGGGTTCGCAAAATCGTGACTCCAGTGTAGCATTAAAGTAATACTTTGCGAGGAAGCCAAAATGGTGAGTTGTGAATGGTGAAATATAAAATACTAAATGTAAAATGTAAAAGTAAAGTTATCTCTAATTAGGGAAGTGACCCAAACCCCAGAACCAAACAGTCTTTCTTCTCTCAGCGAAGCGGTCTTTCTTCTCTCAGCGGCAGCGGTCTTTTTTATTACTCCTAGTCCGTTACATTTTCAGATAAAAATCCTTCACCAAATTACAGTACTCGTCCGTGTAATTATGACGTTCGGTCTCTATGGTTAATTCAGTGAATTCAATTTCAGAAGATTGAAAGGAAAATTCAAGCAGACTTCTTTTCTCTTCGGAATTGCTATTTCCTTTAACTCTGCAAATTCGTTTTGGATATAAACCAGCTTCAGAGGCTAGGCCTATGAATGATTCCTCCTCTTTCCTAGGAAGTATTAAAGCAAAGATTCCTTTTTCTGAAAGTAACTTATGAACACAGCCAACTAAATGCTCAAAAGGAAGTGCGTCATTAAATCTGGCAATTTTTCTTGAATTGGACATTTTTTTCTCTCCCTCTGGAATAGCTTCATCTTTGCGTTCAGAAGGCGAATAGAATGGCGGATTAGAAACAATCAAATCATAGGTTTCATCCATCTCCGTAGCGAACTGTTGCGCTGAAGCATGATAACAAAACAATCGATCTGCCCAAGGGGAATTCTCGAAATTATCGGTGCATTGTTCAAAAGCGGCGTCATCTATTTCAATAGCATCAATATCTGCATAAGCATTTCGTTGAGCAAGTTGAAGGGCAATAATGCCAGTCCCTGCGCCAAGATCTAGTATCTGATTTGCATCTGGATCAATAGAAGTCCAAGCTCCTAACAATACTCCGTCGGTGCCAATCTTCATGGCACAGCGATCTTGATGTATAGAGAATTCTTTAAAGTGAAAAGGAAGCGACATTTGAATACTAAATTGGTATTAAAGATAGAGGTCAATCAATCCGTCAGGGACTTCCAAGAGAATGTTTTTTGATGTACGATCCAATTTTTTAATGAATTTATCAATAATTGGAACTAGGATCTGTTTTCCGTCGCGGTCTATTTCAAACAAGGCTTGAGAAGTAGTGTCATTCACTCCGGTGATAGTTCCAATTTTTCCGAAGGCAGTATCTTCGGCAGTAAACCCAATAATTTCGTGATAGTAGAATTTGTTTCCACTCAATTCAGGTAAAAAAGAAAGTGGCAAGTATAAAGCAGCGCCTAATAGAATATCGGCTTCGGCCTCAGAACTTACATCTTCAAATTTTACACGAAGTAATAAAGATTTGTGTAATGAGCTTCTTTCAATAAAAAATGGAACCAAGTTTTTGCGTTGTTCCACAAAAACTGATTCCATTTTAGTAAAGAGTTGGGGTTCGTCTGTATCTAATTTTACAAGTAGTTCCCCTTTAAAGCTATATTTTTTTACGATTTTGCCTAGGTAGAAACAGTTCTCCTTTTGCATCGTTTAAAAATTATTCTTTAGTTTCTTCCTTTGGAGCCTCAGTAGTCTCCTCGGCAGCCTTAGGATTCTGTTCTGTTTTTGCTTCTGCAGCAGCAGCATCTATTGGAGATACATTATCTTCAACAGCTTCTTCAACAACTTCAGCAGTCTCCGCAACTTCTTCAACTACTGGCGCAGCAGCGGCAGCGGCATCAGCAGCACGTTTTTCATTTACAGCTTTTTCAGCAGCAAAGGCAGCTTCTTTAACTTTGGTGTCAGCTTCTGAAAGTTTAGCACGTTTAGAATCTACCGTTTTTCCTTTCTCTTCCAACCAAGCGTTGAATTTTTCCTCAGCTTGTTCTTCAGTTAATGCTCCTTTACGAACACCACCGGCAAGATGATTTTTCATCATAACTCCTTTGTAAGAAAGGATAGCTCTAGCTGTGTCTGTTGGTTGAGCTCCATTTTGAAGCCATTTTACAGCACCATCAACGTCAAGTTCAATCTGTGCAGGGTTTACATTTGGATTGTAGATACCTAGTTTGTCTAAGTATTTACCATCTCTTTTTGAGCGGGCATCTGCCGCTACGATCCAGTAAAAAGGTTTTCCTTTTTTACCGTGTCTTTGCAATCTAATTTTTACAGGCATATAATTACTTTTTGAGGTTCGCGACCTCGGTTATAATTTTGGAGTGCAAAGATACCATATCTTTTGGTTCATATTCAAAAGATTGAAGTTTTTATTTTACATTTGCGAAGAACCCCCTTATGTCCATTTGTAATGAAACAGTTAATATTGTTCATTTGCCTACTATTTCTTGTTTCGAGTTGTGAAAAGACTGAGGTGACAGATATTGTGTTACAAGCTGAAATTGGCAATACTTTGTTTAGAGCTTTGGATGCTAGAATCACTGAAAATGAGGATGGTACGTTTTTTATACAGGGTATTACCCAGCAGGAATCAATTACTATGAAAGTTGCTAACTTGGAGGTGAGAACGTATAATTTTGGGGGAACAAGTGCAAATTATGCTTCCTTTGAAGATTTAAATGGAGCCGCCTATTTTACAAACCCAGACGGAGAAGGATGGGTGACAATCAGTAATTATAATGAAGAAGCTCAAACGGCTAGTGGTTCTTTTGAATTCAGGGCAATCCAGGAAGGGGTTGACACTATAGCGGTACAAAATGGACTGTTTTATCAAGCAAAAATTTTAAATATATTGCCCGATGATGAGATAATAATAGATCCTGTTACGAATGCGGGAACCTTTGTCTGTCAAATTGATGGAAATCCATTCAATCCTTTTAATGTTTCCGCATTAGTGTCTACAGATTTCATTGAAATTAAAGGGTATACAGGAATTAAATCCATAACAATTAAAGTACCTATAACTATTGAGACTGGAAGTTATTCTTTACCGAGAATGGGATTTTCGGCTTACTATGAAGATGGGAGTGGTTTGCAAGATTCGGTCACTGGAAATGTGATTATTTTTGAACATGATCCCATTGACAGGAAGATAAAAGGAACTTTTTTCTTTCTTACCGACACTATAGCCATAACCCTAGGTCAATTTAATGTCACTTACCAATAAACAGATCTGATTATCAAGCTTATTATCTGAACGTTCGCTTACTCCAGTAAAACCAGTCTTCAAGGTTTTTGAATGAGACCATAACTAGTATGCCGCATTTCTATTTTCTAAAAAATACAATTATTGTAGAATATTGATTCAAAGAGAACGTCTTTTTTGAACTAGAGGGACTAAAAATACCTGTGTTTAAAACCAAAATTAAATGGCTTCATTCTTTCAATAAAATCTACAATACGTAAAAAAATAACGATAATAGGGGATAAAAATTTCAATAAAACATCGGCAAAAGGTAAGATAACACCTACAAATAGTTATAATATGTTAAAAAAAGATGCTTTTAATCGAATAATAATGTTTTTAAACGTTTATTACGTTGTATAAGTTATATATTCGTAATCCTAAATCGTACATGCTTAACCTATTCATGAAAAATAGTATTAAACCCCAAAAAAATATTTCTTTTAAAACTTTACCTATTATATTATGAAAAAATTAATCCTACTTATTTTTACGGCCGTTATATTTATGTCTTGTGAAAACATTGAAACAAGCTCAACGGCTATGCAAGCTAATTTAAATGCTAACTTTTTTAGAGCGTATTCAGTAAGCGCAGAAGCAGACAATGAAACTCAAATGATTACTATTGTTGGGACCTCTGATCATGAGGAGTTTAGACTACATACCCAATGGAAGGGCGTAAATCAATATAATATCAACCAAAGCTCGCCCAATTATGCCACTTTTACTAATTCAAAGGGTAAAGTGTATACGACGAATTCAGAAGGAAGTTTTGGTAAAATAAAGATTAAAACTGATGACAAAGAAAATCAGCGACTTACAGGAGAATTTGACTTCACCTTTATTTCTGCAAATGATACAATAGCCGTTAGTGGAGGAATTTTTTATGATGTGCCATATGCAATATCGGATAAAGCTGTCGATTAGTTTTTCAGAATATATAAAATTACAAACAACACTCCTAGATTTTCTTAGGGGTGTTTTTTTTGTTCATAAAAGAGACTAACTGTTTACAACTTTGCTTTAGTTTCTAGGGTGGTTTTTCTATTTTTACTTCAGCTTACAAGGATGTATGTTGGAAGCTGTTTCGTAACAACCCCTCGCTATGTTTTTAATTTTCGATACTGAAACCACCGGGCTGCCCCGGAATTGGAATGCCCCTTTAACCGACAGTGATAACTGGCCTCGTTGCGTTCAGATTGCCTGGCAAGTTCACGATGAAATGGGGAATGTTCTTGAGCACCAAGATTATTTACTTCAGCCAGATGGCTATAATATTCCTTTCGATGCCGAAAAGATTCACGGGATCTCAACCGAGCTTGCTCAAAAGGATGGTATTTCTTTATTAGAGATGATAGAGAAGTTTAAAGAATCACTTTCAAAAACAAAATTTCTTGTCGGACAAAACCTAGGGTTTGATCTCAACATCATGGGCGCTGAATTTCATAGATTGGGAATCGACAATCCATTGTTGGAATATCCTGTTCTTGATACTTGTACGGAAACTACCGCTACCCTTTGTCAGTTGCCAGGCGGAAGAGGTGGGAAGTTTAAATTGCCCACATTAACAGAATTACACGAGTACCTCTTTAAAGTTCCTTTTTCTGAAGCGCATAATGCAACAGCAGATGTAGAAGCGACAACCCGTTGCTTTTTAGAATTAATACGACGACAAGTTTTCACTGTTGAAGCGCTGGATGCGCAGCCAGATTATTTTAAAAATTTTTCTGAGGCGAATCCGAAGCAAATAGAATTAATCGGTTTAAAACATATCAACCTCAAAAAGGCATCAGAAGCTATTCGAAAAGAACTGGAAGCTAGCCTTGAGACGCTGGAAATCTCTACTGAAGAAATTGACGAGAATATAGCGACGCTGCAAAATGTCGGTTTTGCACATCTGCACAATCATTCTCAGTTCTCTATACTTCAGTCAACCATTAGCACTCAGGATTTAGTGGATGCTGCGGTGACAAATAATATGCCGGCTGTCGCTCTTACCGATAGTGGTAATATGATGGGAGCCTTTCACTTTGTTCGCTCTGTAAATAATTACAATAAAGGGCTTTCCGAAGAAGAAAAGGATAAATCTCTCAAGGGAATCGTTGGTTGTGAATTTTTTGTTTGTGATGACCATCTCAATAAATCTCAAAAGGATAATGGGTATCAGATTGTGCTACTTGCCAAGACTAAAAAGGGATATCATAATTTGGCTAAAATGGCTTCAATTGCATATACAGAAGGTTTTTACTATGTTCCCAGAATTGATAGGGAAATAATTAAAAAGTATAAAGAGGACATTATTGTGCTTTCGGGAGGGATTTATGGTGAGGTGTCAAGTAAGATTTTAAATATAGGAGAAAAGCAGGCGGAAGAGGCATTATTATGGTGGAAATCTGAGTTTGCCTCAGATTTTTATCTGGAGATTTTACGGCACGATCAGGAAGATGAAAACCGGATAAATACAGTTTTAATTGAATTTGCAAGAAAGCATGAAGTAAAGTTAATTGCTTGTAATAACACCTATTATGTCGAGAAAGAGAACGCGAATGCACACGACATTCTACTTTGTGTAAAAGATGGTGAGAAGCAGGCGACGCCCATTGGTCGCGGTAGAGGGTATCGTTACGGTTTGCCTAATCAGGAGTATTATTTCAAGACGCAAGATGAAATGAAGATTTTGTTCAAAGATCTTCCTGAGGCGATACGTAACATTGCTGAAATTGTAGAGAAAGTTGAATCGTACACCTTGGCAAGAGATGTTCTGCTTCCTAAATTTGATATTCCGGAAGAATTCTTAATGGAGGAGGATAAAGCTGATGGCGGTAAAAGAGGGGAAAATGCTTATCTGAAACATTTGACCTTTTTAGGTGCCAAAAAACGCTATCCGGATCTCACTCCGGAAATAGAAGAACGCCTTAATTTTGAACTGGAAGTAATTGAAAATACCGGCTATCCAGGTTATTTTCTGATTACAGAAGATTTTATACGAGAAGCCAGAGCGATGGATGTTTCGGTTGGTCCTGGGCGTGGTTCTGCGGCTGGTAGTGCCGTTGCTTATTGTCTTTGGATTACCAATATTGATCCTATTAAGTACGATCTGCTTTTTGAGCGTTTCTTAAATCCGGATCGTGTGAGTATGCCCGATATTGATATTGATTTTGATGATGAAGGTCGAAGTCGTGTAATGGACTATGTTATAAATAAATATGGGGCGAATCAAGTAGCGCAGATTATTACCTATGGTACGATGGCCGCGAAATCGGCTATACGAGATACAGCGCGAGTGCTGGATTTACCTTTAGGTGATGCAGATCGGATTTCTAAGTTGGTCCCTAATATGACCAAGCTGAATAAGATTTTTGGGTTGAGCGACCAAGAGCTTCGAAGAAAATTTAGAAGTGATGAGTTGCCAAAAGTAAATGAGTTGCTCAACCTTGCAGAAGGAAGTGACTTGGAGGCAGAAACTATTCAGCAGGCAAAAGTGTTAGAAGGTTCTGTTCGAAATACAGGAATTCATGCCTGTGGGGTGATTATTACGCCTAGCGACATTACCGATTTTGTTCCCGTGGCAACGGCTAAAGACAGTGATTTATATGTAACACAGTTTGATAACTCTGTTGTTGAAAGTGCTGGTCTGCTAAAAATGGATTTCTTGGGCTTAAAAACCCTGACTTTGATTAAGGATACAGTAAAATTGGTGAAACACAAGCATAATGTTGACCTCGACCCTGATTCGTTTCCTTTGGATGATGAAAAGACCTATGAGCTTTTCCAAAGAGGTGAGACAGTGGGGATATTTCAATACGAATCTGCGGGAATGCAGAAGTATATGAAGGAATTGAAGCCTACGGTTTTTGCGGATTTAATTGCGATGAACGCCTTGTATCGACCAGGTCCGTTGGAGTATATCCCGAGTTTTATTAGGCGGAAAAATGGTGAGGAAGAAATAGAATACGACCTTCCAGCTATGGAGGAGTATCTGGACGAGACCTACGGAATTACGGTCTACCAAGAGCAAGTGATGTTGCTGTCACAGAAGTTAGCAGGTTTTACCAAAGGTGAAGCCGATGTTCTTCGGAAAGCGATGGGTAAAAAGCAAAAAGCGGTACTCGATAAGATGAAGCCGCAGTTTATAAAGCAGGCGGAAGAAAAAGGTCACGACGCTGAAAAGCTAGAGAAAATTTGGAAGGATTGGGAAGCTTTTGCAAGTTACGCTTTTAATAAATCACACTCTACTTGTTATGCTTGGATTGCCTATCAGACGGCTTATTTAAAAGCACATTACCCTGCTGAGTATATGGCAGCAGTATTGTCCAATAATATGAATGACATCAAGCAGGTGACTTTCTTTATGGAGGAATGTAAGCGCTCAGGAATGGACGTCTTAGGGCCTGATGTGAATGAGTCTTTCTATAAATTTACAGTAAATGATGAAGGAAAGATTCGCTTCGGAATGGGTGCTATTAAGGGTGTTGGAGGAAATGCGGTTGCCACTATAGTGGAACATCGAAAAGATGGAAAATACAAGTCTATTTTTGATTTGTCTAAACGGGTTGATTTGCGAGCGGCCAATAAGAAAGCTTTTGAGAATTTAGCTTTGGCTGGTGGTTTCGATAGTTTTGAAACCCACCGGGCACAGTATCTGCACGACGATGGTGATGGAGTGATGTTTTTGGAAAAAGTATTGAAGTACGCCAATAAATATCAGGAAACACAAAATTCATCTCAGGTAAGCCTATTTGGTGATGCTAGTGAGGTGCAAATTCCCGAACCGGAAGTTCCGCCTTGCGAGGAGTGGGGAACCATGAAAAAGCTAAAGTTGGAGAAGGAAGTAGTTGGTGTATACATTAGTGGTCATCCCTTAGACGACTTTAAAACGGAGGTAGATACTTTTTGTAATTGCAAGGTGTCAGATTTTAATGAACTAGGCAGATTTGTTAACTCAGAGCTTTGTTTTGGCGGTGTTGTGAGCGATGTTCAGCATCGTGAATCGAAAGCAGGAAAAGGTTGGGCAATTTTTATAGTGGAAGACTATAAAGATAGTTATGAGTTCAAGATATTTGGGGAAGAATATCTAAAATTCCGTCACTTTTTGGTGCCTAATTCGTTTATCTACGCAAGAGTTTTTATAAAAGATGGATGGGTAAATAAAGATACGGGTAAAAAGTCGGATCCACGTGTACAGTACAATAGTATGCAAATGTTGCAAGATGTTATGGATAGCCAGGCACGGAAATTAACAATCCAAATGCCAGTTGAAGCATTGGCGGAAGACAAAATAAATACACTGAAGGATTTGTTTAAAGTTCATAAAGGCGACAAACAGCTTCATTTTGAAATTTATGAGTTCGAGGAAAAGATTAAATTGTCCATGTCTAGTAGAAAGCAAAAAGTAAATATCTCTCAGGAATTATTGGATGAACTAACCAGAGAGCAGCTCAGTTATAAGTTAAATTAATACCGGACTGCCAAAGTGTTGTATTCGGGCAGGGATTGCAGCGGCATCCTCTTCTTCGCCGGAGGTGATGAAGAGATACAGCGAAAAGCCCGGTCATGTATTAGAGCGAAGCTCAATACATGGGCCCGCATTATTCTTATTCATAAAATTAATCAATAACTACATTGCTGAAACTGATGTACCTGCTGTAAGCTTTGGAATAAAAATTGACTACTTTTGCCTAGTAATTAAAAACAAAATTATGGCTTTAGAGATAACAGACGCAACGTTTGAAGAAACAGTATTAAAAAGTGACAAACCAGTAGTAGTCGATTTTTGGGCGGCTTGGTGTGGACCTTGTAGAATGGTAGGACCTATCATTGATGAAATCAGTAAAGATTATGAAGGGAAAGCCGTTGTCGGGAAGGTTGATGTAGATGCAAATCAGGAGTTTGCAGCTAAATATGGAGTAAGAAATATTCCAACCGTTTTGATATTTAAAGGTGGTGAGTTAGTAGGACGCCAAGTAGGTGTTGCTCCTAAGGCTACTTATGCTGAAGCAATCGACGGACTTTTATAGTATTAGTAAGAATTTATGATAGTAAAAGGTTCTCGTTTGAGAGCCTTTTCTTATTTTAGTGCATTGTCTAGACAATTAAAGTAGTGACCGTTTATTACTTGTAGTATCCAATGGAATCTCTTAAAATCTGGTATTAATTAAAAAGGTACCCACTAATGTGGGCATAAAAGATGAAAAACAAAATTAAAGCTCAGGAGAGAATTGAGAATCAGCAATTAGAAGATCGCACCATATTTTTATGGGGGATGGTAAATGATAAAAGTGCGCGCCATGTCATAGA
>Ga0208544_10001809_pt1 | contig 14402 bp, 16 predicted proteins | sample DEB08_DNA_9_FD_184526 | JGI IMG/M metagenome (GOLD analysis project Ga0208544, IMG submission 184526) | Aqueous microbial communities from the Delaware River and Bay under freshwater to marine salinity gradient to study organic matter... | ecosystem: Environmental > Aquatic > Marine > Coastal ...
TCACGTTTCTTCTCACTGAGCTTTTTTGAGTCGTCCAACAACTCATGAATGAACCCATCGGGGAGAATCACCGCAGCAGCAGCAACCGGACCAGCAAGCGGCCCCCTTCCTGCCTCATCAATTCCTGCAACCCGTTGGAAGCCCTCGTTTCGTTTTGCCTGTTCATAAAAAAGACTGGGCATGCCGAAACATGCTCAGTCTGAAAAGATATGGCCAGAGTAATGTTGGCAGCTTATTACCAGCCGACAGGCTGGATACTACGAGGCACGCCCGTTGGCCTGGCTCCCATGCATATAGTCACATAGGTCGTGCCATCGGAAGACGTCTTTACTCCTACACCTGTGAGGTCCCATGACTGGAGCATATGCCTGTGATGTTCTGCGCTGCTTTTCCATGCAGCTACGGCAGCTAGGGCTACGTTATCAGATCCACTGGGCACCGCATAGATCATTTCACTGAGATTTTCGATGTTGTATTTAAGATACGCATACTTAGCACGATTCCGTGAACCCATGTAGCTGGCATCCTTAGATGCTAATCCCATGTAGGCACTGTGCCTCTGGGCCAAACCGTTGAGGCCTCCATGACCAAGCATGGCCCTTTTACCGGCACGGACCCGCTCTTGATTAATCAAGCTGTAGACATCTTCTGCGATACTGCGCTCCTCAAATGAAGCCGAGGTAGGAATAGAAGATACCTTAACAGGGCTACTAAGATTTGAGACGCAGGATGAAAAAGAAAACGCCACTAATCCACCGATGATGATGTTCATTAATTTATTCATAGTTAAGTATTTTTACCCCTTAATAATAAAGCTGTCTAGAATATTTCGGTCATTTTAATTTATAATTTAGATAAGTTTACTTATCGGTAGTTTTTTGAAAAAAATATCTTCATCTTGCTCGAACATTTCATATTTTCAATATATCTAGGAGCCTACCATATTTCTAATCGGTTGTTCTTGGCAAAGTTGAAGCTGCTCTTTAGACTCATACTATGCGTAAGCTAGCATTTTTATATCCCATAGTAAGCAGCCTTTCCATGGGCGCAATCATCTCCTTTTCCTCATGCGGCCCCGGTGCCAACGACCTTCCTCTGTCATCAGCTGTCAATACCGCTACCAGTGTTCCCGCAGCCAATGCAATGCTCAGTCAGGCCAAAGCATACCAGTCTGCAGGTAATACCCGCAAAGCTCTTTCCAGATACCGGAATATCGCCAAAAAATACCCTTACATCAATGCTGCGGGTGAAGCCCGTTTTGCCGAGGCGAGAATACTCGATCAAAAGGGCGATCTGCTCAAGGCATTTGAAGCCTACCAGGACCTCATCGTCCGTTATCCAGGCAGTCCGCACTATAAAACTTCCATCCAACGACAGGAAGCTGTTGCTCATGCCGCTGCAGATGGCGTCATCAAAAACAATTTTCTTGGCATGAAAACCAAAATTGGCGCTGACAAAACTAGTAAAATGCTTGCGCATGTGCGCGATAACGCCCCAGGGGCTATTAGTGCTCCGAAGGCTCAATATGCCATCGGACAAGTCTGGCAGAAGGCCGGAAATGCAGAAAAAGCGATTGCAGCTTATAAGCGTATAGGAGCAGACTATGCTGATAGCTCTCTCGCTCCAGAAGCTCTTTATCAGACCGGTCAAATCCTCATTCTCAAGGCACAAAGTGGTAACCAGAATAAAGCCCATGTCAACCAGGCCAGGGACATCTTTCAAAACCTTGTCCAGCGATACCCCCGCCATAGCCGAGCTGGTGATGCTCGCAAACGCTTAGCCCTGCTTGGAGGTCAGGATATCCAGCGAAGCTACGATACCGCCGAGTTCTACCGCAAAAAAGGAAACTCTAAATCAGCCATTTTCTACTACCGTGAGGTGTTGCGTAAAACCACAAGCGGCAGTCTTCATAATAAGGCCAAACAACGTATCAGTGAACTCAATGGGTGAACCAACCCAATGACATTAACCGGCACATCAATCATACTTCCCTCCAACATTAATACAGCGCAAAGAAGCTAACTACAACAAAGCCTGTATGTTCAGATTATTCTTCATCATTCCCCTTATGCTGACTTCCTGTGCTGGCTATCAACTTGGTGGGTCTAAACCCTCCCACTTGGCTCATGTTAGAACGCTTCATGTGCCACTTTTCAAGAATGACACCCTGTTTTTTAGAGCTGAATCTCATGCCACCAATAGTGCGGTGGATGCACTGACCCGGGATGGCACGTACGGAATCGCCTCCGCCGAAACTGCTGACGCAACTCTCATTGGCTGCATAGACAGCATCAAATACAATCAGGTGAGCACATCCCGCGAAGATAGTATCCGCCCTGAAGAACTCAGCATCGAAATTATCATTAGCTGGACTTTACTGGACGCTAACGACTCGTTACGTATCCTTGAAAAGGGCATATCAGAAGGCCGTTCAACGTTTTTTGCCCGTAACAATATCCATATCGCCCGCAACAATGCCTTACCCGATACCCTACGCCGTGCTTGTGAGTCCATGACAACACGCCTTGCGGACGGGTTCTAATAAATATCCCTTGCACTAATAGATTCCGTGCTATCCTTTGTACCTACCCCCATTGGCAACCGATCAGATATCACCCTACGCGCCCTTGAGGTTCTTCGTGAGGCTGATTTGATCGCCTGTGAAGATACCCGCCACTCGCGCCCGCTACTCAGGCATTACGAGATTGAAAAGCCGCTCATTTCGCTCCACGAGCATAATGAGACTCAGCGGCTAGCCGAGCTCATTGACAAAGCGAAAGAAGGTCTGCACATCGCGATTATTTCTGACGCGGGCATGCCTCTTATTTCTGACCCCGGATATCGTCTGATTCAGGCATGTATCAAAGAGGATGTCGCCTACACGGTTCTTCCGGGCCCATCAGCGGTTCTTACTGCTCTGGCAGGATCAGGCCTCCCCTGCCATGCGTTTAGCTTCGAGGGGTTTCTCCCAGTAAAAAAAGGCAAACGCCGCACGGTTCTCGAGGCCGCTATTAAGTCGGGAAAAACCACTCTTTTTTTCGAATCGCCCCACAGGATTTTATCAACACTGGAAATCCTTGCAGACATGAACCCGCACACTAACGTCTGCGTCGCCAGGGAGCTTAGCAAAAAGTTTGAGACTTATCACCGCGATACGGCGGCTTCCCTGTTCGCCTATTTTCAGAACCATCGGGCTAAGGGCGAAATCGTTCTCCTAGTTGATGGCTCCGGCTAGGAAGAGACTTTTAATTAGCCATCCTAAATACTGCGATCCTTTTGGGAAAATAGATTGCAACTCAGGTCACCCAAAATTCTATTAGTCAAGAGGTTAACTAACCTTGATATTTTTCTTAAAAAAAACTGCGTGCATTCCCCTATGCCGTGGGGCTTGGAGCGCACCTAACCCTATTTGTTTTGCCCCGACAGTACATCAATGTAGTTTAGTAAACGTTGCCCCCATAATCTGGATTAATCCTTCCTCAGCTGTCCCCAACAGTTCCATTAACACCTCCCCCCCTCTCCATGAATACCCATAAACATAAATCTCAATCCTTACTATTCATTAAGAACCGCTGGTTTTTTCTGATGAATATCGTCGTCGCTATCGTTATTCTTAGCGCAGTGGCCTTACTCAAGGACAGTGCGTCACATTACCAGCCAAGGTCAGCTTTTGATACCACCTATATTGCATTTACTAAGCAAGAGGCCGATCCCAAGGTTCTTCAGCATGGAATCGTCCATACCGAGGCCGCACGTGCCCATGCCTACAGATCGATCATTAAGCAAAGCAATGGCACATTTATTATCGGACTATTAGTCGCCCTCGCCTTCATCGCCAACTCGATCTACATTTACCGCATCACCAATAGGCAAAAGCTCGCTCTCATTGTAAGCAGCTAGCGAATGGCAGAAATCACGCTTTTTCGATAAGACACGCCGGGAGCACGATCTGCCCCGGCGTTTTTTATTTCCCGATGATACTTCTGCTAGCGTTCGAGTAAAACCTCTTCGCCGAGCACAACCAGATCAATGCTGCCATCGAGCGTCTTATCGAGAAACGGCGTATTCTGGCTCTTCGACTCCATATATTCAGCCGTAAAGGTGGTTGAGCCTTGCGGATCGAAAAGAATGAACTCGGCTCTACCTCCTTCTACCACAGGAACGGGATCGAGCCCCATCATCCGCCGCGGTGCCGCCGAGTATCGGTTTACCAGAAGACCCCAGCCGAATTCGCCCTTGTTGATGTAATGGTGAAACAGCGAGACCACCGCCGTCTCCAAGCCAGTAATACCATTCGGCGCACTGACAAAGTCCTGTGCCTTTTCAAAAGGCGTGTGCGGTGCGTGATCAGTGGCGATAATGTCAAAAACTCCCTCCTTCAAACCTTGTAATAAGGCTGCATTATCCTCTGCAGTCCGCAGAGGCGGGTTCATCTTGTAATGGGTGTTATAATTCCCTATATCCTCTTCATTGAAAAGCAGATGGTGCGGGGAAACTTCAGCGGTGACTTTTGCCCCCATCTGTTTCCACCAACGAATCGTCTCCATTCCAATCTTGCTGGAAACATGCTGAATGTGAATTCTGGCTCCGGTGGCATGTGCTAGGCGGATGTCACGGTCCATACAGATTTCCTCACTGCATGCAGGTGTACCCTGAATACCCAACCGGCAGCTGACCACCCCCTCGTTCAAGGCACGCGGACCAGACAACTCAAGCACCTCACAGTGGCTGGCAAAAAAACAATCAAACTCACTGGCATACTCCATGGCTCGTTTCAGAAGAAGCATGTCAGGCACCGCATCCCCATCGTCGGTGAGCATTTTTACCCCAAGCTGCAGCATACCATCGATGCCCGCCAACTCCTTGCCCTCACGTCCCTTGGTGATACACCCCGAGGTGTAAACCGGAATACGGGAATCGCGCTCGGCAATATCATAAATCGTGCGCACCACGGCAGCGGAATCAATCGCAGGTGATGTGTTAGGCATCAGCACTACACCGGTAACCCCACCATTGATGGCGGCCTCGGTCCCCGACTTGATCGTCTCCTTCGCCTCCTGCCCCGGCTCGCGCATGTGAATATGGGTATCAAACATCGCAGGCGCCAGCACTTTACCTGAGGCATCAATCACCCGTGTATCTCCCGCGGCATCAAGCCCTTTGCCGATTCCGGTGATGATGCCATTTTCAACCAATACATCGGCCTTGCTCAGATCATCACTATCCTCAGCTGCGATATTTGCGTTTTTAATCAGTAGAGATGACATAAATGGGTATTAGGTGATTAGGTATTAGGTTTTATGGGCATTTGTAGTGAGTTCAGAGGAAAGACATGAGGCCTAAAACCTAATCACCTAATACACTTTGTGGCTTGAGCCAATAAAGCACTGCCATGCGGGCCGCTATGCCGTTTTCAACCTGTTGGTCGATCAGGCACCTTTCATACTCCATGACATCATCACAGAGCTCCACGCCTCGGTTCACCGGACCCGGGTGCATGATGTAAGTTCCCTGATCCGCAATACGCTTGAACCGCTCCTGAGTCACCCCATAGAGCTTGGTGTATTCGCGCAGACTCGGGAAAAAGGGTGCTGTCTGGCGTTCCATCTGCACGCGGAGTAAATAAATCGTATCGGGGGACCACTTCATCGCCTCGTCGTAGTCAGTGAAGCGTTTAACATCCCGCGGACCATGTTTTGGCACCAGCGAGCCAGGTCCTAGCCACGCAACCTCAACTCCCAGCTTGCGCATCAGCGTGGTGGTCGACCTCGCCACCCGGCTGTGTAGGATGTCACCGACGACCAGTATTTTCTTGCCCGCAGGCTCCGGAAAGACCTCCTTAAAGGTAAACCCATCCAGCAATGCCTGCGTTGGGTGCGCGTGGGCCCCATCACCCGCGTTGATCACACTAGCCCGGGTCGCACGCGCAATCGCCAGCGGAATACCCGCCATTTTATTGCGCACGATGATGTAGTCGGTTCGCATCGCCTGCAACGTTGCAATGGTATCGCGAAGAGATTCTCCCTTCACCACCGAGGAGTGAGGCACATCAAAGGTCGTGACATCGGCTGAGAGTCGCTTGGCTGCCACTTCAAACGATGACAACGTCCGCGTGCTTGGCTCGTAGAAAAGAGTCAGCACCGATTTCCCTTTCAGCGCCGGAACTTTTTTCACCGATCTGGCAAACAGTTCTTTGAACGGTCCGGCCTGATCGAGCAAATGCTCGATTTCCTCCCGACTGAGAGATTCAATATCTAATAGGTCCTTGCGCGTCATTGGCTGTCTGCTCGAACTGCTTGAGGTAATACACGGTTCCGAACACAAGCACAAGCAATGATATGATGAGCATTATCGTAGCATGGTGCCGGGACCTTGGTTTTTTCCAGAAAATATAGAGGCTCAATAGCAATCCTAATGCCGCGCAAACAAGCCCGGAACGAATCATTCCAGCAAGAGCAAGGGCAGATCCTGCCATGCAAAGAACATAGGCCACCGCCAAAAAAAACGGGTGCAGGGCCATCGCCTTGATGCTCTGCACTGGTGGCCTGACAGCAAACGCATTGCGCATCCGGAGCTCCTTAAGCTCGTCATCGCTGCGCCTGGAGTCAGGTATACCGGTCATCAATCGTTATGTTGCGTCACCTCAACCAAATCGACTCCATCAGTTCTCTTAAGCTTCACATCAATGTAATCAAGACGTTGCGTCTCGAGCTCAATGCCGACATAACTTGGAGCAAAAGGAAGTTCCCGATGACCTCGGTCAATCAGTACTGCAAGCTCAACCCTGGCTGGTCGACCATAGTCCATCAGCGCATCAATTGCCGCACGAACCGTGCGACCGGTGAACAGAACATCATCCACAAGAATAACATGAGCTCCATCCACAGCAAAGGGAAGCTCACTGCCCTGAAGCTTTGGATTTGAACTCAAGTGCGCCAAATCGTCACGGTAAAGCGAGATGTCGAGAACGCCCATCGGTATCTCGATGCCCGCTGCAGCCAGTTGAACAAGGATCCTTTCGGCAACCTCATCTCCACGACTACGCACCCCCACAAGAACAACTCCCCCTTCGGGATTAGCCTGCCGGATCAAGCTGGCAAGCCTATCAATACCTTGATTGATATCTTCCTCATTAAGAGTTGTTAACATTTAATTATACTTAAATTTATGAACTGGCCAGCTGGATAATCCGGTGCGCCGCCATGGCCGCATTCATGGGTGCCTTGCTGTGCAGACCCACAGTCGTAGCCGGCACGCCTCCTGGCAACTGGCTGATTGAGAGCAAGGCATCGATTCCATTGAGCGGGCCACCCGGGACAGGCACCCCGATCACAGGCAGAGAGGTCTTCATTACCACCACACCGGGCAAGGCCGCGGCAAGGCCGGCTATCGCGAGAATGACGGCTTTTTCGCCCGACTCCTCAAGCTTAGCCAAATACTCGATCAATTCACTCAAATTACGGTGAGCCGAAAGAACGGTCTCCTCATATTTTACTTCACTTTCCTTCAGGTAGGCACGGGCAGGCTCCATGAACGGAACGTCATTGGCGCTGCCATAAATCATAATTACTTTCATTGCGCCCCCTGCGTAGCGATTGCTTTGCAGCTTGGCAAGAAATTTGAAATACCAACAGGCACTTTAATCCTCCTTCACCCAGATATTGCGGAACTCAATCGGATCACCGTGCCACTGGATGCGGATGGGGGCTTTTTCAGGGTGGTCTTTAGGATAAGTGGCCACTTTTTTGTGGGTGGTCGGGCCGTAGATTTCCTGTCGATCATGAACTTTGACCCCATTGTGAATCACGGTGATATAGGCCGGTTTTTTGACCCCATTAACGCCATAAACGGGTGCTTCAAAAATAATGTCATAACTCTGCCACTGACCCTGGGGCGCAGAGGCGTTCACCTTGGGCGGAGTCTGACCATAAATCGCCGCGGCCTGGCCATCGGCGTAGGTCACGTTGGTATGGCTTTCCTGAATCTGAATCTCATATTTGCCCATCAGAAAAACACCGCTATTGCCCCCCTGCTGACCATTCACCTTACAATCGGCTGGGATCTTCCACTCCAGGTGCAAGGTGCAGCTACCGAAGTCCTGCTTGGTCTGGGTAGCACCGGGCGAGGCAATCATCACACCATCCTTCACCCTCCATGCCTTGGTGAAGGCGTCCACATTTTCACCACCAAACAGCACAATCGCACCCGCCGGTGGTTTAGTAGATACCGCCCCCTTGGTTTGCACCTTCTCGGGGTGTGGACGATCCATCTGGTGCACCGTGTATTCACTCCACGGCTGCTTGGGAGTGTTATACTTTTTTTGCTGTGGTTTGGCTTGCTCTGCAGTAGCTGTGGCAAAAAGGCCAAGGGAAACAACACCAACGAAGATGGCGGATAGGGATAGCTTAGACATAAGTGTAATACGAGATTCTTCGGGCCAGTTTATCAACAAAACATTCGTCTTCATGCTTAAGGTGCCCTTAACGCCTTTCCTGCGTCTTAACGCCAAACAAGCTAACCCCTGCGGAATCCAGCCTTCAGCTCGGCAATACTGGTTGCTTTCAGAAGCAGTACTAATACCGCATAGGCAGACATACCGAGCCCAATGAGCAGTGCCAAGGCGGTGCATTGCTTCCAAAATGCCTCCTCAAACCACGAACCTAGCACCTGGTAGCCACCCCATACCAGGGCTCCCATCACCACACTGGCCAGGCAGATTCGTGCTGTCTTAGTCCAGAAATCCTTATCCACGTGCACCAGGCCCTTCAATCCGCGGGCTAGCAGGAAGACATTGACCCAAGCCGCTACGGTCGTGGCAATGGCGATACCTACATGGCCGAGAGGACCGAACAGCAACAGACTAACCACAATATTCACCACTACGGTGACCGCAGCCATCATCATCGGTGCACGGGTGTTTTCACGGGCAAAGAAACCCGGTTGCAGCACTTTGATCATCACATAGCCGGGGAGCCCAAGGGCAAAACCACGCAGCGCCATGCCCGTCTGGTAGGCATCATCAGCGCTAAACTCCCCACGCTGGAATAGCACCGTGATGATCGGCTCGGGAATGACCATCATCGCCACCGCCGCAGGAAAGGTAATCAGCAAACCAAGCTCCATGCCGCGCACCATGCTGTCGGACGCCCCTTTGGCATCGTCACGCCTCACCAGCCGGGTGACCTCAGGCAAGAGCACCACGCCTAGAGCGATGCCGATCATTCCAAGCGGTAGCTGATACACCCGGTCCGAATAATAAAGCCACGAGATAGCCCCCTGCTTAAAGGATGCGATCACGCCACCTACCAGCAGGTTGATCTGCTGGATGCTGGCAGCAAGGATACCGGGTCCCATCAGCAGAAAAAGGCGTTTGATCGAGCCCTCCAATATCGGCTTTTGCAAGCGCACATGGTAGCCATTTTTCCAGCAGGTCCCATAAAGCATCGCAAACTGTAAGACACCGGCAATGGCCACACACCATGCGAGCACATGCGCGGGAATCTCAGAGTGCCTCCAGGCGACAAAGACGCCAAGACCTATCAAGAAAACGATGTTCAGCAAGATCGGGGCTGCCGCCGGAACTCCAAAGATTTTAAAGGTATTCAACACCCCGCTCAAATGCGCCACCAAGGCCATGAACAGCAGATAGCTAAAGGTGATTTGTGACAAGCTGACCGTAAGCTTAAAGGTGTCCGGGTGATTCCGGTAGATTCTCAGCTGGCTATCAGGCGCCGCCTTCCCTGACGCGGCAGTTCTGATCAACTCACCCTCAAACCAGCCAAAGTCATGCCCCTTAGGCAGATGAATCCACGCTCGGTTACCATCTTTGATGATAGCAAGCCCACCCTCGTCCAAGGCAATTCCATTTACGGAATCGCTCTGCTCGCTCTTACTTTCAGTTGAGCTCTTGATCAGCTCGGATTGGTAGTCTTGCAAGCTGATCGAATCCCCTCGCGGCCCGTCTCCCAGAATATTGGAAAACTTCTTAGGAAGCTCTTTCACCAGACGCAGCTTGGCAAACTGATGCGGGGCCATATCATCGCTGCCGTCAAGACTCAAACAAATGGCACGAGAGCCACCGATCCCCATCGAGAACCTCTCACGCTCAGGCATATTAGCAGAAGCTGCCAAGGGCATCTCCACCTTGGCCTTAAAGCCGGGCACTACGGCCCCCATGATCCAATGCATGCACGGGATGGCCACCAGCGTCAGCACCACCAGCATCACCAGCAAGGTCGAAAACGCATTCGAGGCAAATTTCATCGCCTCTTCTTTACCGTCCTTCTCCAGCCTCCTGCCAAACATCGGCACAAAAGCTGCGTTAAAAGCACCTTCCCCGAAGATCCGGCGGAACAGGTTAGGAAAACGAAACGCCGAGAAAAAGGCATCACCTAACAATCCCGATCCCAAATAACGTGCGATCAGGATATCACGTACAAAACCAAGCACACGACTGATCGCCGTAAAGCCGGATACTTGCATCAGGGAGCGGAGCATTTTAGACGAGGGGGTAAAGCTGAAAGTAGAAATTGGGAAAGCTGAAAGATGGAGAAATAGGAAATGGGCAATGCCGCTAGCGTAAGGATGCGCGGCGAAGTTTATCCATGATGGCGACACCCAGACCGGTTTCGGAAACGGGCTCGGCAATGATCTCATCGACGCCGCTCTCATCGAGCAGGCGCAAGGCAAAGAAGAATCGCACCGCAGCTTCAGCAAGTTTACCTTTCCCCGGCGAGAGCTGCTCAACCACGGCCCAGTCATGGGCATCGACAAAACCGGCCTTCTCCGAGCCACAATAACTGAGCAAGCCGTATTTTTTGCCCGGTTCCGGATGAAAATCGCATGCATTCTTCACTAAGCGAAGGGGTGTTACCGGTGCATAATGGCTGGCTAGTTGGCCGGGTGCTTCGGGAGCATCCTTAGCACGGATTTTTTTCGGTTTGATGACTTTGCCAAAGCGCTGAAGCATTTCGCTGGTAATGGGACCCGCCCTCAATAGATGTAGGATCACCCCTTTCTTTCCCGCCTCCTCGGGTGCGTATTCCGGACGTATAATCGTGCTTTCCAAGCCCTCACGACACGCCCCACCATCCACGATCATCGGAATTCGTCCAGAAAGCTCTTTCTCCACGGCACTAGCCGAAGTCGGGCTTATTCGGCCAAATCTATTGGCACTCGGAGCAGCGATTGGCTTACCCAGCTTTCTCACCACCGCTTTCATGATCGGGTGCGCACTCATTCTCACCGCGACGGAGGGCAAACCACTGGTTACAATGTCAGGGATGCATTCTTTCTTTGGCAAAACGATCGTCAGCGGCCCTGGCCAATGGGCTTTCATCAGCTTGCCGACCACTTCCTTGAGTTCCTCTGGCACATCGGCAACTTCATCAACCTGCTCATAGGAGCCAACATGCACGATAAGAGGATCAAACTCGGGGCGCTCTTTCGCTGCAAATACTCTGGCCACTGCCTCCGGGTTGAACGCATCCGCCCCGAGACCATAAACAGTCTCGGTTGGCAAGGCAACACACTCGCCAGCCTCAAGCAGCTCAACGATTTGTTCGATCACCTTGTTTTGATCAGATGGATCAGAGGCATCTATGATTTGTGTCTCGCTCACGCCGTGTGAGGTAGCGCATCGGGAAACAGAATAGAAGCTTAATACTTAATAGGCCGAAGGTTTCACCCAGTTACAATCAACTTACCACCGCTGCCTTAGTGAGGCAGGCAAAATGCACGATGTAGCAGCCTGCGCCCCAAGATGACAATTTTTCCTTCTTTCCATATCGCATACGCCCCGCGATCCATTTAGATTCTGCTCCATGGACAGCAAGCTTGAGAGCCCGGTTAAAGAACCGCAACCATTACGTAACATTGTATTGGTAGGCTTCATGGGCTCTGGAAAGTCCAGTATCGGCAGGGAGCTAAACCACAGCATTGGCTACCAGTTGATCGATACTGATCACGTCATTGAGGAGCAGGCCGGTAAATCCATCCCTAAGATTTTCGCTCAGGACGGCGAAGATGCCTTCCGCGATATGGAAACAAGACTACTCGAAGATCTTCTGCTGCAGCAAACCAGTCGCCGCATCATTTCCACTGGCGGGGGCATGGTGAACAAAGCTGAAAACAGATCGCTGCTCCGCAAGCTTGGATTTGTTGTCTGGCTTAAGTGCAGCCCGGAGGAAATCCATCAGCGAACTTCAAAAAGTAATAACCGCCCTCTGCTCCAGTGCGCTGACCCCATGCAGACGATCACCAAGCTACTCGCCGTGCGGTCTCCACAGTACGAACAGACGGCACATCTGGAAATCAACACCAACGACCTCAATCTCGGAGAAATCTCCTGCGGCATCTTGGAGAGTGCCCGCTACTATTTTGGCACTTCGTAATCAGCATGTTTTCTCAAGCTTTGTTTCCCTATTCAGGCCGATAACTGTTGCAAAACATCTTTCGTTGTGCGAACAATGTCCCCGAACATTTTTCCACCTTCTATTTCAAAACATGCATGTGACCAAGCCAAGCACTAGCCCTAAAATACCTACCAAACTGGTAAAAAGGGAACTCAAGGAGGTTGAATCGCAAATCCGCAACCAAGTCAACGCCTTTGACCCCTCGTTGGAGCCCTATATTGACTACATTTGCAGCACCAGCGGCAAACGGATACGCCCGATACTCTCCATCCTCGCGGGCGGAGCAACCGGCGGTGTGACAGCAGAGCACCTCCAAATCGGCGTTATTCTTGAGCTCATCCACATGTCCACTCTGGTTCATGATGACATCATCGACGGTGCAGATACTCGCCGACAGGTTCCCACGGCCAACGCCAAATGGGGTAACGGCCTGGCTGTTCTGCTAGGTGACGCGCTATTCTCACACTCCCTACTGCTCGCCACAGAGTTCTCTGATATCGACATCTGCCGTAAAGTAGGCCTGGCCTCAAGGCAAGTATGCGAAGGTGAAGTGATGCAGACCCAGAGACGCTTCGATATGACGCTCACCAAGAAAGATTATTTTCATATTATTGAGCTGAAAACCGGCGCCCTTTTCGCTGCAGCCACAGGCATTCCAGCCTCACTCTCCGGTGCTTCCAAGGAAATACAGGACAAACTCCACGACTACGGCATGAAGCTCGGCACAGCTTATCAAATCTATGACGACTGCCTGGACTTGGTTGGCTCTGAAGCACAAGTCGGTAAAACCCTCCGCACCGATTTGGAAAAAGGTAAACTCACTCTCCCCCTGCTCAATCTGCTGGAAAAAGCGGATGCCTCAAAACGCGAAAAACTCAATAAGCGTATCATCGAGCAACAACCGCTCGACCTGCCCGTAATCATCGGCATAGCGGAATACGAAGGCTCGGTGGAATCAGCCCTCAATACGGCAGCCCAATTACTTCTCGAAGCCCGGAAAAATCTCGAAATCCTGGAGCCCAGTGAATGGTGTGACGGCCTTAAGCAGGTCACTTATTATCTTGATGGCCAGCTCGACAAGTGCCGACGCTGACCTCGGCTGCCGCATGATTCTATCAAAGAACGGACTTCAAGGGCTCTGATCAGGGACTCCTCTTTCGTGCGCACCTGCACCCGGCTTGGATTTCCAACGATCACCCCTCTTCGCGTTTCGAAATGACATGGAGGTTCTCGATGCCTTTTGCTGAGAATTCCTCCCAGTAACGTTTGGTAATGGGTTCAGTAATATCTTTGCGTTTTTCCTCACTGAGCTGGCTAAGCTCAAGCTCACCATATCTTTTGTTAAGTTGACGTTCCGCCATGCGGATCACCAGCTCCTCCCAAAAGGTTTCAGCACGCATCTCGTCGTAACACTGGGCATAAAACGAACCCTCCTCCTTGTCCTTTCGAAGTCGGAGACGCTGACGCTCCGGGTCAGGCTCAACCTCGCCACCCTGGCCATTGTGCTGCATACGCGAGAGGACCTTCTCAAGCATGTCATCAAAGCGGGCAACACCCTCGTCAGAACCTGGTTTGTGATTCCAGAACGTCGCCCAGCAGGCCAATGTCAGCATCTCGGCAAGGGTAATCAGTTCATCATCGGTAAAACGCAAGTGCATGGTTTAAAGGTTAAATTTTCAGCTCCAGGAATCAAGTTTATTAGCGTTCCACACAAAGAGGCTTCCCTTCTAAATCGGCGATCTGATGGAGCCTGAAAATCATAACACCTGGGCGTCAATATTTTCTTGCACGTCCTCCTTTTAGGCTTTTGACAGCAAGAATGTTCCCTATATTCGAGCGCATGCAATGTCCTTATTGCCAGGCCACCCTCACCGAGACATCCGAGGAATGTCCATCGTGCCAATTATCCCTGCAGCGTGCTAACGCCCTACTGGGTCCCATGCCGCGCTTCGGCAAAGGCCTGGTTGACACCCTGGGCGTTCTCGAGAG
>Ga0208544_10001810_pt1 | contig 14401 bp, 14 predicted proteins | sample DEB08_DNA_9_FD_184526 | JGI IMG/M metagenome (GOLD analysis project Ga0208544, IMG submission 184526) | Aqueous microbial communities from the Delaware River and Bay under freshwater to marine salinity gradient to study organic matter... | ecosystem: Environmental > Aquatic > Marine > Coastal ...
TTAACAACTATGTCACCAACAGCCTTTATGTAGTGCGGGCCGGAAAAACACCTAAGTCGGTCGTAGCTACCATTGATGATATTTATCAGCAAGGGAAGTTAAACAATTTGGCCTGTATCCTAAACGGAGTCTCCAGCAAAGATGGCTATGGCTATAACTATGGGTATGGTAGTGGCTATGGTTACGGCTATGGTTATTATGAAGAAGACAAAGTAAAGAAACGTTGGTGGAGATTTTGGAAGTAAGGTATAATTGTTAAAACAATACTACTAGAACTATTTCTACTATGCTTAAAATACTCCAACTCCCTAAAATAGTTGACCCACGGGGCAATCTTACTTTTCTCCAAAACAGTTCGCATATCCCTTTTGATATTCAACGTATATTCTGGACTTATGATGTACCAGGCGGAGAAAAAAGAGGTGGACATGCTTACCATACACAAGAAGAGGTTATTATTGCCCTGAGCGGTAGTTTTGATATAGTAGTAACCAATAGTGTTGGAGAGGAAGAACGTTTTTCCTTAAATCGTTCTTACTTCGGATTGTATTTGCCTCCTATGACATGGCGGCATATAGAAAACTTCTCAACTAATGCCTTGAGTTTGCACTTATCCAGCAAGCAGTATTTTAAGGAAGACTACATCTATAATTTCGCGGACTTTAAAAATAAGTTATAATGTTGCCTACTGTATATGACTGCAATTTGATTAGGCTCCCGAAAATTGGTGACCGTAATGGAGCTGTTACAGCTGTTAATAATGGAGTAGAAATTCCATTTGAGACTAAGCGAGTTTTTTACCTTTACGATATTCCTGGCGGAGAAAGTAGAGGCGCACACGCTCATAAAGCATGTCACCAGTTTTTAGTTGCTGCTAGTGGTGCGTTTGAAGTTTTATTGGATGACGGAAAAGTTCAACGCATTGTACAACTCAATAACCCTTATTCAGGTTTACACATTCCTCCTGGAATCTGGGCGTCAGAAATTAATTTTTCTTCGGGTGCTATATGCTTGGTCTTGGCATCACACTTTTATGAGGAAGGTGATTATATTAGAGATTATCAATCATTTTTAGATTATCAACAGAAATGATTCACAAACTCGCAGATGTACACAGCAGTAATATTGGCAAAGGAACAACCATTTGGCAGTTTTCGGTTGTGCTTGAAGGAGCTGTAATTGGTGAAAATTGCAATATTAACTGCCATACGTTTGTAGAAGGAGGAGTGACAATAGGTGATAGCGTGACTGTTAAAAGTGGCATTTACTTATGGGATGGAATAACAATTGAAGATGATGTTTTTCTAGGTCCTAGTGTTGTTTTTACCAATGATTTGTACCCTCGCTCAAAACAAAGAGTTGAATATGCACGAACTTTGATAAAATGTGGCGCCTCCATAGGAGCTAACGCTTCCATTTTAGCTGGAGTTACCATTGGTAGATACGCGATGATTGGTATGGGGAGTGTAGTTACAAAGGATGTGCCTGACCATGCCTTAGTTTATGGTCATCCTGCAACTATTAAAGGTTGGGTTGATACGAATGGTGTAAAACTTACTCAGATAGATGATCGCACATACAGAAGTATTAACGATGATATCTATATTTTAACGACACCTTTTAAACTTACTAAACAATAACATGAACATCCCTTTCTTCTCTTTCGAGAAACGCAATAAAGACGTACGTGAAGAAACGCTAAAAGCATTTGAACAATTCTTTGATAGTGCATGGTATGTGCTAGGTAATTCTACCACGCTCTTCGAGAAAAATTATGCTGCTTTTAATGAAGTCAGTCATTGTGTTGGTGTTGGAACGGGGTTAGACGCACTTCATCTGGCCTTACGTGCCCTAGGCATTAAAAAAGGAGACGAGGTAATCGTTCCCTCTAATACCTACATCGCATCCGTATTAGCGGTTACTTACACAGGAGCTACGCCTATTTTTGTAGAACCTCGTTTGGAGACGGCCAATATTAATCCAGAACTGATTGAAGCCGCCATTACCGAACGTACCAAGTGCATCATGCCAGTGCATCTTTATGGGCAAGCTTGCGAAATGGACGCCATTATGCAAATTGCTAAAAGGCACAAACTGTACGTAGTAGAGGACAATGCCCAAGCGCATGGCGCAAGATACAACGGACAACTTACAGGTTCTTTTGGCGATATTAACGCCACCAGCTTTTATCCAACTAAAAACATTGGCGCGCTTGGTGAGGCAGGCGCAATAACTACCAACAATGCCGATTTAGCACATAAAGTGAGTGTGTTGCGCAATTACGGCTCGCAGGAACGCTATCACAACGAGGTGGTCGGTTATAATAATCGGATTGATGAATTTGAAGCAGCTTACCTGAATATTGCTTTAAAGCACATATACCAGTGGACGGCAGAACGAAGAACCATTGCTGAAGCTTATACAAATGGATTAAGCGATGTAAAAGATATTCAATTGATGTCTTTAGCCCCAAATGCAGATTCTGTTTACCATTTGTTTATTATCCGCACACCACAGCGAGATGAACTCAGGGCTTATTTAGAAAAAAATGGCATTGGTACACAAATACATTACCCTATTCCGCCACACTTGCAAGAAGCCTACGCCAGTTTAGGTTACAAAAAAGGTGATTTTCCTATTGCTGAGGAACTAGCTGAAACTTGTTTGAGCTTGCCGATTTGGCCAGGAATGACTGTCGATATAATTGAGATAATAGCTTCTAATATGAAAAAATTCTTTCATGAGAGAAGATCTTAAATTGTTATTTCTAAAAAAAGTAATGTTAAGGCTTGCTGGTTTTTTTAGAAACTTATCCCGTTTTTACATTCCAAACATATTTTTTATAGCAAGAGGCCAGCTAAAATTAAAGAATAATTTAAACTGCATTCAAAGAACTCTTTTGACGGGAAAAGGAAGAATTGATATTGGTAGTAATTGTTCCTTTGGCTACAAAATGGGAGGTTTTTTTTACGGAGCAGGAATTGAAATACAGGCGAGACTACCAAATTCTCATATAAGAATTGGTCACCACTTGTCTACTAATAATAATGTCTTTTTTTGTAGTTCAAAAAGTATAACATTAGGTGATAATTGTCTTATCGGCCAAAATGTTACTATAATGGATTTTGAGGCGCACTCTATTCACCCAGATTTTAGAAATAATGTAGGCGAAATTGGTGAGGTCGTCTTAGGAGATAATATCTGGATTGGCAATAACGTCACAATCCTGAAAAATACTTTTATTGGTGACAATGTAATTGTAGCGGCAGGAGCTGTTGTCAGCGGCACTTTTGAGAAGAACTGTATTATTGGTGGGGTACCTGCTAAGGTTATAAAGTATATTAACATTGACTAGTAAATCATCTTACAATAGAATTCTTAAAGCTACTACACTTTTTGGAGGAGTTCAGGTAATTAATATTATAACCGCAATTATTAGGTCAAAAGCAATGGCTTTGTTGCTAGGTCCCGCAGGCTTTGGTGTCTTTGGTTTACTGAATTCTACCGTATTATTCATTAGCGCGGCTACTAATTTTGGTCTCGGGATAAGTTCTGTTAAGAACGTTGCTGAAGCTCACAGCACAGGTAACCACGATAGAGTGACATTGGTAATAAACGTTCTATGGCGTTGGACATGGCTAACCGGTATTATCGGAGTAGTACTAACAATATTATTATCTCCAGTATTAAGTGATTTAGTTTTTGACGATCCTAATCATACGTTTTCTTTTGTATTAATATCGATAGTACTTCTATTAATGCAGCTAAATGTAGCAAATAAAGTAATACTGCAAGGATTACAAAAACTAAGCTTGTTAGCAAAAGCAAGTCTTCTAGGAAATATTCTAAGTTTATTCTTTACTATTCCATTGTATTATTTTTTTGCTGCAAAGGGCATCGTTCCAGCTATCATCATAACGGCAGTCTTAGCATTTCTCTGCTCTAGATATTTTGCAAAACAACTTGATATTAAGCGTATCCCCGTATCTAGAGTTATTCTGATATCAGAAGGGAAGGATATGCTAAGTATGGGAGCGTTGATTAGCTTTGGAGCTATGATTACCATAGGAGGATCCTTTCTGTTGAGGATATTTATCAATTACATTGGTAATGCTAGTGAAGTGGGGTTATATGATGCAGGCTACACTATAGTAAATACTTATGTGAGCATGATTTTTATTGCCATGGGGACTGATTATTATCCTAGGTTATCAGCAGTAGGTAATGATAATAAAGCTTGCAAACAGTTGATTAATCAGCAAGCTGAGGTTGGGATATTAATACTTGCTCCAATCATCAATCTTTTTTTAGTATTTATTTATTGGGTGATTTTAATTCTCTATTCTAGTGATTTTCTAGCTATCAATAATATGATTCATTGGGCAGCTATGGGAATGTTCTTTAAAGTTGTTTCTTGGTCTGCAGGATTTGTTTTTTTAGCAAAGGGGGCTTCCCGCATCTTTTTTTGGAATGAACTAATAAGTAGTATTTATATTTTGCTTTTGAATATATTAGGTTATTACTACTATGGACTTACAGGCCTTGGTGTTTCGTTTATGTTAGGTTTTGTATTGCATGCTATTCAAATTAGCATTGTTTGTTACCATTATTATGATTTCGCCTTTACAGACTCCTTTATTTCTGTCTTTTTTCGACAATTTCTTCTATCTATATGTTGCTTTTTAACTGTTTCTTTTGTAGTAGCACCTTATTCTTATTTGTTAGGTGTACTAATAATTTGCATCTCTATTTGGATTTCATATCGTCAGTTAGATAGCTACGTCGATATTCCCAATTTACTCCGAACTTTTAATAAAAGAAAGTAAATCATATATGAGCAGTGTCGATGTTGTTGTACCATCCTACAATCACAAGCAATATGTTGACAGATGCGTGAATTCTATTCTTGCCCAATCTTTCGATAATGTCAATATCATTATTATAGACGATGGTTCATCGGATGGGAGTGCAGCATATCTGGATCAGACTTATTCAAAAGAAGAAAGAGTCAATGTCTATCTTCAAAGCAACATAGGGTTAACACGAACGCTTAATCGAGCGATTTTTGAATTTTGCACAGCTAAGTACGTCGTATTTATCGCATCGGATGACATTCTACTACCAGAGCGCTTATCAAAGCAAGTAGCATTCATGGAACAAAACGAAATGATGTTGTCTTATGCGGATCACCTTGTAATTGATAAAGACGAAAATACAATTGGCAATGGTGTAAAACAAAAATTAGCGGGTCATCTGTTTGACAAACTATTCTTAGGTGAGTATAACATTCCGGCATGTACATGTATCTATCGACTTGATGTACTTAAGGAGTTTAATGGGTTTAACGCTGATGCATTAGTGGAAGACTCTGATATGTATTTAAAGGTTGCGTCAAAATACCCGATTGGCTATCTAGACGAGATAGTAACGCTTTATAGAAGGCATGGTAACAATATGTCAAAGACAATGACTACAGCCATTTTTCATGATGCGGTAAAAAGAATAGATCGCTTCCAAGACCATCCACTATACCAGAAAGCTAGGAGGAACTTGGTTTTGCCAGCCTTAATCAACTTATGTAAAAGTGGCGATCGGATTAGTGCTTTGAAGCTCGCTTGGCAAGAAAAACCCGAAATTTGGAATAAACGTTTTTGGATTGCGCTGTACTATTTTCTTAGTTTTAACAGGTTATATGATCCTTACTCCAAGTATTGACTTCAGGACTATCATATTAATAAATAGAATAGTAATGTGATAGACAGTTCATTTGTATGAAAACTAATATGTCAAAATATATTTTGGTACACTCGGGTAAGCGAGATGGTTATCAAATCGCTAAAGCGCTTTACGATGCGGATATTCTGCAAGTCTTTGTTACTGATGATTATGTGCTTAGATATTTGTTTTCTAAGGAAAGATTTTTGCCTTTAAAATACGTTTGTACCAGCTACAAAGCATTATTTTGGTCAATGCTTTACAAACTAACAAAATTACAGCATTTTCAGGTTAAAAAAGATAAGGCTTTATCTGTACTTTCAGCTAAGAAAGCCAATGAGGAAAGCTGCGACCTATTCGCGTATAGCTATTACGGATTACCAGCCTTTAAGCTGTTGCGAAAAACACAAAAAAGAATCTTATTCCAATTACATCCTCATCCAGCGTATATAAGAGGTTTGTTTTTAGATGAAATTGAACACCTTCCAGCATCACGCACATCTTTAGAGCAAGAACATGAGCTAAAGGGAGATGATAAACACTTTGACCTTCTTAGCAAAGAAGCAAAGTATGCTGACAAAATATACTGCGCTAGTTCATTTACTAAATATACACTAGAGGTAAGTGGGATAATAAATGATAAGATAAAGGTCGTACCTTATGGTGTTGACCTAAAAAGCTTTCCTTATTTTGATAGAAATAGACAGAAAGCGACAACAATTAATGTACTTTTCGTTGGTAGCTTGAATCAAAGAAAAGGAGTGTTTTACCTACTCGAAGCAATAGATCTTCTTCAACAAGCTGGCATACCCGTGACTTTAGAAATTATTGGACGTGGAATCTTTGATGAAGAGTTGCTTGCCCTTTTTGATATTAAACAAATTAAAATAGGTCAGAATGTTTCTTTTGAATCACTAATTGAAGCTTACAAAAACGCAGATGTCTTTGTGCTTCCATCTCTTTGCGAAGGTTTTGGTCAAGTTATCCTAGAAGCGATGGCCACGGGGTTACCCATAATCACAACTGAGCATACATCTGGACCAGATTTGATAGAAAATGGCAAAGAAGGCTTTGTACTACCTATACGAGATTCACAATCTATAGTAGATAAAATTGAGTATATGTTTCGGAATCCTTTAATAAGACAAAATATGGGAAGAGCCGCATATGCTAAATCCAGGCAGTTTTCCTGGGGAAGATTCAGTAGCATTTTAATAGAAAATTTGCATGAATAACAAATCTGCAATACTAATTCTCTACGCGGAAATAATGCCATATAATGTCATAACTTTTCAGGCATTATTGAAGAGGTATAAAGATTATATACTTCATGTGGTTAGCTGGGGAGAAGATAAAAAACTAACTAAGTACCAAGCACCGGCTTATGAACGCATTCATTATTATACGGAATCAGCCTATGATTATAAATCTCTAATGCGCCTTTATATGTCTTTGAAACCTGCTTTAGTCTTGGTTTCGGGAAGAATGGAAAAATCCTATCTAAAAGTGGCTCGGCAGGCGCGAAGAGACGGCGTGATAGTAGTGGGAACAGCAGATAATCAGTATTTTGGTACTATCAAACAGCGATTGGCTATTTTGCTAGCTAAGTTGCTTTATCGGCGATATTTTGAATATATGTTGGTGCCAGGCTTGTATCAATACGAATATCAACGTCGGTTAGGCTATGAAAGGGATAAGATTTTATTTCCTCAATACTGTGCAGATGTAGACTTGTTCACCCCTTCCAAAAAAACTGTTGGGGAGGAAGCAAATAGGCGTGGTATCTTATTTTTGGGGCGTCTACACCCCATTAAAGGAATAGAGTTGTTAATCAAAGTGCATCGTAAACTCTACGAGGAAAAGACGATAAGTGATAAACTTATCATCATTGGTGGAGGTCCTCTGCGCGATAAACTGGTATTAAATCATGTAGATCATCTTGTCTATCATCCATTCATGGAACAAAGTGCCATTATCAAGATCATGGCTGGCGTGAAGTACTTTTGTTTACCGAGTAGAGCAGAGCCTTGGGGAGTGGTTATTCACGAAGCAGCTTGTGCTGGGCTTCCTATCATAACCACAAAAGGATGCGGAGCTGCCTCCACTTTTGTTAAGCATGGTTATAATGGTTACCTGTTTTCAGCTGATGACGAAGAAGCACTAGCCTTTTACCTTACTAAAATGAGTCAGAAAAACCCTGCACAAATTGCCGAAATGGCTAGGCGAAGTTTGTCCTTGTCCCGGCAAATTCAACCTGATATGTGGGCAGATACCTTAGCCTCCTTGATAGAAGATGATTATCGAACCCCTCTGGTATCTAGCTAGCAATGATAATTATTGACATTTTTTCGGTTATTTTTGTATTTATGATTCTTAAGTCAAAGGATCAGATTAGTTTATTGAATCCAGTTTTTCTTTTCTTTCTTTTTCACCTTATTTTCATTACTGTGAGGGGTGTACAGATATTTATCTTCGACCAGGAGATTATAGTCAATAAGTGGTTTTCCACTAAAGTCACGATCGCGGAAATAGAAAAGGCAATTTTGGTTGCTGATATCGCACTACTAGCATTCGTGTTAGGCTTCATCCCCATCCGGCAACGAAGGAGAAAAAAAGTGTCTGTTGCACCGGAAAAAAATGTTATAGCGAGAAAGCGGCTTAAAAAACGGTACTCATTCTTTCTAACGGTGATCTTCTTGCTGGGTGTATTTGGCGTACTCAACTATTTAACTATTCCAGGAGTTGTCAATAATACAAATATCGATACTAACATATATATATTGATGTTGACAGGATTTGGAGGGGCCGCTGCATTGACTTTGATTTTTGAGCGAGGACTAAAAAAAGAATATCTCATATTTTTAGCTATCATGTTGCTGATATATGCTATTCAGGGCTACCACCGTTATCGGGTGATTTTGCCTTTGGTCTTTCTTGTTGGTTTTTACCTTAAAGCAACGCAGCTAAATTTCCCACCGCTTAGGTATGGCCTTATAGCGGCCTTACTAGCCATATTTATTTTTCCATTAAAAGAAATTGGTAAAAAAATACAAAAAGGCGAGCAAATTGAACTAATAGAAGTGGCCAAAGAATCCATAGACGGATTATTAGGAGGAGAGACTGGTGACTTATCCTTCATAGAACAAAGCGGTGCGATGATAGGCTCAATTGATGATAAAAATACTTACTTCTGGGGAACGACGTATCTGCCTACTATTTTCTTTTGGATTCCAAGAAGTTTGTGGGCTGATAAGCCTGCCTTAAATTTTTGGCAAAAAGAGATATCTACCTCTGGAAGAGACTATGCGAAGCAGGGGCAAGTATCGCTTTTGAGTGGTGAAGCGTATGCTAATTTTAGTTATGTGGGAGCTTTTATGGTGCCTTTGTGTCTTGGCTATTTTTATGGTCTTGTCTATCGCAGAGCGATGGTAGCTTCAATAAGGCACAGACATTTTTTGCTACTTTTGCTACTCAATATGATCTTATTTCAAGTCTGGAGAGATGGGTTAATCTCACTTTTTGTTTTTCCTTTTATTAATTACTTTCCATTGACAGTTCTTTATCTTATAAAGAAATATAAAGAAGTATAAAGCTTTAATTGCCTGTTCATGTAATAGAGGTAATGTAGAGAAATATACTTAAACTAATAGAAGGTATCATATATATTTATAAAAAGTCTTTTATTTTTCAACTCCTAAAGAGAGTAGCATGAAAATTTTGATCGATTGCTCCAACCTTCAAGTAGGAGGAGGAATCCAAGTAGCAACTTCTTTCATTAATGATTTAGTGAAAATAGATGTCAAAATAAACTTTGTGATTATCTTATCAGCACAAATGAAAAACGAATTTCGGAGACAAGAATTCGATCACCGCTTTACGTTTATAGATATTACTCATGATGAGCAGATAAGCATATTAAAAAGAAGAAGCATTCTCAAGGCAGCAGAGCAAAAATATCTACCACAAAAGGTTTTTTGTGTTTTCGGCCCATCCTACTATAAAAGTCAATTATCCCAAACAGTGGGCTATGCAATTCCGCATTATATCTATAATGAATCGCCTTATTTTGAACTCCTTTCCTTAAAAGAACGTTTAAGGCTTTTTTTTCTTAAAAAAATTCAACTTTTTCTATTTAAAAAGAATTCAAATCAATTAATATTTGAAACAGAAGATGCCCGAGATAAATTTCTGGATAAAAATAGCTTCGTCACTTCAGATACGTTTGTTGTAAATAATGCTTTGAATGAGATTTTTTATAGAAAGTCTCATTGGTCTAAGATGCAATTAGATATACCTAAAGGACAATTGTCTTTTTTGTGTTTATCTGCAAATTACGCTCATAAGAACTTAAAAATAATTCCCCAAGTAATCGACGAGTTAATAAGTAAGCATTCTTTTGTGAATTTCAGGTTTTACATCTCGGTTAGTAAGAAAGAAGTTGGTTTTTCTGATGAATATGATCCGTTTATTATCTATTTAGGGCGGGTACCCTTAGCACAAGTTCCCTCGCTATATCAGCAGATGGATATTCTTTTTTTCCCAACGCTCCTTGAAGTTTTTTCAACAACCTATTTAGAGGCTATGTACATGGGCTTGCCTATAGTCACAACCAGCATGAGTTTTGCCAAGGATATATTGGGTAGTGCTGCTTCGTATTACTCCCCTACAAACGCACAGGCAGCAGCAGATAAATTAATGACTTTGAGTAATAATCAAATAGAATACGAAAAGCTCAAACAAGCAGGATTTGAAAGAATGAAGATGTTTGGAACGAGTATGGATAGGACCAAAAAGTATTTGAAAATTATCTGTGGAGAATAACTTATTTCCGTCAAATTACTTACGCTTACTAATTTACTAATTTAATGATATTTGTAGGAGATATAGCTATTCCTTTCAAAGAAGCTTTTAACATCGAAGATATTCCCGAGAGGTTACGATTACAGAATTGGTTTGGTAACATGGAAGGTGCTTTGGTAAATGCTGTAAAGGAAAATCGAACAAAACGAGTTGTATACAATGACTTTGCCGCCATTGAATATCTATTGGAGCAACTCAATTTTATCGGCTTCGCATTAGCAAATAATCATTTTTTTGATATAGATAACCTTTCTGAAACCATACGTTTTCTAGCGCATCGACAAGTTGGGTTTGTAGGCGCAGGTGAAAATATAGAGGCAGCACAGAAGCCTCTAATTTTAGAAGAAGAAGATCAACAAATTGTTATCCTCAATTTTGGATGGGAAGTTATTCAATGTAAGATAGCTGATGCTAAAGCTGGCGTTAATCCTTTAATCAAAAGTCATGTGATTGATTCAGTAGATCAAGCACTTACCAAGTATCCTAATTCACACATTGTGCCTTTTATGCACTGGGGATACGAATTAGAAGGGGCTCCACAACCGTTTGAACGAGAGTTGGCAAAGCACCTTATTGATCTTGGCGTATCAGGTGTAATTGGTACGCATTCACACAGAGTCGGCGGGATTGAATTTCACCGAGGGAAGCCCATCGTATACAGCCTTGGTAATTGGCTTTTTAAGCAAGGATACTATCATGGAGGAAAAATTAACTTTCCTAAGTTTTGCAATTCGCAATTAGCCTTTGAGTGGAATTTTGGCACTAATGAGCATAAACTACATTTCTTTACATATCAAAAAACTGAGTCAAAACTGCTTTACACGAAAACCCTTGTTGCAGACAAAGATAGCTTTATGCACATGGCACCGTATACTAAAATGGATAAACACGAGTACGCTAAATGGTATCAACGCAATCATTATCACAAAGGAAAAGGGCTGCCTATCTACCTATGGGATGATAGTAAGTTGGAGGTTGACGTAAAGAATTTTATAAATTTGATTAGAGACCAAATGGTAGCCTTATATAGTCGTATCAGGACTTAAAAACGCATGAATAATGAGTGTTTCCCTTTTTCTTAAAAACAGATTGAATAATATACCACCCAGTATTGGTAAAGTAATGAATACTGTTCCGTTTGACATTCGGCCAGGAATTGGGCATATATACAGACAACGAAAAAAGGAGATACGCTCTGTAGAATATTTTTCGCTGGAAGAAAAAAGAGATTTCGTATTCACAAGGATAACCTCATTAGTAGATTTTGCTTATAATAATGTTAGCTTTTACCATACTTATTACAATAGCAAAGGGTTTCACCCAGCGGATCTAAAGACTTTTTCGGACATAGACCTAATACCAATTATCGATAAGGCATTATTGAATAGTGTATCCATCGAAGAGCGTAGCGCAGCGGCTAAATGGCGGTATAAGGTAAACACAGGTGGTTCAACGGGAAAGCCCTTTAGTCTATTTATTACGCCTGATTCAATGGGGCATGAGTGGGCCCACATGCATGATATTTGGCGCAGAATTGGCTATAAGCACAATCATTTCAAATTGGTTTTTGGAGGAAGAAGTAATGTGAATAATTGTATTCAATACGATGTAGTAAGAAATAGTTTTCTTCTGGATATATATGCTGATTTCGAGGAAGTCTCGAAACGACTAAAACCATTATTAAAACGTTTTCCAATCAAGTATTTGCATGGTTATCCATCCTCTATTTATGACTTTGCATTATATTGTCAAACCCAAGATGAAGAACTAAAACACTTAATGCGCAAATGCCTCGTTGGTGCTTTCTTAGGCTCTGAATACCCTCATCAACATTATCGGGAGGCGATAGAGAGAATATGGAATATTCGAACTATATCATGGTATGGGCATACGGAACGAGCTCTTTTAGCTGGGGAACGAACAGAAAAATTTGTCTTCTATCCGTTTTTGACCTATGGTTTCAGTGAAGCTGTCCAAAACGAACATAATGAATATAGTTTAATTGGAACGAGTTTTTACAACTATGCTTCACCTTTAATTCGATACAATACAGAGGATATTATAGAGGCTCCATTAATCAGTGGAGGAATACTGGAACAGTTCAAGATACTTAAAGGTAGAACAGGAGAATTTGTAACAGACAAAAGTGGAAAAAAAATTAATCTTACAGGTTTGATCTTTGGTCGTCACCATCAACTTTTTGAATACGCAAAATTTATTCAAGTTAGGCAAGTTGAACGTGGGCATTTAGAAATTATTTATGTAGGGGACTTGGAACAAGAAAAAGCCAAAAAAATGTTTGATTTAAGAAATATGAACTTTCATGTGACCTTTTCTCAACGATCCGAACCAATTCGATCTTCCTCTGGAAAATTAAGTTTACTGGTTTCCTAAGTCACAGCAAGAAACAATTAAAATAATCTTTGATTCCGAATAAATTCTAAAACTCCCCAAATGAACATCCTCTCCATAGTAGGCGCGCGCCCCAACTTTATGAAAGTAGCCCCATTGCACCGAGCATTTGAGGCGCATCCTCAGTTGCAATCGAAGATACTGCATACGGGGCAGCATTACGATGCCAAGATGTCGGACATCTTTTTCAACCAATTGGGGATGCCGCAGCCGCATTACCATTTGGGTATAGGTGGTGGTAGTCATACCTACCAGAAGGCCAATGTGATGCTCAAATTTGAGGAAATCCTCAATGAGAGCCGCCCCGATGTGGTGCTGGTAGTAGGCGATGTCAATGCGACGGTAGCCTGTAGTTTGGTATCCGTGAAGATGGGCATCCCTACGGTGCATGTGGAAGCAGGTCTGCGGTCTGGCGACCGCAGCATGCCCGAGGAAGTCAATCGCATTGTCACTGATGCTATTTGCAATCACCTATTTGTTACCGAGCACAGCGGTTTAATCAACCTGGCCAAGGAAGGCGTGCCCGATGAAAAGGTCAGCTTTGTGGGCAATGTCATGATCGATTCGCTCGTACATTTTCGCGAGCAGGCCGCCGCTGACCCCATACTGGAGCAAACAGGAGTGAGCCCCAAGTCCTATATTCTGATGACCATGCACCGCCCACACAATGTGGACCAGGAAGCAGGGCTACGCGATATCCTACAAGTTATTCGCTACGCCGCGGTACACCAGCAGGTGGTATTTCCAATTCACCCGCGGACTGCGAATAATTTTCAGCGTTTCGGCTTATTCGAAGATTTGCAAGCAATACCGGGCCTGCTCTTGCTAGAGCCACAAGGTTATCTGCAATTCCTGAAACTTATGGACAATGCCGCCCTTATCATCACCGATTCTGGCGGTATCCAAGAAGAAACTACCTACTTGCAAGTGCCTTGTATGACCTTCCGCGATACCACCGAGCGACCTGTCACCGTAGAACTGGGCACCAACTTCCTGATGGCAGACCTCAACCCCGAAACCGTAAAAATTCAGATGGAAAGCATCTTGTCTGGCCATGCCAAACAGGGCGTTATTCCTCCTTTTTGGGATGGACGGGCTGCCGAGCGCATTGCTGATAAGTTGGCTTTGCTTTATAGCACATCAAATTCAACATTGTAAGTGAAACAAATCATACAAAACCTCAAAACTGGGGACACCATATTAGAAGAAGTACCTGTACCACGTGCTGGTCGCGGCCAAGTGCTGATCAAGACCAGCAGGAGTTTGGTTTCTTTGGGAACCGAGCGCATGTTGGTGGAGTTTGGCAAAGCTGGGCTCATTGCCAAGGCACGCCAGCAGCCCGACAAGGTGAAGATGGTGCTGGACAAAATTCGCGCCGAGGGCTTGATGCCTACCCTGGAAACCGTATTCAACA
>Ga0208544_10001811_pt1 | contig 14398 bp, 9 predicted proteins | sample DEB08_DNA_9_FD_184526 | JGI IMG/M metagenome (GOLD analysis project Ga0208544, IMG submission 184526) | Aqueous microbial communities from the Delaware River and Bay under freshwater to marine salinity gradient to study organic matter... | ecosystem: Environmental > Aquatic > Marine > Coastal ...
CCCCCCAGATAAAGGTGGTAAAATCGAAGTAAAAGGGAAAATTATTCGTCTTGCATTAGGAATGGGCTTTGATTATAATCTTACTGCACGAGAAAATATTTATGTAAACGGTTCTATGCTTGGTTTAACCTTTCGTCAAATCGGAAAAATATTTCATAAAATTATCTCTTTTGCTGAGTTACAAGATTTTGTAGATACGAAAATAAGATATTACTCTAGTGGAATGGTTAGTCGATTAGCGTTTGCTATTGCTTTTAATGCTGAGGCAGATATTTTTCTAATGGATGAATTCTTTGGTGGGGTAGGGGACGAAAATTTTAGAAAGAAGTCAGAAGAAGTATTTCAACGTTCTTTTATTGAAGGTCGGACTATAATCCATGTTAGTCATGAGCTTAACACAATTCAAAAGCACTGTGATCGGATATTACTGTTACATAAAGGAAAAGCTATTATTATTGGGAAGCCAGAAGACGTAATACCTATTTATCAGGAAATAAATAAAACGGGGAAAGTACCGATTTTGAAAATACCAATTTGATAAACTAAGGAATTGGCATTGTATTTAGAATTTAACAATAAAAATGGATAAAGTGATTAATGAATATGGAAAGCTACTTAATGGAATTGATATATCGGAAAAACATCATAGAGGATTCGTAGGTGGGATGTGGGAAGAAATGGGTAGGCTACAAATTCAATTTATGCTTGAGAATGGATTAAATCCTAAAAGTAAACTTCTTGATATAGGATGTGGAGCATTGAGAGGCGGAATCTATTTTATTCGTTATTTAAATAAAGGAAATTATTTCGGGTTAGATATAAATTCTTCTATGATAGAAGCTGCAAAATATGAATTGCAACATGAAGGATTAAATGATAAAAATTCTACTTTGTTAGTTAATGATAAATTTGAATTTTCTTTATTTGAAAGTGAATTTGATTTTATTTTAGCTCAATCAGTTTTTACTCATCTTCCTCTTAACCATATTTTAAGATGTCTTATTGAGGTAAAGAAAGTATTGAAAAAAGACGGAGTTTTTTATGTAACTTTCTTTAAAGCTAAATTAAATAATTTTTTAGATTCAATTGAACACCCTTTAGGGAAAGTAATAACTAATTTTGATTCTAATCCATACCACTATCCATTTGAATTTATTGAAGGAATAAGCGAAAAAGCTGGGCTAAATGCGGAATATATTGGGAATTGGAATCACCCACGAAATCAAAAAATGATTAAAATTACTCACCAGTAAAAACATAAGTTCGAATTATGGGATTATTTGTTCTTGGTATGCATCGGTCTGGTACGTCTTTAGTAGGAGGTATAGTAGGTTTAATGGGAATTTCTAGTGGAGGTACATCTAAATTATTACCTCCTGCTAAAGATAACCCTAAAGGTTTCTGGGAACGTAAAGATGTCGTTGAGATAAATGATGCTATTTTGAAAATATGTAAGGCTTCATGGAGCAATATTGAATTATTTGATATAAATTATTTTGGTAAAGATAAAAATAAAGATATACTTTCCAAGCAAATAGAAATTATTCAGGAAATGGATAAGGAAGATTTATGGTTTCTCAAAGACCCACGGTTCTGTCTAACCTTGCCTTTATGGATATCGTTATTAGAGAACCCTATTTGCATACTTGTTTATCGAAATCCAGTAGAAGTTGCACATTCATTGAAAAAAAGAAATGATTTTCATTTGAGTTATGGTTTAGCATTATGGGAGAAATATATTGAACATTCGATAGAAAATATATCCAATTACCCTAATTGTGTGGTTAGTTTTAATGATTTAATTGATTACCCTCAGCAAACGGTGCAGAAGCTGTATGATAAATTGGAGAAACTTGGTGTCAAAGGAATTAATATGCCTTCTGATGAAGCAATATTTGAACTGATAGATGAAAGACTTTATCGAAATAAATATTCGGAAGATGATTTATATTCATTGACTAAAAAACAAAGAATATTATATAATAAGTTGAAAGAGAATATTAACATAAATGACCTTAAATCTTTAGTTTTTTCATTAAAACCCTATGAAAATGACACGATTAATTTTGGTAAATACATTACGGGCAAAAAATATTTTTCTCAGTTATATGTAGACATAGGACAAGGGTTTAAGGAAGAAATTTCTGAAAAAAAAGTAATTAGCGAGAAGTCAAGCTATATATATTATGAGCTGTCTAAATATGAAAAAATTCAATCATTACGATTTGATCCATCAGATGAACCTTGTATAATAATATTTAAACAGATTCATATTCTAAATGGGGAAGGAGAATCTCCAGTGGAGTTTAAACTAGAGTCTAATGCGTACTTTTCAGAGAATTTTACTTATGTGTTTGATAAAGAAGACCCTCAAATTCTGATATCTTTTCCAAATTTCGAAATTATCAAACGAATATCTTTCGAAATTGAGTATTTATCAATAGGGAGTGAAAGTATATTAAAATTTTATAAAAATAGAATCCAAGCCAATAATACCATTTCAATTTTAAAAGGCGAGTTAGCTCTGAATATGAAAGAACTAGAAAAAGAATTAGATTTTACAAATAAAAAATTAATCATTAAAGAGGAAGAGTTAGATCAAAAAAGAATAGCACTCAGTTTAAAGGAACTATTAATTGAAAATGGAATTACAACTCAAAAAATTCAACAAAATATTATTAGAGAAAAGGCATTATTACTTGAACAAGAAAAAACTATTATTAATCATTTAACTAAAGAAATAGAGGTTAATAAAATACTTTTCCAAAGTAAGATAGACCAATTTAAATCTGGGCAAACTGAATTGACGAAAGAGGTTATTTTTAACAAAAATGCTGCTAAAAAATATGAAAACAAATATTTTGAAGTTAAGGAGAATGATAATAAGAAAAGTATATTGATTCAAAATTTAGAGAAGAAAATTGATGATTTAAATTCTAAAATTGAAAATCATCAAATAAGATTTGATGATTTAGAAGTTAATTTTTTAGAAATAAAGCGCGATAATGAGAAAAAAAGCCAACTTCTTCAGAGTTTAAATAAAGAAAATACTGGCTTACTGGGGACTTTAGATGATATGAAGCAAATTGCTACGTCTAATCAGCATACAATAAATCTACAAGAAAGGGTAGTTACTACACTGAACGAAAAAATATTATTTTTAGATAACAATATTAGAGAAGAGAAAGATAAGGTAGTGAATTTTGAAGTAATGTACAAAGAACAAAAAGAGGAGAAAGAAGAGTTAGTTGAATTTTTTAGGAATAAGGAATTTATCTTATTAAATAACCTAAATAATATTAACTTAATTAAAGATAACTTACAACACAAGAACCAATTTTTGACTTCTCAACTAGAAGATGGAAGAAAATTAGAGCGTATCTTAACTAATGATAATCAATTAAAAACAAAATATTTAAAAGAATTAAAAACATCTTTAAGTTTTAGAGTAGGATGGGGCATGACTGCACCAATTAGACTGCCATACAACTTATTATTCTCTAAAATGGGTAAATTAGAGGTTCCTTTATTAGTGAGATTATTTAAGATTGGCCTAACTTCGCCTATGAGAATGATAACGGGATTGAATAAAACTAATATTCAAATTTTACAAAAAGCTTTAAAGAATGAGCCTCCATCTTTAGTTATTCAAAACTTTAGAAAGTATCTATCTAAAAGCCGTAGCGAAAAAATTGACTCTACCGGATTTATAAAAAAGAACAATCCCCCTAAAAGGATAACCTCTGATGAGATTTTTAATTCTTCTAGTACGCCTACAATTAGTATCATAACCCCCGTATATAATACTCCAATTAACCTAATAGATGAGTGTATTAAGTCTGTAATATTGCAAACTTACACTAAGTGGGAATTAATTTTGGTGAATGATGCTTCTACTAAAATAGAAACTTTAGAATACTTGAAAAAAGCGGAATATCAAGACTCAAGAATTAAGATATTTCACCACGAGAATAATAAAGGAATAGCCCTAGCAAGTAATACAGGCGTTGAAATGTCATCTGGTGAGTTCATTGCATTTTTGGATCATGATGATTTATTAACATCAGATGCTTTATTAGAATTAATCAATGAAGTAAGAGAATATCCTGAAGTAGATGTAATTTATTCTGATCAAGATAAGGTAACAGAAAAAGGAGAATTATATGAGCAATTTTTTAAACCAGACTGGTCTCTAGAGTATTTTAGGAGTGTGATGTATATAGGGCATTTCTTAATGCTAAGAAAAAATATAGCTATAAAAGCAGGATTATTTGATGCATATTTTGATGGTGTCCAAGACTTTGAATTTATGCTTAGAGTTTCCGAGGTAACATCACGAATTAACCATATTCCAAAAATATTATATCACTGGAGAGTTACAGAAGGAAGTATTGCTGGCTCTCATAATGCAAAAGGGAAAATTGACGAATTACAATTAGAAGCGGTCAATAATCATTTAAGAAGAATGAATATTCCTGGATTGGCTAAAATGACCGATTACCCTCATAAATTAAGAGTATATCCTTTGGAAAAAACAAAATATCCTCTTATTAGTATTATTATCCCTACTAAGGATTCTCCGAAGCTATTAGAACAATGTTTAAAATCTATTTATAATTTAAGTACCTATCCCAATTTTGAAGTTCTTTTAGTAGATAATAATACAACTGATAGGGAGGCATTGGAAATTATGAGGAGTTACCCTATAACCAGAATTCCGTATAATGAAAAGTTTAATTTTTCTAAAGCAAATAACATTGGAGTCTCTTACGCAAAAGGCGAATATTTATTGTTTCTTAATAATGATATAGAAGTAGTAACTCCGCAATGGATGGAGAATCTACTTTTTTATGCGGAACAAGAAGATATTGGTGCTGCAGGTGGGTTGCTTACTTTTCCTAATCAATCGGTTCAACATGCAGGAGTAGTACTAGGTTTTCGCGGGACAGCTGATCATGTTATGAGGAATTTTCCTCTTGATTGTGACGGATATTTTGGCTCACTTTTATGTGCTCGAGAAGTTTCAGGAGTTACAGCCGCCTGCTTATTGATGAAAAAATCTTTATTTGAAGAAATAAAGGGGTTTAATGAACATTTTGCTACTCATTATCAAGATGTAGATTTGTGCCTAAAAATAAGAAAAAATAATCAGAGGTTAGTCTATGTTCCAACTGCTCATTTAATTCACCATGAGTCTGTTTCGAGAGGCGGATATTATGATTTTATTGATAGAGCTTTATTGCTTGATTGTTGGGAAGATATTATTCAAGCAGGTGATCCTTATTATAATCCTAATTTTGATATTCATAGTTATGATAAAGGTGCTTATGGCTATAATTTTTAATTTAAAAATGCATAATTTATATGAAAACTGTAATTGTTACTGGAGCAGCAGGCCTAATAGGGTCTGAGTCTGTAAAGTTTTTTTGCGAAAAAATTTTTAATGTAGTAGGTATTGACAATAATATGAGGAGTTATTTTTTTGGTGACGAGGCATCAACAGTTTGGAAACTAGATCAATTAGATTCAGATTATACCAACTTTAAAAACTATAGTGTTGATATTCGTAATTATGATGATATTTCAACTATTTTTAAAGAGTATAATAATGATATTGAACTAGTAATTCATACTGCTGCTCAGCCTTCACATGATTGGGCGGCAAAAGAGCCATTTACAGATTTTTCTATTAATGCTTTAGGAACGCTTAATTTATTGGAAGCGACAAGACATTTTTGCCCAAATGCTGCGTTTATTTTTACTTCAACTAATAAGGTTTATGGGGACACGCCTAATTATTTGCCATTAATTGAATTAGACACTAGGTGGGAATTAGACCCTACCCATGATTATTATACACATGGAATAAAAGAAAACATGTCTATTGATAATAGTAAACATTCTATTTTTGGAGCGTCTAAAGTTGCTGCGGATATTATGGTTCAAGAATACGGAAAATATTTTGGCTTAAATACAGGAATATTTAGAGGAGGATGTTTGACTGGACCCAATCATTCAGGGGCAGAATTGCATGGATTTTTAGCTTACCTTATGAAATGTGCTGCTACTAAAAAAGAGTATAATATATTTGGATATAAAGGTAAGCAAGTTCGCGATAATATCCATAGTTATGATTTAGTTAATGCCTTTTATCATTATTATTTAGCACCTAAAAAGGGAGAAGTTTATAATATTGGAGGGAGTAGATTTAGTAATTGTTCTATGCAGGAAGCCATATCATATTGTGAAAAAATAACAGGAAATGGGATGAACATAAACTATTTAGATGAAAATAGGGTAGGAGACCATATTTGGTGGATAGGTGATATTAGAAAATTTGAAAACCATTTTCCTGAGTGGAAATTAACGAAAAATGTTGAAACAATACTTGGTGAAATCTTTGAGAACAATGTAAATCAATGGAAAATAAAAGATTAACTATATGAATGTTCTTTTTATATTATATCATAACTTTAAAGCTAATAGTGCAATACAAGTACATAATTTTGCTAATGGACTTTGTGAAATTGGTGTTAACTGTATTATTGCTGTTCCAAATGATAAACAGACAGTAAATACCTATATTGGTGGAGTGATTAAATACCATCCATTGAACTATGATGAAGTTTTACAAAAGATTCCCTTAATCTTTGGGATTAAAGGACCTGACATAATCCATGTTTGGACTCCAAGAGAAATAGTAAGAAAATTTTGTGAAAAAATAAAACTAGAATTTCCTTATAGCAAAATTATTATAGATTTAGAAGATAATGAAGAGATAATTGTAGCATCAAACCTGGGCACTTCTTTTAAAAAATTAGAAAATAAAACAATAGCTACCTTGGATTCTATAATTCCAGAGAGCTTATCTCACCCTATTCGTTACAAGAAATTTTTATCGGAATCAGATGGCGTGACGGTTATAATGGATAGCCTATTAGCTTTTGTCCCAAAAGAGAAAAAAAACTTGGTTTTGTGGCCTATTTTAGATATTAAGAGATTTGGAGATGCTAATGAGGAATTACCAAAGGAGGATATTAATTTAAAAAAGGAAAAAAAGATAATTTTATCTTATATTGGAAATGTACATTCAGCTAACTATAAAGAAGTAAGAAGCCTCTATTTAGCTGTAGCTTTGGCAAATAGAGAAGGCATTCCTACAAAACTAATTCGAGCAGGTACTAATTATGTTAAATTCTGGGGTGAAGAAGAACAAGAAATTTTAACAAAAGATAATTTGATTGAACTTGGTTTTATTCCAAATCATGAAGTGCCATCTATTTTAATGGCTTCTGATATTTTAATTCAGCCTGGAGAACCGAGTGTATTTAATGATTATAGACTTCCATCCAAGCTAGTAGAATTTTTAGCTTCTGGAAAACCAGTTGCATTGCCAAGCACTAATTTAGGAAGGTTTTTGAAAGATGGAGAAGAAGCGATATTATTGGATAAAGGAAATGCTCTTGATGTTTTGTCAGTTATTAGAAAATTTAAAGAGCATCCAGCATTTTTTTCCAAAATTGGTGAAAAAGGGAAAGAGTTTGCAATAAAAAACTTTGACAAGGATATTCAAAGCATGAAATTACTAAATTTTTATAAAAACGTATTAAACGAAAGAAATGATACTCGAAAAAAAGAAAAGAGAACTCTTAATTAATTACTATAAATCTTACGGGATTGATAAAATTGGATATGGTACGGTTAAAGATTATTCTGATAGTAAGAATAATTTAGAAGAATTAATAGTACAAGGAGATTTGAAAGATTTTGAACGACCTTGGTGTGTAAAAGCCATAATTAATAAATTACCTATAGGAGCAAAAATTATTGAGATTGGAGGAGGAGAACCATTAGTCGCTAATTTTTTAGCTGAATTAGGGTATATAGTGTATTTAGTAGACCCTTATGATGGAAGTGGAAATGGACCAATAGAATATGACTATTATAAAAAGAAATACCCTAAGGTTCAAATTGTTAAAAACTACTTTAATGACGGTTTAACTAATTTCCCTAATAATTTTTTTGATGCTATATTTTCTGTGTCAGTTTTAGAACATGTATCAGATGAGAACCTTCTACCTATCTACAAAGGGATTAACAAATTTCTAAAACCAGGAGGCTTTTCAATTCATACAGTGGACGTTGTTTTGATGGGAAATAAAGATGTATGGCATAAAAATCATGCTAAGAAAATTGTTAAACTTGAAGAAATAAATACAGATTTAGATGTTTTATTTAAAGATGCACATGAGGATCCTGATACATACTTCTTGTCAGCTAATGGACATTTACTTTGGAAAGGAGCTACACCTTATCAGGATTTTCCTTTTCGACGTTGTATATCATTGAATATTTGTAAACAGTATAAATAATAATAGTATGAAACAATATTTCATCTCTGACTCTTTTTTTTCATTTCTAAAATTGACAAGTATGTGCATTTTGATAGTTCAATGCACTTCTAATATTTCTGAATCATCAACGCCAGAGAAAAAAGAATCTATTGCAATTTCACCAAAAGAATATATCACAGAGGTAGATAATTATTATTGGGTAGATTTTATTAATGGACAAAGTGCTATAATTGGACAACCGTTAGTCTTAGAGGAGGAGGGGAGCGAAAATATTATCATTGAAGGGTGGGTGGTTAATCCCAGTCTTAATAATCTTGTAGATCAAGTATTTTTAAAAATTGGAGATAAGGAATTCCTTTGTATATATGGAAAGGAAAGAATAGATGTATCAAAGGCCTTAGGGAATTCTAGTCTAGTAAATTGTGGATTTTCTGCTGATATCTCTAAAGGTGAATTGGAGAAAGGCCTTAACCGAATAGTACTTAAAATTGTTACTAATAATAATGTTTATATATCCTCAAATGCAATATTAATAGAAAAAACATAATAGTTATAGGTAATCAGTTAAATAATTACCTATTCTTTAGCTGATTATCTAATAATGTCGTAGCAGATTGTAGAGATAAAATAGCCATGGTATGGGATAATGTTCCTGCTCACACATCAAAAATTTTAACTAATCAATTCGTGAAAACAACCAGCGAACTCAAAGAACCTGTCACAAAAACATTAAATAAAAAATGATAAAGAGTTTATCAAGAGTTTCTTCAAGCATTCTGACATGGTTTGTTATCAATTTCCTTTCTGATTATCTAATCTTTTTGTAGATAATTGATTCTGTGATGCTTAGAAATATCATGTTTTAAAAACATGACATATCTTGATTGTTCTCGGTCAGGCTGCATAGTCTCTTTTACAAAAAATAATGTAGTATAACGGAAAAAGACACTGATTTATATCTTGAGCCACTAGAACCTTTAAATGTAAATTTCATTTTTGTAAAATTAATTTTTTTGAAATTCTTTCTCCCCCGATTGTAATATTCAGGTAATATATTCCATTTGGTAGACTAGGATTATAATATTCTATAGAATAAGTGCCTTTGGGTTTATATTCTTTATCAATTAAATTAGCTATTTTAATTCCAAGGTTGTTATATAATTGTATACTAACTTCACTATGATTAATAAGTTTATATTGTAGAGTTATTTCTAAGTCTGATGGATTGGGAAAAATATTTATAAGATGCTTTTTTCTTTCCTTTTCTTTAATTGTTACAGTAGAAAGAGAACTAAGACTAGAATTGGATTTTACATTACAATCTGTGATTTTTGCCCAAAAATTGTTTCCTGCTTTAGCATGGAATCCAGATTTTAGTAAGATACTTATTCCAGCAGTAAATGATGTAGAGCCGATTATACATACAGGCCTAGATGTTGTTGTCTCTATCCAATTTGTTGAAGAATACCTTCCTTCTAGCAAACTATCCGATATATTATAATTACTTGAACAAAAGTTATTATAAAAGTAAGCTCCTCCTGCATCCATTTTTGAATTCTGTTCCATTGCATTTTCATTTTCACCCCATGCTCCTACAATCATATCTAAACTATCTATTGCTACACTATAGCCAAAATAATCATTTTCTTCGCCTAATAGATTATTGTGTAATTTCTTTATTTGCCCCCATTCAGAACCATTTATAGTTTCATCTTTATCATAAATATAAGCTGCACCAATATTTTTATTTTTATTATATGCCCCTATTAGGGCATAAGTTCCACTTATAGCAACAGCGAAACCAAATTGATCTCGATTCACTCCATCAGAAGCCATTAATTTTTTAACTTCTCCCCATTTCTCTCCCTCCTTGTTTTTATCAAATATGTATGCAGCACCTGTACTATTATTTTTCCTAAATGCTCCTACAATAGCATAATTCTCGCTAATGGATACACTAGAACCAAATGCTTCTAGAATGTTCTGATCGGAAGCCATTAATTTTTTTATTTGCCCCCACTCTTCACCTATTTTATTTTTGTAAAAAATATATGCCGCACCAGTTTGCTCATTTGCTCCATCTGCTCCTACAATAGCATAATCCCCATTAATTGATACACTTGCTCCAAACGTATCATAAAAACCTTGATTTGAAGCTGTTAGCTTTTTTATTTGTCCCCATACTCCGTCTACTTTATTTTTGTAAAAGATATATGCCGCACCTAAGGATAAGTTATTTCCAAATGCCCCCACAATAGCATAGTTCCCATTAATAGATACACTTGCCCCAAAAAAATCATTTGATATACCGTCAGAAGCGGTTATTTTTTTGACTTCTCCCCATTCTTCTCCTATTTTATTTCTATTATAAATATAAGCTGCTCCAGTACTATTGTTTTTACTATTAGCTCCCACAATAATATAATCCCCATTAATCGATACACTCCACCCGAAACGATCACCGAATTCACCATCAGAAGCAGTTATCTTTTTGACTTCTTCCCATGAGTTATTAATTTCATTTTTATAATAGATATATGCTGCTCCCTTCCCTCCTTCAAAAGGTGCACCAATAGCAGCAATACCATCGCTAATAGCGATGTCAAAACCAAAACTGTCTCCTTCTTTCCTATCAGAGGCAGTTATTTTGATAGCATTGCCCCAATTTTGGGCAATGGATACGGATTGGATTGATAGCATTAAACAACTGTAAAGGAGTAATTTTTGATGTTTTTTATAATAATTTTTTAGTAAGAACAAATACTCGTAATCAGAGTTTATTAGGGATATTTGTTTTAGTAAAAAAAAAATACTAAAAAATGGACTTGACAAAGAGGAGCGATTTTGCATAATAAAATAGAACTTAGAAAGTTATATGGTAGTTAGACTGGATAGAACTTGGATGAGTTTTGAAACTGTGGTGGGTAATAAAAGTATACATATCCTTCCCTTATTAGTTATGTGAGTATTTTCATAACTTACAGGTTCAAAAAATTGCAAAATTAACCCACAGAATTAATTTAACTACCTATTTAATGATAATAAAATATTCTTGTTTTGAATGTTTTTTCATTCATTCAATTATTTAAGCAAAATACTTTTTTTTAGTCAATAAAATTCACATAAATTATTAATTGGTCGGATATATCTATTAATTGGCAGTATTTATTGATAGTGTTTGATTCTATTTTGCCGACTAAAATATATTTTGAAGTAATCACTGATAATTTCACTAAAATTGAGATTAGCCAAATAAAAAAAGCCATTCAAGAAAATGAATGGCTTTTTTTATTTGGCTGATTGGAAATATTTTTATTCTTTATCAGCTTTCAGCTTTTTATTTTCAGCTTCTAATTGCTTAACACGTTTATTCATTTCAATCATATGTAGTGTTAATACTTCTACCTTCTCCATTAGACTCACACTTAACTCTCCTAAACTTACAAGTCCTCGATTAGCATCAACATCTTTTTGAGTTTGAATATTAGGAAGATGACCATTTTCTTCAATATATGATTCAAGTTCTTCTAATGATAACATATTGTAGTTTTCTTCAAAAACATAATCTGCTACTGAAGTTTTAACTTGGACTTCTTGAGATTCAATTTTGCCTTTTACTGATAATTCACTTTGTGGATTCATCGTACCAATTCCAACATTACCTGATTCCAAAACTCTCATAAAAGTTTGTTGCCCAGAACCATCATTATATCTTATATCAAAAACCTCTCCTGCACCTGCAAAGCCAAGAATTACACTTGAAGATGAACCATTAACAACTCCAGAAAAGTTAAAAACAAAATCATTATTTGTATCTAATCCAAAGACAGTATGAGGAGATGCATCAGCTCTTCGTGCAACAAAAAACTTGTTATTTTGCATTTGGAAATTTCCATTTAATTCTAATTCATGAGCAGGAGTTGTTACACCTGGACCAATACCTACATTTCCATTAGCAGAGGTGCCTACTGTGCCACCTGGGACAGTAAGTTGCCCAAAAACAAAACTAACACACAAACAAAAAACAAAAGTTAAAATACCTTTAGTCTTCATAATAAAAAGATTTTTGAAGTTTAAAAATTATAAAATGTGAGCAACAAAGATAGTAAAAAATGTGGCTCAATTTTGTTCAAATAGAAAAAATTATTAACTATTTTAATATTATATACTTCGTTAGCGGAGAAGCGTTTCTAAAATGTCACCACCTAGGGTAATTATTTTTATTTTTTTTGAAAAAATTATTTTCCGACGATTAATCGTTTAGTGGTAATCGACTTTTTGCCTTGTAATTGCATGAAATAAACGCCAGCAGGAAAGGTTGCCATATTTATAGAAAGGGTATGTTGACCAGTAGCCAAGAGCGTTTCCTTTTGCAAAACCTGAACAACTTGCCCTTGCGCATTAAAAAGAGAAATCCTAATCATTTGCGGCTCGGATAGTTGTAAATTAAACGTTGTCTGTCCATTGGTAGGGTTTGGGAAAATAGACAGGTGTAAAGGAATAGTCGTTGGGGTATTAGTTTTTAGGGAATTAGAGATGGTTGTTGGTGTAGAGGAATTGGTCGTTGTACAATCATCAATAAGCGCAATAAAATAAGCAGGACCACTCGCAGAGAAACCTGTTTTTAGTGTAATAGACTGATTAGCTCTCAAAATGACTGTATCCGAACTATTAACGGATATAAGCCCTGTTGTTTGAATACTATTGGTCGCTTCATAGAACCCTTGGGAAAGTACTTGGTTAGAAAGTATTAAATCAGTTTCATTCGTTTCACAAAGCTCACATAAATCAGGCACACCGTTATTATCAAGATCTATAAGGTCATTTCCTTTTGCACAAATATCCTTAAAATTAGGAATCCCATCTCCATCAGTGTCTTGGAAAGGAGGTGGTAAATCAAAAGCTGCTTGTCCATCTGCTATATTACTATTATTACCTTGATTGGCACTTACCCCAAGTCCTCGTTTCGCAAAAGCCGTCCATATTTCATAACTAAATTTACCATTATAGAGTGCCGTATCTGCTGCAAGGATAGCATCTCTGCCATCTACAAAACCAGGGAAACAACTCGTTAATTTTAATCCTTCTGTTACTAGATTTAAAGCGATATTATTACCACCTAGCCCATTATAAAGATCAGTGTCAAAACCATAATTATCAATTAAATTCCAAGTCATTTCCCAGAGCATCGCACACCAGACCGTACCTACACCATGTGGAACAGATAAATTGGGTATATCTACATAGGTATGTGGATTAATGGTCAGGTCTGTAGAATAAGGGAAAGGACGAATACCTGTTCCATTGATTGATTCATTAGTGACATAAGTACCCACTCCTCTAGATTGACTACCATTATCTTCTGCTTGCATAGTGAGCATTAAAGCATACCAATCACTCCAACCTTCACCCATTTGTTCTTCGTTAAATAGGCAGATATTGGTGCCTGCCCCGCCAATGAGCCTAGTAGAGATACCATGGGCATATTCGTGGCTAATGATGCCATTGTCAAAATTGCTATCTTTTAAATTGGAACTTAGGCGGATATTGACGCCTTCGTTTAAATTCGTTTTTAGGATAGTACAATCCTCTTGTGACATCGTGGTGACGGGTATTATTACTTGACCCCCATTTGTTCCGCCTCCTGCGAGAAGATTACCAGGTTCATTATTACAAATAATAACAGCAATAGCACCTGCATTTTGCGCATTCAAACACTTAGTACCAAATTCGCAATTCCCTCTGTCAATTAATGCAATATTGCCGTTGATTTCGCTTGTGTTGCTATAATTACCAGAGCATCCTTCTGTAGCATTTCCTTCTGTATCTGCTACCAATAGAATATTACCTGAGAGATCATAATTAGTCGCACCAAAAGTGGCTGCACGGACGGCAAAAGTATGACTAAGCGTAGTAGGGCTATTTACTTCAAAATCTACAATATTCCATAAAAACATTTGCATGGTCGGTCGACTACCATCAGGAGGTACACCAATATTGGCGTTATTAAAACCACTTCCATCAAATCCATCTGCTAATAAATA
>Ga0208544_10001814_pt1 | contig 14381 bp, 14 predicted proteins | sample DEB08_DNA_9_FD_184526 | JGI IMG/M metagenome (GOLD analysis project Ga0208544, IMG submission 184526) | Aqueous microbial communities from the Delaware River and Bay under freshwater to marine salinity gradient to study organic matter... | ecosystem: Environmental > Aquatic > Marine > Coastal ...
TTGGATACGACGCTTACCCAGACAACGTTGCAAAGATTGAAGCAGGTATCTTCACTGCTCTGATTGCACAGGACCCAGCTGCAGAGGCTCGCCTAGCGATCCAGACTCTAGTTGACTACCTACGCAACGGAACTGCTCCAGCAAATGCTGAGGTTGTAATTCCAAACGTAACTTTGGACGCCAACACCTCAGCAGCTGACCTAGTCAAGTACACATACGTAGCTAACTAGGCTTCTAGCTCATATAGAAAAGGTAACTATGTCCAGCAGTCAACAGCCAAATCTGCGCCTTGAGAGATTCAAGGCGGTAGCAGGAAATCAGAATTCGATTCTGCTCTCGGTGCTAATCGCGCTAGCGATCGTCTTCACCCTGGCAGAGCCGAAGTTCTTCTCAGTAGCCACGGCAGGAAACATCCTGACCGACTGGGGATCGATCGTGCTGTTGGCTGCTGGACAAACCCTTGTCATCATCTCCGGAGGAATCGACCTCTCAGTTGGTGGAACTCTGGCCATCTCCGGAGTTACCTCAGCATGGGTAATGTCAACCGTCTTAGGTTTTGACATAACCACCTCGGGTTCTGATGCCTACCCACCGCTTCTAGTTGGCGGACTGGTGGCTATCGGAACAGGGCTTTTGGTTGGCCTTATAAATGCAATTTTGATAACCAAACTGAGGATTGTGCCCTTCGTGGCAACCCTCTCGACCATGGGTGCGACCCTTGGTTTTGCAATCATCATCTCAAACGGAATGCCAATCGGCGGACCAAACGACTTCAGCTTGATCAGCCCAATCAATCCAACCTGGATGCCACTTAGCTGGGCTGTCATTGGAGTAATCATTGTGGTTACAGCCGTTGGACTGTTCCTCCATAAGTCCCGCTTTGGGCTCCACACTTACGCCATTGGTTCAAACAGCTTTGCTGCAAGAGCGGCTGGAATTAATGTCGAACGACACCTGACAAAGGTTTATGCCCTCGCTGGTGCACTGGCAGGACTTGCCGGGTTTTATGTTTACCTGCGCTTGGGCGCAGGATCGCCATCATCAGGTGTGATGAGGGAGTTGGATGCCATCGCGGCCGTCGTAATAGGTGGCGCGTCACTCATGGGTGGAATCGGAAGAATGATGGGCACGATCATCGGTGCACTAATTCTGTTCACTGTGCAATCTGGTCTGATCATGGCCGGCGTTGCCCCGGACTGGAAAAAGGTTGTTGTTGCGGTTCTAATTGCAGCTGCCGTTGCGGCTCAAACCCTTCGACCTCAGAATCGAGCGAGGTAAGGAAATGAAGGAAGTAATCTACGAAGTCAAAGGCGTTTCAAAGCGCTACGGTTCAGTAGTTGCGCTGGATGGCGCGAGCCTAAAGCTACATGCCGGCGAAGTTGTTGGTCTTGTTGGAGACAACGGTGCTGGCAAGTCCACCCTGGTTAAGGTGCTCTCCGGTGCTCACATGCCTGACGGTGGTCAGATTGAGCTTGACGGTAAGCAGGTTTCCTGGAGTAGTCCGAGAGAAGCGCTTGATGCGGGGATTGAGACCCTCTACCAGGACAGCGGTCTTGCGCCCCATCTGACCGTGAGCAAGAACGTTTTTCTCGGCCGGGAAATCACCAAAAGAGGATTGCTTGGGAAACTGGGATTCTTGGATTCCAAAGCTATGGAGGAAAAGGCTCATTCAGAGCTAGAACGCGTGGGAATTGCGGTTCCGGCTTCTAACCGCTCGGTCAGCCAACTTTCTGGTGGCCAGAGACAGGCTGTTGCCATTGGTCGTGCCGTGGCTTGGGCCAGAAAGGTGATCATTCTTGATGAACCAACCAACCACCTAGGTGCAAGGCAGGCTGGGGAAGTATTGCAGGTCATCAAGGAGGCAAAGAAGAAGGGTCTAGGAGTTATTTTCATCTCCCACACTCTGCCTCATGTGTTGGAGGTCACAGACAGAATTGTGGTGTTAAGACTAGGCAAGGTTGTCAGAGACGCACCGACAAGCGAGTTCACGGGGGACACTTTGGTTGGAACCATCACCGGGACCATCCAGACTATCCCTGAGGAGGACGCTTGAATCCGCTTTACCTAATTGCTGAAATTCACCCGGACCAATCAAAACTTGAACAAGCAAAAGCTGCCTACAAGGCACTGATTGCCGACACCCTGAAAGAACCTGGTTGCCTGCTCTATGACTTGGTGACCGAAGAGGGTTCCGCGATGTGGATCATGTTGGAAAAGTGGCAATCGGTTGAAGCGTGGAATAGTCACATGGAAACTGAGCACGTGAAGCACATTAACTCGATTTCACATGAATTCACTGCACGTGAAACCAAGCTCCGATTCCTAAGAAGCGTCTAAGGCTAAATCCAGCGTGATGCTTGGTATTCGGCATGCACGGTTCGATAGGTTCCAGACCTGCCCCGGATAACCAACGACTCGGTGGTGATCAGATCACCCTTTTTCCTTACCCCTGACATGAGCGCCCCATCGGTAACACCGGTTGCAACAAAGAAGGTGTTGTCGGATGAAACCATGTCGTCCATTTCATAAACGTGATCGAAGATCAGGCCCGCTTCCAAGCCCGTGGTTTTTTCAATCTCGGTCAACGGATGCAGGATGCCCTGAATTGTTCCACCAAGAGCCCTTATGCCACAGGCTGTGACAATGCCCTCTGGTGAACCACCAACACCTGCGCAGATGTCAACCCTTGAGGTTGGTCTTGCTGCCAGGATGCCAGCTGCAACATCGCCATCTCTAAGCAGCCTGGTGCCGGCTCCGGCAGCACGAATGTCATCAATCAATTCGCCGTTGTAGTCACGGTCTAGGACTGCAACCACCACTTCACCAACCGGCTTATTTGCTGCCTTGGCATACTCCCTGATGTTGTCGCCGATTGGTTGCCTGATGTCGATAACACCTACTCCTGCAGGACCGGCAACTAGCTTGTTCATCTTGAAAACAGCCGAAGCATCAAGCATTGATCCTCTATCGGCAACGGCAATCACCGAAATTGCATTCTGGCGTCCGGCAGCAGTCAGGCTGGTTCCGTCGATTGGGTCAACAGCAATGTCAACCTTTGGGCCAAGTCCAGTTCCAACCTTTTCGCCATTGAAAAGCATCGGGGCTTCATCTTTCTCGCCCTCACCGATGACTACCAGACCTTCGAAGTTCACTGTTCCAAGAAATGCCCGCATGGCATCAACCGCAGCACCATCGGCTGCATTCTTGTTACCGTGACCAATGAATGGATAGGCGCGAATGGCGGCAGCCTCAGTAGCTCTGACTAGCTCCATGGCTAGGTTGCGATCTGGGTGGAGTACTGGGTTGGTATCTGAAGTCATACCTATGAAGATACTGGGCGAAACTTACGCATTTGAAGTTTTTACAAATTTCAAGAATATGTGCAGTTAGCTGCAAAGAAGCAACAGGTAATCCACGACGTGAGCCTCGAGCTGGGATTTAGAAACCTTCAGGTATTTCCTCGGATCCACAATCGCTTCGTCTGCAGCCAACACTTCTCTAATGGCCTCGGTGAAGGTCTTGTTTAGCTCGGTGGAGATGTTGATCTTTCGAATGCCAACTTCAACCGCTGCAACTAACTGGTCGCGAGGAACACCACTAGATCCATGCAGCACCAGAGGAACCGGCACTGCAGCGGCAAGTTCTTGGATCCGAGTCAGGTCCAGGGATGCCTGCTTTTCAACCATGGCATGGGATGAGCCAACTGCAACCGCTAGGCCATCGACTCCGGTTGCTTTTTGGAAACTCACGGCATCTTCAACGCTGGTTTTTACTCCCGGGGCGTGAGCTCCGTCCTTGCCTCCAATTTCGCCAATTTCCGCTTCCACCCAAACGCCGTTGGTATGACCTTCGGCTACAACCGCGAGCGTTTCAGAAACGTTTTGTTCAAAGTCCAGGTTTGAGCCATCGAACATAACCGATGTGAAGCCGAGGTTGATTGCCTCAGTGACCAGCTGCCTGCTGGTGGCATGGTCGAGGTGAACAGCGATTGGAGTTTCGGCAGCGCTTGCGATTTGAATCATCGCGGCACCAAGAGGGGCAAGCGAACCGTGATATTTGACAGCATTCTCGCTTAGTTGTAAAACCAGGCCAGTGCCAGTGATTTCACTCGCAGAGACAAAAGCTTCAGCGTGCTCGAGAGTCACCACATTGACTGCCAGAACACACTTCTGACTTCCAAGAATCTTGGCTGTTGAGACCAGTGGCATCAGGCTTCCTCAATTTCGGTTAGCAGCTCGGTTAGGTCTTGTTCACTAAAGTCTCCCGCAATTGGGCTTCTCACGCTCGCCGCACTTAGCCCGCACCCAAAGCGAAGTGCCTCCAGCTCTGAGGCTTGCCCGTTGCCGGCCAGCACCGAAACGAAACCTGCGGTTAGCGCATCCCCTGCACCGGTTGGGTTTCCCCGTTGGCTAAGAGCCCGAAACCCAAGGCGTTTGTCAGAGTGCAGTAAGACCCCCTGGTCGCCAAGCGACAAAATCACTTTGGCGCCGTGCTCTTGAAGCTTTGCTATTGCTTGTTCCTGGGGCAAACCGGTTGCCGCAAGCAGCTCCTCCAGGTTTGGCTTGAGGTAGTCGGCATGCTTGCTGGCTGCGATCAGGTAGTCACCGGTAGTGTCAACCAAGAGCAGTTTTGATTTTTGCTTTATTGATTCCAGAAGTTTTCCAAAGCGCTCGACCGAAACTGAAGTCGGCACCGACCCTGTGACCACCACGAACTCGTAGCTTGCAAGCGTTGACTCCAGATCGACAAGCTCGGTTTCAGTAATTGCAGATGCTGGCTCATTGAAGACGCTTGTTTCTTGGGCAACAATTGCAACTGCTGACCTGGTTTCGCCCGCGATGTTAGTTGCAATAAGTTCGACTTCAAGCGTCGCCAATTGATCTTTGATCCACAGTCCACTGGAACCGCCAAGCGGTGCGTGGAGCACGGCGCTTGACCCTAGTTTTTTGAGAACTCTGGCAACGTTTAGACCTTTGCCGCCAGGAGCTTTGGTTACAGTTTCAACCCGGTTGACCTCGCCTAGTTGCGCGCTGGCCAGGTGATAGGTGACGTCAACCGCCGGTGACAAGGTGACGACGCCAATCAACCCAGGCGCTCCCATGCCAGAAGCCCTGCCCCAACCGAACCAGAACCTGCCTGCAACTTGGACAAAACCAACTTGGGCCTGCGATGAATGGTTAGTTTTTGGTCAAGCTCTTGATTCAATCTGTCGATGAAGCTGTCACCTGCCGTGGAGACACCTCCGGCCAACACAATTACCTCTGGGCCAACTAAAGCAGAAACGAACACAAAGCTGGTTGAAAGAACGTCCATGAACTCTTCGACAAGTTCAAGTGCTGTCGTATCCCCTGACTGAGAGCGTTCGAAGATCTCCAGGGCACTTACTTGCTCACCGGTTTCCGCCTTGTAATTTCTAGAGAGAGCACCACCACTGGCGGTCATCTCCAAACATCCCTTGAGGCCACAAACACAGGGTCGTTGGTTTTTGGTTGGGGTGTGGCCAAGTTCTCCAACTGCCGGATGCGGGTGATAAACCTCACCGTCAATGATCACGCTGACGGCCAGCGCGGTTCCGATGGCAACTACCACCGCACTGGAGGCGTCCTTTGCGGCACCGACTCGATTCTCGGCATGCCCAATTGCGGTCACATCGTGTTCCAAGGTCACCTTGATTCCAAGGTTTGCCTCTAACTGACTAACGATGTCCAGGTCCCGCCAACCCAGGGTTCCGGAGTAGATTGCGATGCCGTTTTGAGCATCCACGAGTCCCGGCACCACCAGACCAACTCCGGAAACTTCGGCGGTTTCTCGATATGAGTTCGCGAGCTCGGTGAGTACTTCAATGGACCTTTGGCCAGTGGGATCATTCTGGGGTGTTGGTGTGGATCGAGTATCCGAGGTGGCTCCCGATCTATCCACCAGGGCAGACTTTATTGCGGTACCACCCAGGTCGATACCCAGCATCAAGCTCATGGTTTGAACCTTAGTTCAGAACGATGGAGCGCGCCAAGCCTCTCGGGTTGTCGGTGTCTAGGCCACGACCCTGTGAGATTGCAACCGCCACTCTTTGAGCTAGGACAAGGTGAACAATTGGGTCCATTTTTGAGGTGACAACAAGTGCACCGAGTGCATGGATGTTGTCCTCGAGGCCAACCGGTGGCTCTCCGAAAATCCATACTGCCCGTCCAGGCTGAGCAATCGAGATCGGTCCGTGGCGGTAGTCCATTGCGGGATATGCCTCGGCCCAGAACTGCGAGCTTTCACGAGTCTTTAGGGCAGCCTCGTGAGCCAGACCTACGGTCCAACCGGTTCCAAGGAATGAAATTTGCTCGCAGTCAAGTAGTTGCGGGTCAAGGGGCGCATTCAGAATCTCGCGACACTGGTCAGGCAGGCTAGAAAGGTCTTGGCCAAAGTGAGTGCGAAGCAGTGTCAGTACGGCAGTTGCATACCTGGTCTGAAGCACGCTTTCTTCGTCTGCAAAATCAATCAGGATGGTCTCATCGGCGTTCACGGTGACCGGCGAACCCGCAACTGCCGTGATGATCACGGTTGGGGTGCCGGTGATTTTGGCCAGTAGGTCAACAACCTCAGTGGTGGTTCCACTGCGCGAAATCGCAACAATCCGGTCGTACTTACGGTTTAGCGGAAACTCATTGGCAGTGAAGGCGTCTGATTCGCCCAGGCCCAAGCTTTCGCGAAGACTGGCCATTGCCATCGACATGAACCAGCTGGTACCGCAGCCAACGAAGGCAACTCGCTCCCCTGCTGCAGGCAACAGGTGAGCCACGCTTGGATAGAAAGCCATGGTCTGCTCCCAGATCTCTGGCTGGGAGAAGATCTCTGTCTCTGCGTGTGTGGTCATTTTCTTTCCATTCTGTTAGCTACTAAAAACCTGTTCTGAAGCTTAGTAGTGAATTCAAGCAAAAAACAAACAAAAAACATCACAATTCAATCAAGAAATGTTTTGCTAGAGTCTGATTGCTCTCTTAAATCCCGCTTGGTTAGTAGTTTTGTGGCGTTTTTTAGCGGTTTTCTACTCTGATTTATTTTGATTGTAACCAACTTGTAATAATCAAAAGTAGTCACGTCTGACACATAGTGACTAACATCAAGGCAGACTCTTCATAACCCTTGTTGAGTTTCTAAATAAATTGAAAGGAATGCAATGGCAAAGATCTCACTCCGTCGCGGAGCAGCTCTTGCGTTGTCAGGTTTGCTAGCCGCTGGAACACTTGCAGGCTGTGCAGCTGAGTCAACTGATGGAGGAGCGACAGATACTGGCTCTTCTTCCTCTGCTGAATCAACCACTATTCGCGTTGTAGCCGCGCAGTACACCGATGACATGCAGCCCTACTATGACGACCTAGTAGCGCGCTTCGAGGCAGACAACCCAACAATCAACGTCGAGGTCGAGGTAGTTAGCTGGAACGACATTGATCAGAAGATCAAGACCATGGTTCAGACCAACGACCTTCCTGACATTGGAAACCTCAACTACTTCTCCTCGTTCGCAGCGGATGGCCTGCTTTACACAGCAGACGAGCTTCTTCCAGCAGCAACCTTGGATGACATGGTTGAAACATTCATCGAGAACTCTAAGTACGAAGGAACTGCTTACGCAGTGCCAGACTTGGCATCTGCTCGTCTGTTCTTCTACAACAAGGACATCTTCGATGCAGCGGGTCTAACCAAGGATGACATTGTTACCTGGGACGGCGTTCGCGCTGCCGCAGAAAAGATCAAGGCAACCGTGCCAGATGTGACCCCATTGGCATTGCCACTCGGACCAGAGGAAGCTCAGGCTGAGTTCCTAATCTGGGCAGCATCTAACAACGGTGGTTACTACAACAACGGTGCATGGGACATCACCAGTGACGCCAACGTAGAGACTCTTGAGTACCTACAGGGCCTAGTTGCTGACGGTCTAACCAACCCATCACCTGCAACCTTCAACCGTACCGACGGTGCATTCGCACTGTTCGCACAGGGCCAGGTTGGCATGTTGAATGGTGCGATCTTCCTTCCTAGTGTTTTGGAAGAGCAGGGTTCAACCATCAACTACGACATCGCACCGTTCCCAACTAACCGTGCAGATGGCACCAGCATCACCCTTGGTGTTCAGGACTACTTCTTCGGATTCAAGAACGAAGGCGAGACCAACAAGGCTGCAGTGCAGGCATTCATGAGCTTCCTATTCGAGGCTGACAACTACGCAGGCTTCCTTGAGGCCGCTGGTGGATTCCTACCTGCAACCAAGAGCGCCGGTGAGGCAATGAGCAGCGATGAGGCACTAGCCCCATACATCGCAGTTCTGCCAAACGCTGTGTTCTACCCAGGTGCAGAGGCCAGCTGGCCAGCTGTTCAGGGTGAGACCCAGCAGACCATCGGTCTAGCGGTTGCTAAGGGTGCAGACATCATGTCTGTTCTAGAAGGCATCGCTTCAAAGGCTGAGTAGCACTCCCTAGGAGTAATCCAAGGACTGGGCGGGGTCAATAATTTATTGGCCCCGCCTTTTCCTTAGCCGCTAAGTTTGAATCAAAAAGTAGGGCAAAGATGAACACCACAACACCTGCTCCACCGGCCAAGCGCCGGAAGAAGAGCCTGATCCGAAGGTTCCTTGCTGGACCGCTTCCCTGGATCACGCCCATGTTGCTGCTAATCCTGGCCATCGTCCTGTGGCCGGTCTACGAGATGGGGAGGACTTCGGTCCTAGAGATTTCCGGATCAGGTGTCACCAAGGGATTTGCGGGGCTCGAAAACTACCGCGAACTGTTTGACAACCCCAACCTGTTGGGTGCCATCTCTAGAACCTTCTTCTGGGTAATCACAGTTGTCGCAATCACGATCTTTATTTCACTGTTCTTGGCGCAGTTGCTAAATGCCAAGTTCCCTGGCCGCAGGTTTGTTCGCTACGCACTGATTGTGCCCTGGGCTGCCTCGGTGATCATGACCGCGACCAGCTTCCGCTGGATGCTGGATGGTTACTACGGAATCCTGAACCGAATCTTGCTTGACTTAGGCCTCGTGGAAGAGGCAATCGACTGGATGGGCTCTGCTGAGACTTCGTTACCCTGGTTGATCATTGTTGCTGTTTTTGTGTCGCTGCCGTTCACAACCTTCGTGATTTTGGCTGGCTTGCAAACTGTTCCCGGCGAGGTTTACGAGGCAGCCAAGGTTGATGGTGCTTCGGCTAGAAAGACCTACTTCTCAATCACCTTCCCGCTTCTTCGAACCTCACTGTTTATTGCAACCGTGATCAACCTGATCAACGTGTTCAACCAGTTCCCAATTATTTGGGTCATGACCGGTGGTGGCCCGGGCTATACCACTGACACCACAACCACGCTGATGTATAAGTTGGCTTTCCGCAGCCAAGAAATTGGCCAGTCAGCAGCGCTTTCGGTAGTGAACTTTGGAATCATCTTGATCTTCGTTCTGATTTACATCCGAGCGACCGGGTTTGGAAAGAGGGAAGACCGATGAGCATTTCAGAAAAGCCAGCAGCGAACACTTCCTCGTCCAGGGCAAAAGCCAAGAACAGAGAGCTGAGCAAAAAGGGTCTGCTTACAATCACCGGGTTTGCCGTGGCAACGCTGTTCTTGCTGCCATATATCCGAATGATGTTTACCGCGCTAACGCCAAAGGATGAGCTGTATCAGATTCCGGCTGATTACTTCCCCACCCGACTCGAGTGGTCAAACTTTGTGACAGTTTGGGAGTCGGCCCCGATTTTGCAGTACCTGATAAACACTTTGATTATCGCGAGCGCCGCCACTGTCGTTGTGCTGCTGGTCTCGGTGCCGGCTGCCTACTACCTGGCACGCTTTAGGTTCCGCACCAGGAACCTGATTCTGCTGCTGGTGCTTGCCACTCAAATGTTTGCTCCAACCTCCATGGTGATTGGTATCTACCGAGAGATGGTGGCGCTAGGGCTGGTCAACACCTACCTGGCGCTGGTGCTTGTCAATGCCGGCTTCTACCTGGCGTTCTCGGTCTGGATCCTAAGCGGCTTCTTTGCCAGCATCCCCTACGAAGTTGAAGAGGCAGCCATGATCGATGGCTGCTCCAAGGTCTCGGTGCTGTGGCGCATCACCCTGCCATTGTCACTGCCTGGGCTAATCACAGCTACCATCTTCACCTTCATCACCGCTTGGAATGAGTTCGTGGTTGCGCTGACTCTTACCAGCTCAATTGAGATCAGACCCCTGACAGTTGGAATCACCGGATTCATAGGTCTCTACGAAGTGCAATGGCACTACGTCTTTGCCACCTCATTGATTGCCATTGTCCCAGTGGTGTTCCTGTTTATTGCCATTGAGAAGTGGCTAATCAGCGGCTTGACCGCTGGCTCGATTAAGTAGGCTTTAGGGATGAGCAGGAACGAGCGCATCAATCGGATTTTGGAGCTAGTTTCCAAGACTGGAGCGCTCGACGTCGACACCGCCGCTACTTCTCTAAAGGTCTCGCTGGCAACAATCCGCAGAGACTTTGATGAGCTAGCAAACAGGCAGCTGGTTACTAGAACCCACGGTGGCATTCAGGCCAGCGGTGCTGCCTATGATCTTCCGATTCGCTACAAGACAGCCAAGGAAGACCGAGGCAAGCAGCGCATTGCCAGGGTGGCAGCTGCCATGGTTGAAAAGGGCTACCGTATCGGAGTCAATGGCGGAACAACCACGACCGAGCTTGCAAGGGAGCTGGCCTCCAGCCACAGACTGCACTCCAGTGACGGAGACATTGGCCTGACTGTGGTCACCAACGCCATCAACATCGCGACTGAAATGGTCATCCGCCCACACATCAAGATTGTTGTTACCGGAGGCATCGCCCGGCCGCAAAGCTATGAACTCATTGGGGATTTCGCCTCAAGCCTGCTCGATGGCCTTGTGCTGGACATTGCTTTTCTTGGCGTAAACGGCGTGGACGCCGAGGTTGGTGCGACTGCGAACCACGAGGGTGAGGCCAAGATTGATCAGCTGATTGCTGATGCGGCAAAGAAGGTTGTGGTGATCACGACCGCTGACAAGATCGGGCACCAAGCTTTTGCCAGGATCTGCAAGCCAGCCCAGATAGACATGATTATGACCGACGAGGAGCCAGCAGCAGAGGTTAGGAAACGGTTTGAGGAACAGGGCGTGGAAATAGTTGTCTGCTAGAGCCATACGCAACCTGAACCTATTTGACGGCGAGAAGCTGATTCCTGACTCCTGGGTGGTTGTTGACGACAGGTTGATTGATTTCGGTGTTGGCGATGGCTGGCAGCAGCACGCTGAAACGGCCGAGGACGGACTAGGCGGATTCATAACACCAAAGCTTTGCGAAACCCACGTCCACGGGGGCAATGGCTTCTCGAATGACAACGGCCTGGCGGACATGCTTGAGGTCATTGACTTCCACGCCAAAAATGGTGTTGGCCGCACCTTCCTGAGCTTGATTAGTGCTCCTGTGCAGGAAATGGTTGCATTAATTCACGAGGCACAGAAGATTGACCACAAGAATTTTGCCGGCCTTCATCTCGAGGGGCCTTTCATTGCGCACGAATACAAAGGGGCGCACGACCCAAACGTGCTGCATGCCCCCAGCGATTCCGAACTCGCACAGATCATCGAGGCCTCTAACGGCTTAGTTCAGTCAATGACTGTCGCGCCAGAGCTTATCTCCGACAGCCAAGTCGAAAACCTTCTTGAAGCTGGCATCAGTCTTTGCTTTGGTCACAGTGCGGCCAACTATGTTGAGACCAAGGCATTTTTTGCCAAGGGCTCGAAGGTCATGACCCACGCATTCAATGGCATGGCCGGAATTCACCACCGGGCTCCCGGTCCAATTCCTGCTGCGCTAGAAGCTGGAGCCTTCACCGAAATAATCGCCGATGGCATTCACGTTGAGGCAGCTGCTGCAAGATTGTTGAACCAAGACAGAGTGATCCTTGTCACCGATGCCATGGTTGCAACCGGCATGCCAGACGGCAACTACGCCTTGGGCTCGATGGCTGTGACCGTGACAAACGGTGTTGCTAGGACAGAATCGGGGTCGATTGCCGGCTCCACGCTGCTATTGAAGGACGCCGTTAAGACCTATGCCGACTGGACCGGGTCACCGGTTGCAGCATTTAGGGCAGCCATTACTAATCCTGCGGCTGCCTATGGTTTAGAACAGCTCAGGATCACCAAGGGCGGCGACTGGCTGCTCTGGGACCTGAACCTAGAAACTCAGAACTGACTGCGAGGCAACTCTTTGGGCTTTCGTTGCCTGTTTCCGTGAGAGTAAAAAGCCGGCGGTTAGGAATCTCAAGCGATCACTCAACATGCGGGTCTGATGGCTAGGCGTCTGTCAACGAAAAGCTTGATGGCGCGTTAATCAGTGCCTCGAATGGGAGCTCGGCAGCACCAAGGACTAACAGGTTCGAACCAAGCGCACCCTTCCGAATAACCACTCGTTCCGAGGCTGCAGCCAATGCGCCTCTCTTCATTTTTGAGATCAGTTGGTCCGGAGCGAATTCAAATAGTGAAGTTAGAAATCCGCCGAGGACAACAACCTCCGGGTTGAAGATGTTGACCAGGGTGCTGATGCCATCTGCCAGTGAGTCAATTTGGTCCTCAATTAGGCGCTTGGCTTTTGTGGACTCGGTGGACCTGATCTCGGCATCAAGTTCTTCATCGGTCGCTACATAAAGCTTGAAGATGTCAAGCAGGTCGTTTCTTCTAACCAGGGCTTCTAGGGTTCCGGGGAAACCGGAATAGTCGACTTGCTTAGAGCTGGAGATGCGAATGTGACCAAGTTCCCCGGCATAGCCGGCAGCGCCGCTGACGGTTCTGCCCTCGCTGATCACTCCACCGCCGATACCGCCGGAACCCGCAAACAGGAAAACGGCATCGTTGATGCCCTTGGCCGCGCCAAAGCGCGCCTCAGCAATACAGCCGAGGCTGGCATCGTTCCCCAAGTAAACCGGTAGGCCAGTTTCTTGGCTAAGCGCTGCAGCGAATGCTGATTCCACCCAGCCCAGCTGTGGAGCAAACCTGATCACACCATCTGAGCTGCGAACCTGACCCGGAACCGATACCCCAACCCCGACGATCCGGGTACCAGGCTCTAGCTCTTTGCTCATCTTGGCAATCATTTCGGAGGCGACCGCAATTGCATTGTCCGCGGTTGGGTGGGAGCGCATCAACCTGCGCTCCTTGGTAACCACTCGCCCGGACAGCGCGACAGCGGAGACGGTGGTGGCATCAATTTCTGGGTTCACGGAAAAGGCAACGATGTTGTCGGTTGCGGTTACCGCCAATGAGGGGCGGCCCACTCCAGTGGGAGCAACCGTTTCCTTTTCCACCAGCAGTCCTAGTTCTGAAAGCTCAGAAACCAGGTCCGAAACAGTTGAGCGGTTGAGGCCGGTGGTGGCAGTGATTTTGGATCTGAGAATCGTTCCCTGCAGGTGCACCAGCCTGAGCACCGTGGAGAGGTTGTGCTGCCGGACGCTCTCGCCACTTTGTCCCTTGTGGGCGGGCGCAGCCTTGTCAGCAGTCATGGTGAGTTTCTCCTTCTACACCAGTAAAGATACTTGTTGTTTAAAACAACAAATACATAACGTTACTTATTCGTTAGCTAAAACAAGATGATTCCTGTTGCAATAATTTGTTGTGTAATACAACATAATAAACAAGTCCAATTCGGACCTATTCGGGGGGAGCCCTCTCGGGTATGAAATAAAAAAATGAAAGGTACCGACTAATCATGAAGAAGTCTTCATTATTTTCAATCTCGGCACTTGCAGCAGTAGCAGCGTTGACGCTGGCTGGCTGTGCAGCAGACACCACCGAGACAGCTGAAACAACAAGTGCCGCAACCGAGACCGTTGAGGCGACCGCTGGTCGTGCTTGCGTGATCTTGCCAGACGCCGACAGCGGAACCCGCTGGGAGCCAGGCGACCGCCCAGCCCTAGAGAAGGCTCTGACCGCTGCTGGATACGAAGTTGACATCCAGAACGCTCAGTCAGACACCGCAAAGTTTGCAACCATCGCCGACCAGCAGCTAACCAAGGGCTGTGGAGTGATGCTATTGGTTGACTACCAGGGTGCTGGTGTTTCCGTAGCTGAGAAGGCGAAGGCACAGGGCATTCCTGTTATTGCTTACGACCGCCCAATTGCTGGCGCTGACTACTACCTATCATTCGACAACGAGGTTGTTGGCGCGATGCAGGGACAGATGATTGTTGACGGCCTAGTGGCTGCTGGCAAGGACCCTGCAACTGCAAGCATCATTTACTCTTCTGGTGACCCAGCTGACGGTAACGCTGCAATGTTCCTAAACGGAGCACTTTCAGTTCTTGACGCTGCAGGCGCAACCGCTGCATTCACCATGGAAGGTACTTGGGATGGAACCACGGC
>Ga0208544_10001816_pt1 | contig 14373 bp, 7 predicted proteins | sample DEB08_DNA_9_FD_184526 | JGI IMG/M metagenome (GOLD analysis project Ga0208544, IMG submission 184526) | Aqueous microbial communities from the Delaware River and Bay under freshwater to marine salinity gradient to study organic matter... | ecosystem: Environmental > Aquatic > Marine > Coastal ...
TCCCCACCAGACGCTGGAACGGACAGCAGACGACGAAGGCACTGGGATGCGCGCTCCAAGCGTGGATCAACAGGCCATGCTAAGGCGTGCGATCGCCCGGCAGGCATCCAGCCCGTCGGCGCAGGATTTTTTCGTGGCCAGTCGGGATCTGGAAACCACCCGCAAGGCGGCCCGCTCATCCTTCATGGATGACCGGATGGCTTTTTTTGCGGGCAGGTCCCGGTCAAACATGTCAGGTCGAAGGGAAACAATATTGTTCAGGACCGGATGTTTCCGGCCGGATTTGGCACAGCGGGAAATCGACATAATGAATCGATAATCGAATTTATAAACGTGACGTTTACCTTGGCAGTTCAGGTAATCGAAAATCTCTGCCGTTACAAAGGCCACACGTAACGGGAAACGGGGTAAAATGCCGAAAGGCAAAATTGAGGGTAGTATGATTGAAAACCAAAAAATAAAACCAGCGCAAGTTGTCGGGCCCCTTGGTGAACCGCTCACCATTGATGACTTGCCGAAGCCCGGCACGACTCGCTGGGTCGTCCGTCGCAAGGCGGAGGTTGTCGCGGCCGTTAACGGCGGCCTGCTTTCCGTGGACGAAGTTTGCGACCGCTACGACCTTTCCCTGGAAGAATTTGCGTCCTGGCAGCGGGCTGTGGACCGGTCCGGCATGCCCGGATTGCGGGTTACGCGGATTCAACATTATCGCGACTTGTACGAGCGCCAGCAAAAATATTGACGGGCGAACCTCCAACTGCAGATTTTTAGAGGACCGTCGGGCCAGCTCCGGCGGTCCTTTTTATTCCTTCAAGTTAGCGCAACAATCCTATATGCCTTCGTCATAACGGGTGCAGACATTCTCGCCCGCATAAAATCAGGAGGAATATATGGGTTGGATTATTGCATTGATTGTAGGCGGTATTGCGGGCTGGCTTGCCAGCATGGTGATGGGCCGTGATGCTTCCATGGGCGTCTTCTGGAATATCATTGTCGGTATCATCGGTTCGTTCATTGGCAATTTCGTAGGCGGTTATTTTGGCTTTGGCGGCAGTATTCAGGAATTCTCCGTCACCGGTTTGTTCACGGCTTTTGTCGGAGCGGTCGTTCTTTTGCTGATCCTGAACCTCATTCAGCGGGGCCGGGTTCGCTAAAACCCTCTTTTCAGAAGAAAATTCCCAGATAAGGAGGGCCGGTTCGGATACGAATCGGCCCTTTGGTAATATGGCATCGGTCGTTGATCGAACCGGGGATTGATTAAACCGCTGAATCCTGTTCCGTCTTGCCGCCGGTGCCATATTTATGTAACACAGTTGATGAAAAAGCGGATTGAACGGAAAATCAGCGATTCTTTTGTGTATTGCGGTATTAAAATACGATAAGAGCCCGACTGAAGAGTAAAAAAATGAACTATGAATCTACCATCCCCGGCGAAGATATCGCAATTCTGGACGACATTGAGGCGCGCACCACAAACCGGCGGCGCCTGATTGTCGCTGCTGCGGTCGTCGTCGCTCTGCTGCTGGCCTATATCGGCTATAATTATTTTGCGGGAGGCGCTGGCGCTGGCGACGAGGATGCCGCGAGCCAGGCGCCCACGGTCACGGTCATGGTACCCGGCAAGCAGCAAGTCATTCGAACCATCAATGCGACGGGAACGCTGGCGGCACGGCGGGAAATCCCGGTCAGCGTCGTTGGCGAAGGCGGCCGCGTCACCAACGTCTATGTCGATGCCGGCGACTGGGTCAAGCAGGGTCAGATCATGGCGAGCATCGACCGGGCAGTGCAATCCCAGCAAGCGGCGAGCCTCGAGGCTTCGGTCGGCGTTGCTCGCGCTGATCTCAATCTCGCGCAGGCAAATCTGGACCGCGCCGAACAGCTTGTCGATCGAGGCTTTATTTCCAAGGCCGATATTGACCGGCTGACCGCGACGCGGGATTCCGCCGCGGCGCGTGTGCGGGTTGCGCAGGCGCAGTTGAACGAGACGCGCGCGCGCAACAACCGCCTGAACATCATCGCTCCCAAGGCGGGCTATGTGCTGGAACGCAACGTCGAGCCCGGGCAAACCGTGACCCAGGGCAGCGGCACTCTGTTCCTTTTGGCCCAGGACGGGGAAATGGAATTGCAGGCGCAGCTTGGTGAAAGTGATTTGGCCAACATATCCGTGGGCATCACCACCCAGGTCACCCCGGTCGGCACCGACAAGATACTGACCGGGCATATCTGGCAGATTTCTCCGGTCATTGATCCCCAATCGCGCCAGGGCATCGCAAGAATAGCGCTGGGATATGACAGTGCACTGCGGCCCGGCGGTTTCGCCAGTGCCCGGATCGAGAGCGGGACGTCCGAAGCTGCAGTCCTCCCCGAATCCGCTGTCCAGAATGACAGCAAGGGGAGCTTCGTCTATATCGTCGGGCCCGACAACAAGGCCGAGCGGCGCGATGTGGTTGTCGGATCGGTGTCCAGCGCCGGGCTTTCCATCACTTCCGGCTTGAACGGCAACGAGAAGGTAGTGCTCCGCGCGGGCGGTTTCCTGAGCCCCGGCGAAACCGTTCGGCCGGCAGTCCAGAAAAAAGCCGGAGGCGCCTGATTCGTGCGCAATCTGAGGGCTGATCGATGAATCTTCGCAATATTTCCGCCTGGAGCACCCGCAATCCAGTGGTGCCGCTGGTGCTGTTTGCCGGCCTGCTGTTTGCCGGCCTGCTGAGCTTCAACCGCATGGACGTGGTCAACAATCCGGAAGTCGAATTTCCGGCCGTCTCTGTGGATATCGCACAGCCGGGGGCAGCGCCGACGGAAATCGAGAACCAGATTACCCAGCGGGTCGAGGCCGCGGTACGTTCGATCAGCGGCGTCAAGAATATCAGCTCGACCGCCAGCGAGGGCAGCAGCCGGACCTTCGTGGAGTTTGAAATTGGCGAAGATGTCAACGACAGCGTCAATGAAGTAAAAAATGCGGTTGACCAGATTCGCGGATCTTTGCCGGAAGGCATATTGGAACCGCAAGTATCGAAAATTGACGCGGTGGGAGGCCCGATCGGCTATTTTGCCGTCAAGGCCGACGACATGACGGTCGAGCAGCTCAGCTGGTTTGTCGACGACACGGTGGCAAAGCGCTTGCTGACGGTCAATGGCATGGCGGAGGTCGACAGGTTCGGCGGCGTCGATCGGGAAATCAGGGTCATTCTCCGGCCGGAACGGATGCAGGCGCTTGGCGTGACCGCCAACCAGATCAACAGCGTCTTGCGCCAGGTCAATATAAACGCGGCCGGTGGCCGGGCCGAAGTGGGCGGCACCCGTCAGTCGGTGCGGGTTCTGGGCAATGCGCAGGACGCCTATGACCTGTCACAGACGCAAATATCGCTGCGCAATGGCCAGTCGATCAAGCTGAGCGATGTCGCGGAGGTGAATGATTCCTTTGGCGAACGCAGCTCGATTTCCAAGGTCAAGGGCGTCGAGGTTGTCAATTTCGCGATGTCGCGCGCGCGCGGTGCTTCCGATGTGACCGTCTATGACGAAGCGCGGGAAATCATGAAGAAGATCGAAGCGGAAAATCCGGGCATCGAGTTCATCCCGCTGGGCACCAGCGTCGAATATACCAGATCGCAATATAAGAGTTCGATGCTGGCGATGATCGAAGGCGCCATATTGGCGGTGGTCGTGGTCTTCATCTTCCTCCGCGACTGGCGGGCCACGGTCATCTCTGCAATTGCCATCCCGCTGTCGGCTATTCCCACCTTCTGGTTCATGGACCTGCTCGGGTTCAATCTCAATTTCCTTTCGCTGCTGGCATTGGGTCTGGTGGCCGGTGTCCTTGTCGACGATGCCATTGTCGAGATCGAGAATATCGTGCGCCATATGCGCATGGGTAAAACCGCCTATCAGGCTTCGATCGACGCTGCGGATGAGATCGGGCTTGCGGTTGTCGCAACCTCCTTCTGCATCGTCGCCGTGTTCCTGCCGGTCGGGCTGATGCCCGGCATTTCCGGCCAGTTTTTCAAGAATTTCGGGATAACGGTCGTCGTCTCGGTGCTGATGAGCCTGGCGGTTGCGCGGATGATCACGCCGATGATCGCAGCCTATTTCCTCAAGGCCAAAGGCCATGCAGAGCATGGCGAGGGTGTCTGGATGGATCGCTACATGCTTTTGCTGCAATGGGTGCTGGACCGCTCCGGGGCCGACCGGATTCGGGCGACACTTGTTCCCGCCAAAGCCGTCTGGTGGCAATATCTGATCGGCTTCCTTCTGTTCGCCCTGATCGTGATCATATTCGTCGGCGTTGCATGGACGAGCGGGTTCAAGATCAGCGGCCTGCTGGTCACCTTGATCCCCAGCGAATTTCTGCGGGCGATATTGGGCCTGATATCCGGCATCGCCGCTGGCTTCGTCGTAGCGTTCCTGCTGGTTGCGGCGATCAGATGGGTGGTTGGAGCCATTGGTGGCCAGTTCGCGCTCTGGTACGCTTATCGGTCCGGTCGTTTCCTGGCCCGGGGCTATGATCACCGGATATGGATGATGGGCGCCGGCATGGTCGCCTTTGGCCTGACCGTGATATTGTTCGCGATCACGCCGGCCCAGTTCCAGCCAGCCATCAACGAGGACAACAGTCGTATCCAGATCGAGGTTGTGCCGGGTACAACACTGGAACAGACGGAAAAAATCGCGGACCGCGTGTCCGACCTGATGTATCAACAGCCTGAGGTTGAGCGCGCCCTGACCCGCGTCCGGGAAACCAACGCAACGGTTTTCGTATCGCTGAAAGAGGATCGCAAGAAAACCTCGATCGAGTTCGAACGCGGCCTGTTGCCCGAGCTTCAGAAAATTCCCGATGCCCGGATTTCCTTCCAGTCGCAGAGCGGCGGCGGCGGAACCGGACGCGACATTTCGATCATGCTGACCGGATCCGACCCCAATCTGCTTGAATCGACCGCAGCCGAACTGGTTGAGCAGATGAAAGGCATTGACCTGGTACGGGCACCCCGGATCGCAGCCGATCTCAGCCGGCCGGAGATCATCATCACGCCCTATATGAATCTGGCGTCCCAGCTCGGCGTTACAACGGCGTCGCTCAGCCAGACGATCCGGATCGCAACGCTTGGCGAGATCGATCAGAATGCCGCGAAATTCTCGCTGTCGGACCGGCAAATTCCGATCCGCGTGATGCTGCCGCTGGAATCGCGAAACGATCTGGATACGATTGAAAATCTGCCGATCCCGATCGCCAGCGGCGGCACCGTGCCGCTCAGCCGGGTAGCGTCGGTCAGCTTCGGTTCCGGACCGACCTCGATCCAGCGCTACAACCAGAATCGCCGGACATTTGTCGGCGCGGATCTGGCGCCGGATGTCATCAAGGGTGAGGCGATGGAAAAAATCTATGATCTCCCGATCATGAAGAACCTGCCCATGGGCGTATCCAACGAAGCCTTTGGCGAGGATGAATGGCAGCAGGAACTGGCGGTCAATTTCGTGATTGCGCTGATCGCCGGCATATTGCTGGTCTTTGCGACGCTGGTGCTGCTCTACAAGCGACTGATGTCGCCTCTGGTCAACATGGGTTCGCTTGCCCTCGCTCCGCTCGGCGGCATATTCCTGATCTGGGCCAAGGGCGAGTCCTTGTCGATGCCGGTGCTGATCGGGGTGCTGATGCTGCTGGGCATCGTCAGTAAGAACTCCATCCTGCTGATCGATTTTGCGATCGAGGAAATGAAAAAAGGCGTGCCGAAATTCGAGGCGATCATGGATGCAGGGCACAAGCGGGCGCAACCGATCGTGATGACCACCGTGGCCATGACCGCTGGCATGGTGCCAACGGCCGTGTCGTTGTCCGGCGATGGCGCCTGGCGCGCTCCGATGGGATGGGTGGTGATTGGTGGCCTGATCGTTTCCACTTTGCTGACCCTCGTCATCGTGCCCGCAGGTTTCAGTCTTGCCGACGGATTTGAACGCCGGGCGGGACCGTGGTTGCGCAACCGGCTCTTGACCTACAAGCCCGGCGATGACCGCCACGACCGGCCCGAGGCTGAGGTCCAGCCAGCCGAGTGAAGCCTATTTCGTCACAGAAAATCAGCGGCGGCGGCGGTACAATTTCTGCCGCCGCACCCGTCTCTGCCGGCCGTGATATGAAGATCATCGCCACCGGCATGCTGGTGGTGATGGCGATCATATATTTCACCTCGAAAAGCTACGAAGCAGTACACCCCGCGCTCGGGTTCGTGCGGGCCTTCGCGGAAGCTGCAATGGTCGGTGGTCTGGCCGACTGGTTTGCCGTAACCGCCCTCTTCCGCCATCCCATGGGCCTGCCGATACCGCATACCGCGATCATACCGCGCAACAAGGATCGGATCGGCGACACGCTCGCCAATTTTCTCAAGGACAATTTCCTGATTTCACGGCTGGTGGCGCAACGAATGCGCCATGTCGATCTTGCCAGCGGTATCGGCCGCTTCCTGAAATCGCCAGCCGGCGGCGAAGGACGTCTCAAGCTCGGGGCCTCGCGACTGCTCGGCGATGCCATTGCCTCGCTCGACAAGGACCGGCTCGGCACGATGTTCAAGGGTGCCGTCAAAAAGCAGGCCGTCGGCCTCGATATCGCAACGCCGATGGGCCAGATTCTGGAAGTGGTGATGGCAGAAAAGCGTCATGGCCCGTTGATCGATTCCACCATCCGCTGGGCCTATCGCACGCTCGATACCAATGAAACCGTGATTCGCAATATCGTCACCGACCGTGCCAATGCAGTCATGCGCTGGACCGGTCTTGACGAACGGGTGGCCAACGAGGTGCTCGACGGTCTCTACAAGCTGCTCGCCGACATGGCGGCCGACCCCCATCATCCGGTGCGCGCCAGGACCGAGGAAAGTCTGGAACAGCTCGCCGCCGAACTGCAAAATGACCCGGACCTTCGTCAGAAAGTGGACCACTGGAAACTCGAGATGATCGAGAATCCGGCGATCGCGTCCTGGCTGGACGGTATCTGGGAGCAAGGCCGGGAAGCACTGTTGCGGGCCGCCCGTGATCCCGATGCCGCGCTGGCGGGCCAATTTGGCGATGCCCTTGTGCATCTTGGCAACAGCCTGCAGCAGGACCGGCAACTCAATCGCCAGATCAACCGGTTTGGTCGGCGCGCGGTGATCGGGGTCGTCGCCAGCTATGGTGACAATATCGTCAAGCTGGTGTCAGAAACCATCCGTGGCTGGGACACCCAGACCATCACCGACCGGGTGGAAAATGCCGTGGGCCGCGATCTCCAGTTCATCCGCGTGAACGGCACCCTGGTTGGCGGCCTCGTCGGCCTTTCCCTCCATCTGCTCGGATATTGGGTCTAGCGCGACAGCAATAGCCGCGCCTGCCCGGCAATCTGGGCCAGCATGGCAATCGACGGCTTCGGCGATTGCTGCGCCCGATCCATGATCTTCCTGAACTGCGCTACCCGTTCGATATTGCGATCCGCCCAGCTTTCGACAAATTGCTGCATGTCCTTGCCCCGGGTACGGCGCAGGAAATCGAGGCGCATCTGCTGAAAGTCCCGCGCCAGGCCGGCCACCAGCAAGCGGTCCCAGGGATCGGACGGATTGATCCGGGTTGCGGTCATTTGCGCCCAGTCGAGGCCAAGCTGGCTGCCCAGCTTGGTAAACGCGGTTGCCACGTCCAGGGCATCGATTTCGCGGCTGTGGGCGAGATAGGCGATACCCGCGGCACCATCATTCTTGTAGATATTGGCAATCTCGTTTGCGATTTCCGGAGTGGCGCCGGCCTCGACCAGCGCCTTCATCTGCTTTGCCGCCTGCAGGCGGCCTTCGGCGGTGATCAGATTCTCGACATTTTCGTTGAGCACCGTCACGCCGGGGGCGAGCATGTTGACAGTATCGTCAATCCGGTCGTCGGAAACGCCGATGCGCATCAGGTCGGCCATGTGGGAGCGCAAGACATAGGCGAGGCGGTCAAACAGCACGATTCGGATATCTTCCGCGATCGGCGCGGTTTCCAGCGCCTGCCACAGCCGGTCGGCGTGGAACAGGCGCTCGGCCATGACGAAGGCGCGCGCCACTTCTCCCAGCGAACAGCCCTCTTCCTCGGCCAATTCGAATGGATCGATCAGTCCCAGCCGGTTGATCATCCGGTTCGCCAGCTTGGTGGCAATGATCTCGCGGCGCAATTGATGCTCAAGAATGGCCGATCGATGTTGCTCCTGCATGGCCGCAGGAAAGGCGTGAAGCAATTCGCTATCCAGTCCCGGATCTTCGCCGAGATCACTATTCTCGATGGCATCCTGCAACGCCAGTTTGGCGGTGGAGATAAGCACCGCCAGTTCGGGCCGGTAAAGTCCCCGGTTTTCCTGGCCGCGCCGGATCAGATCCTCGTTGCTCGCCAGCCCTTCGACCGCCCGGTTCAGCTGACCCTGTTCTTCGAACTGGTCGATCAGACGGACATAGGACGGCAGCGATTTGACGCCGCCCATTTCGGCAATCGACAGGCCCAGTGCCTGCAACCGGTTGTCTTCGAGCACCAGTGCGCCGACATCATCGGTCATCGATTCCAGCAGGATATTGCGCGCGGCGGGCTTGAGCTTGCCGCTCACCAGCTCCGCGTTGAGTGCAATCTTGATATTGACCTCATTATCCGAGCAATCGACGCCGGCGCTATTGTCGATAAAGTCGGTATTGATCCGCCCGCCCCGTGCGGCAAAGGCGATCCTCGCGGCTTGGGTGATCCCCAGATTGGCGCCCTCGCCGATCACCTTCACGCGCAGCTGCTCGGCATTGATCCGGATCTTGTCATTGGCGGGGTCGCCGACCTCGATATGATTCTCGGACGCGGCCTTCACATAAGTCCCGATTCCGCCAAACCACAGCAAATCCGCGTTGCAGGCCAATATGGCGGCCATCAATTTGGACGGTGTGGTCTCCACATCATGGGGCATATCCAGCAGTTTCCCGATCTGCCGGGAAATCTTGATCGTCTTCGAGCTGCGGGAAAAGACGCCGCCGCCCTTGGATATCAATGTCTTGTCATAGTCATCCCAGCTGGAGCGCGGCAAATCGAACAGTCGCTTGCGCTCGACCCAGCTGGTCGCCGCATCGGGGCTGGGGTCGATGAAAATATGCCGGTGGTCAAAGGCTGCCACGATCTCCAGGCTCTTCGACAGCAGCATGCCATTGCCGAACACGTCGCCCGACATGTCACCGACGCCGATGACCCTGATCGGTGCCGTCTGGACGTCGACGCCCGATTCCGCAAAATGACGCTGCACCGAGACCCAGGCGCCGCGCGCGGTGATCCCCATCGCCTTGTGATCATAGCCGTTGCTGCCGCCGCTGGCGAAGGCGTCGCCCAGCCAGAATCCGCGATCGATCGCAATCTTGTTGGCGATATCGGAGAAGCTTGCCGTCCCCTTGTCGGCCGCCACCACAAAATAGGGATCATCATCGTCGAGCCGCTCGACCCGCGCAGGCGGGATGACCTTGCCCTTGACGATATTGTCGGTGACGGACAGCAGGGCGGAGATGAATATCTTGTAGGCTTCGATGCCTTCCGACAGAAACGCGTCGCGGTCGTCGCCCGAGGGCAATTGCTTGGCAAAAAATCCGCCCTTTGCCCCGGTCGGAACGATCACGGCATTTTTCACGCGCTGGGCTTTCATCAGGCCCAATATTTCGGTGCGGAAATCGTCCCTGCGATCCGACCAGCGCAGACCGCCGCGGGCCACTGGTCCGGCGCGCAGATGAATGCCTTCCACGCGCGGGCTGTAAACGAATATTTCCCGCCAGGGCAGCGGCGCGGGCAGTTCCGGAATCTTGGCGCTCTCGATCTTGAAGGCCAGCGCTTCCCCGGGCTGATAGGCGAACGCGTTGGTTCGCAATATCGATTCGATAACCGCCCGGAACAGGCGCAGGATACGGTCGTCGTCAATCGCGTGAACACTGACCAGGGCAGCCTCGACCTCCTGGGTCGCGGCGATTGCATCTTTCGCGCGATCACCACCGAAATCCGGATCATGCAGGGTACGGAAAAGCTTGATCATCGCTGCCGTGACGTCCGGCGCCTCGGCCAGGGCCTCAACCACGGTCACCAGGCCATAGCTGAGTCCGGTCTGGCGCAAATAGCGGAACCAGGCCCGCATCCACACGGTCGAGCGGGCATCAATGCCTGCCGAGATGATCAGCTGGTTGAAGGCGTCATTTTCGGCCGCCCCGTCGAGCACGCTGGTGATCGCCGCCTCGATCTCCGCCGACCGGGCGATCAGGCTTTCGCAGCGTTCCTCGGACCGCAGCTCCAGCATGAAATCGTGAATATAGCCCAACCGTCCATCTTCGAGCGGGGTCGGCACGGATTCGAGAACGGTAAAACCAAAATTCTCCAGCGTTGGTACGGCATTGGAGAGCGGCAGCGCACCGCCCAGATGGTAGATTTTCAGCCGCAGCAGATGATCGGCATCGCTGGCCAGCCGGTAGAGCCGGGTCGACCGCTGACCACCGCGCTCGAGCCGGAACAGCCGCATGATATCCTTGGCCGCCTCCCGGGCCCCATAGGTTGACTGATAGGTTCCCGGAAAACAGTCGGCGTAGCGCTGCGCGAGAACCGCGGCCCGGTTTTCCTGACCGGCTTCCCGCAGATTTCGTTCGACCTCCGGCTTCCAGCCCCGGACCATATTCTCCAGCTCCTGATCGAGCAGGTCGGGATCGGGAATTCTGCCATCGGTCCCCATGTCGAGCGTGTAGCGCAACGACGATACGCCGCCCTCTTCCAGCGTATTGGACCAACTCAATATTTTCGCCCCGGTCGCTTCCGTCAGCATTTTTTCGACATTCAGACGGCGTTCGGTCGAGAGCTGTTCACGCGGAAGCCAGACAAAGGCAAACAGGTGGCGCGCCAGCGGCGAGATCACGCTGTGCAATTTGGGTCGCGGCCGGTCGATCAGCGACATCGAGATCAGGGCAAGCTTTTCAAGATCATCCTGCGCGAAGGTGATCAGCAGGTCATGCGGCAGCGACGTCAGGGCATGGGTGAGGCTCTTGCCGGCATGGCCGGCTGTGGAAAAGCCGAACTTGTCGAACAGCCGGGTGAGCTGGGTGCGCAACACCGGGATATTTTCCGGCGCAGCGGCCAGCGCCGCGCTGGTCCACATGCCGGAAATGATCGACAGCGCCGTGATTTGGGTCTTGCTACGGATGGGTACGATGATCAGGTCCATCAGCACATGGCGATGCACCGTCGAAAGCTGGTTGGACTTGATGATAAGCGGCGCCTTGCCGCCATTTTCGAACCATTCGAAAGCGCGTCTGCGGCTTTCCTCCGAAAGGATCGGCTGCTGCCGCATCCGGGCAATGCCGAGCTGTTGCGTACGATCGCCCTTCGGATTGACAATTTCATGGCCAAGCAGGGTCAGATTCCGGTCGAGGAACCAGCGCAGCAGGGTCGCGCCCTCTCCTTCCGGCAGGGCATCGGCATTTTCACCCAGAACGATTTGCAGTTTCAGCCAGTCGGCGACGGCTGCGGCGACATCCTTGAGATTGGCGCGCAGCGTTTTGACCAGTTCCCGGCGGATGCGGGCATCGGTCCTTTCGAGCTCGATATAGATGACGGATTCGCGTTTCTCGCCGCCGGTGGGCTGCTCGATGAACTGGATCAGCTGGCCTTCGGCGTCGCGCCGGACGGCGACGACCGGATGGATCAGCCGCTCGACGGTCAGGCCGAACCCGGCAATGGTCGCGCAAACCGAATCCACCAGAAAGGGCATGTCATCGTTGACAATTGCGAGCCGCAAATGCCGATGGTCCTGCTGGCCGCTGACGCTTTCCAGCGACAGGTTCGCCTCGCTGCCTTCGCGTTCCTGGGCGCAGCGCAAGGTGAAGCGCGCCGCCTCTTCGCAGGCTTCTTCGTCGAAACCGATATTTTCGCCCGGCAACGCACTTTCTCGAAAGGCTGCTACCAGAGCCTTTTCAAGACGCTCGGTATCAGTTTTGCTCCGTGTGGATTTGCTCTCGCGACTGACCGCCATTTACCCCCCAAGTGGATCGAGACGAGTCAGAAGCCCGTCGGAATGGCCATGCTATGCGCCCAATTCAGCACACGCTCAAGAGATTAGCCGATCCTTTTCAGATCCGCGCCGGTGAAAAATGCCGATAGTGGTATTTTGGTTACATATGCAACTATACAGGCGGATCGACCGGCTGGAACCGGCCAGCGGCGCGATCAGAACTGGGTGTGCCTGAGCGCCTGGCTGGTCAGCTTGTCATTGCCGCGGACGGGCCCGACGATGCTCAGCTCGCCGTTCATGTCCTTGCGGGCAACCAGCACGACAAATTCCGACTCCCCGGCGTCAATATCCTGCAATCTGAGCGAGGGTGCCAATCGCAGTTTCGCCATCAGATTTTCAGCAATGGTGCCAGCCCTCGACAGGAGACCCGAGGGGCGGCCTGCCTTGCGTTCGGCCTGGACAATGGCTTTCAGTCCGCCGTCATGCTGGCTCAGAAAATCGCCAAAAGCGCCTTGTCCGATTGCATTGCGCACCGCATATTTGAGCGCCGCGGCATATTCGGTCAGGCGGGTCTTGTCATAATGGGCGCCAAATACCAGCTTCACGATCGGTGTCATCGGCGCGCGTGCCTGCACCACCAGGCCGGCATCCTCGAGCAGCATCCGATAGTCTTCGGGATAGCGCTCGGTCATCAGGTAGAAATCATAGGCCTGACCGATCGCGCCATAAAGGGCGGCGCGGCTGCGCTGTTCGCAATGCGCTGCATTGTCGGCACTGCTCCGGGCCGCGGACAGCCAGTCGGCCAGGCTGGCATCCTCGGCCAGTTCGTCGGACATGATCATGTCGTCCGCATCGGGCAGGATTGCCAGCGCCGGCGTGAGTTCCAGTGGGGAAGCCAGGTCCAGTTCATTCTGATTGGCCGCATGCGGTCCGTCTTCCCAGACCGGGCCGGCCAAGATTCGCGCCGGGGCGGACAGCATCGCTTCCGACACTTCGTCCTCGATTTCCTGCCGGATGGCATCGGTGGCAACTTCTTTCCAGTTGATCACGCCATAGATGAAATCAATGGTTTCATCATCGGTGGAGAATGGCAGCAGAATCCCGCGATACATGATCGTGGCCCCGCGCTGATTGACGAATTCGGCTTCAAATCCGATCGGCGCCTGATTGGCGATGATTTGCAGATAATGGTCGGTGATGCGTGACAGCAGTGAACGCGCCGGCACATCGGCAACCGCCGTGATCGAAGCATCAATCTCGCACTCTTCGCGGAGCGACCGGCCCAGAAACTGGATCATCGGATTTTCAACGCCACTGGTAAAGTCGAGCAAGACGCTGTTCGGGCCGAAATCGCTGTCGGATTCGGGGGAAAGATCCTCGACGCTCGGGAATTGTCGTTCCCCCAGCAGGCCTGCCCAGAAATTATAGGCGCGCACATGCATGCGACGCTCATCCTGGCCGATGACCGGCGGCGCTTCCATCGCACCATCATCATCCGCATAGGTCATATAGTCGGGAACGGAAGCCATGTCCTGGTCGCCAAGTTCGCCGTAATTCTGAAGATTTTCCATAATGTCCCGTTGCCATTGCGTCTGTTCCCCGCTGGTGTGCACCGCTCATGGTAAATATCCGGTAAATTTTCCGGCAAGGCCGGTCCCGCCGGCCCGGTGTCGGGACCCGGACCAGCTGGCAACGGTCACGCGAAATATCAAACACGCGGCCTTGTCATGGCAAAGCTCTGCTGGTAATGGCCCGCGATCAATGCAAATGCATGGCGCACGCGTTCGTCCATTGCATTGATGCCGCTTTAGCTCAGTTGGTAGAGCATCGCATTCGTAATGCGGGGGTCAGAGGTTCGAATCCTCTAAGCGGCACCATCACTCTCAGCTTAGTAAAACCGCGCTTACTGCTGAACGTGCCCAAACGTGGGCGCGCTCGTGGGTATGGCGTGGGTGTGCTTTAGCTGGACAGATACATTGGACTTGTCCGTTGATGTTTGACAGAGCTAGATCAGGCAGTTCGGAACAACTTGGTTGATGTATGTACATTAGTCTATCTGGTTTAAAGTAAGGTTTAATGATGGCACGAAAAGCAGCGGCACCGAAAAAGCAAAAAAGTATGGAAGAGACGCTTTGGGATTCTGCAAACAAGTTGCGTGGCAGTGTTGAGCCATCGGAATATAAGCACGTTGTCCTGAGCTTGATCTTTCTTAAGTTTGTTAGCGATACTTTTGAAGAACGCCGTTTAGAGCTTATAGCCGAAGGACAAGAAAACTACGTCGACATGGTGGAATTCTACACCATGAAGAATGTTTTCTACTTGCCGGAAGAGTCCCGTTGGAGCACTATCAAGGCGAACGCGAAGCAAACAGATATTGCTTTGAAAATTGATACAGCACT
>Ga0208544_10001817_pt1 | contig 14361 bp, 37 predicted proteins | sample DEB08_DNA_9_FD_184526 | JGI IMG/M metagenome (GOLD analysis project Ga0208544, IMG submission 184526) | Aqueous microbial communities from the Delaware River and Bay under freshwater to marine salinity gradient to study organic matter... | ecosystem: Environmental > Aquatic > Marine > Coastal ...
GTTATTACCACCAGCTCCACCTGCTCCATTTGGATTGTAAGAAGTAGAACCACTTTGAACCTCATCACCATCAGCATCGCCATTGGAATCATCAGTACCATTAGAGCCATCTTTAGATTCACCACCACCACCATCAGTATTATCAGTACCATTAGCTTCTGATGAATCACCACCACCACCATTTCCTTCACCGTCTTCGCCGGTTTCATTTTCATCAGAACCACTCTCACCGTCACCATCCTCATTTTCTGGTTGAGGTTTTTTAGGTAATGTATCTTCAACCATTGTGAAAATCTCACAAGCTAATTCCATTACCTGTTTAGTGTTTTCTAATCTTTTGATATTTTTAAGGTCAATCATATCCCATACTTTCTGTAACATTGGTAGAGCCTCTAAATCACGATTCTCATTAATGAAATTACAGATACGGAACATATAAGATTCCCAATCATCAGTTCGGTATTCGGAAGAGGCTAACCCCTTATCGATAATTTTAGCGTTAAAGTATTTATCATACATTGCGTGGTAGTAACCTTTATAACCAGGAGAGGTAGAATAGATGTAGTAATCAATTCGTCTATCTTCAATAATATTGATTAAATCTTTAACAATACCTTGAACATAAGAACGTGTCTGAGTATAACTCATTCCATGCTTTTCTTCTAAAGATTCCAAATAATCATAAGTGATATGTTTAGGATAATCGTTAGCTCTTAGGTCTGATAATGTAGTGAAGTCGGTTAGTTTGATATGAGAACCCTCATGCAACGCCAACCCAACGGTTGAATCAAAATCCTTACCATCCATCTTAGCTGATATAGTAACTGTTTTACCATCAGTATAAGAATCACCACGCTCATCAAATTTAACCTTAATGTTATCATTAGTTACAATGTTAACGAAGTTACCAATTGCTCTCTTATAAGAGGCAAGAGCCATTAGGTTTGAGGATTTTTTATCTTCTTTATCTATTAAAGAAGAATCATCATCTTTAAACAAATCATTTCCAATCCAATAATTAGAATGTTGGTGCGTATCTTTTTTCATACTTTTTAATTTTAAATTTCTACTAGCTTCAATCATCTCCCTTTCTTATTACATAATAAAGATAGGCATTTTATAGTTAATAACCAACTCTTTAATGTTAAAATATGTTAAAGTTATTAACATAGTTATTAACAATCTAAAGTAACCCTTTGACTAGTTTCTTATAATCTATGGATAGTAACCCACACAAACTACTCATTAACGCTATGATTGCAAATATCACCTCGTTAATAACATCCGAAAAATGGATGTGGTTTTGAATTGTTCCATTCATAGTAAGGAGTGCAACTCCCATTCCTACTGCTGCCAATAAAATTGCTTGATAATTTTTCATATTGTATATCTCTTAATGATTACAATACTAAAGTACGAAAAAAGATTGGGATTACCAAACTTTCAATGTTAACAAATTGTTAAGTCTTAATTTGATAAAGATGCTTTAATTTTTGGATGGTGTTTGTAACCAACCAATTCTGCTTTAAACTCACCATTAAGTATATCCACATTAGATAGTTTAAGTTTAGGTAGTTCAAATGGAACTCGGTCTAATTGTTCTTCTGCCTGTTCAATATGATTAAGATATAGATGGGTATCACCTAAGTTACCAATCAACCCACCAGCAGTCATATTAACTTCTTTTGCTAACAACTCTAATAACAAACCATATGATGCTATGTTGAAAGGTAATCCTAAGAATGTATCTACAGAACGTTGATTCCACATTAGGGATAATGAGCGTGTTGGTACATTGTACTCACCCATCTCTTGTTCAATAAAGTCGTGATGCATATGTGAACCTCCATTATTACCAAACCAAGTAAATCTCTCACTCAGACTTAACTCTCTTGTATAAACTTGAAATCCATAATGACAAGGTGGAAGTGTCATCTGTGATAACTCTCCAACGTTCCATGCTGAAACCATTAATCGTCTTGAATCTGGATTTGTTTTTAGTTCGTTGATTAAGTTTGTGATTTGGTCATAACCATTCCAATGTCTCCATTGCTTTCCGTAGATAGGGCCGAGATTTCCCCAGTTCTTAGCAAACTCATCATCTGTTTTTATTTCATTGATGAATTCTTTTTGACTGAACATATCGTTATGATATTCTGATGGATGTGCTTTACAATACGCCTTATAAGCATCACCATTCCAAATGTTACATCCATTATCTACGAGGTATTTAATGTTAGTATCACCTTTAAGAAACCACTTCAATTCTAGCATCATAGTTTTGAATGCCATCTTCTTTGTAGTTAACAAAGGAAACCCATCTGACATATTGTGTGTTATCTGTCTTCCAAAAACGGATAGTGTACCTGTGCCGGTTCTATCCATCTTATCCACTCCAATATCTAAAATATCTTCGAGTAGCTTGTGGTATTGCTTATCTAAGTTATTCATATCTTATTTTTAAAATACTTAATCATTATATGAGCTGATTTATAATTGGTTGCTAATGGTACATTATGTACATCACATAATCTCATTAACATAGAAATATCTACATCATGTGGATGTTTATCTAATGGGTCTCTAAAAAAGATTACACAATCAATCTCACCCTTTGTTACCATTGCTCCAATTTCAGCATCTCCACCCATCGGGCCCGATGATACCTTATCAACACTTAATCCAGCATACTCAATAATAGTACCTGTTGTGCCTGTTCCGACTAAGTTAACACTATTATTTTTAAAGAACTCTAATCGTTTCATTACAAAAGAAACCATATCGGCTTTCTTTCCATCATGCGCTATTACTGCTATTTTCATTTTTACTGTATTTTAATAGATTAATTAGTTCAGTTAATAACTTAACATCTTTGAATTTAATCCCATCCGCTTGAAATATTTCTGCAACCCATTCTCCATCTTTCACCTCATCATTTGCTTGAGTAATAAAAGCTAATCCGGTTGTTATATCTAATGTATAGTAATAGAATGGATTGTCCGAGTCTTCTTCTAGTTGCTTCTCAAAACCTAATTTTATTAATTCTTGTTCACTCATAAAATCTTTTTATTCAACGGGTCATAAAATATATATTTGCAGGTAATCTCATCACCTGCTTTAATATCATCTATTGCATTTAATTCTAAATAGGGTTGTACATACTCATCTGATACAGTTACATTTTCACAATTAGGCGTATCGCTGTGATTATAAAAACCACCTAATGGTAATCGCAACCAATCATCTTCTGTAACGTTATACTTTACTCTAATGTGTGATACACCTATATGTGTACCTTTTGAGATATCTACTTTAGTGAATAATCCCAGCCCATCAATCTTACTTTCTTTGATTGTTAAGTAATCAGGTAGTGGTTTGTAACTCACTTAGTTTTATTTAGTAGTTGTTTAAAAGCACGTTCAATTGATTCCAATTGGGTTAACTTAGGGTTATCATGTCGTATGACTTTACCTGCTTCAATTACTTCTTCTCTGATACCATACGCATTAGCTTCCATAAGTATCTCTTCTATTTGTTCTTCTGCTATCATAATAATTTACTAATTAAAATTGGCGGGGAAGAGAAGGCTAGCTGTGTCTGGCAATCCCAATTTCTGCTTCAATCTCTTCCGTATCCACCTTTGAGCGAGAGGTTGGAACTGACCCAACTTCTTTGTACTGGAAGTACAACGAGTTTCCCTTAACTCTTCTCTCGCATTTGAGCGGAGGGTTGGAATCGCACCAACACCTTCTATCTGGATGATAAACGCCTTACTACTAAGACTTCCCCCGCAATATAGAGAATGGTAACCGGTAGCTTAAATTGAGCGGCTTTATCTCAATCTTTAACTATTCTCCTTTGAGCGAAAGGATGGAACTGCACCACCTTCTCTATACTGGAAGTATAGCGGGTTTCTCTTAACCCCTCTCTCGCATTTGTTATGTAAATATACAAATAAAAATTGATATAACCTAATTATATCTCATCAAATTTCATTGTACGTTTTTTAATAGCTGATATTATCGAATCATCATTTTGTGCTTTAATTGATTTATCCCATAACTTCTTCATAAACCTCATATGGTGTGGTTGGATATCAAATCCCATTTCACCATCAAATGTATTTAGTGAGCCTGTAATAAGTGCATTTACAATCTGAATATCACCATCATCTATTGTAGATTCTTTCGAATTTTCCATCAATTTCTTTAGATATACTATTTTATCAGTTATGTTTATACGTTCCCACATCATTTGAATACAAATATACGAAATTTAATTCATATATCCTAATTTATTTACTATTATTTTTACTATTGTAGCCCGTAAGAGAATCGAACTCTTATTTTACGGATGAAAACCGTATATCCTAGCCGTTAGATGAACGGGCCATTGGTTATTTCTTATAAAATCTATCTAAACATAGATGAATATGTGCTATACTATCAGATGGGCCCATTAATACATCAGCTTTCCGATATTTTTTACAAATTTCTTCTATATTTAACCTTTTTAGTGATACTAAATCAGGCACATATACTTTATTCAGCCCCATAACTACGAATATACATAATTAATTTAAGAATTACAAGCATTTTACTTCTTTTTTCTACCTATAATGATTGGAATGGTTATTGATACCGAACCTAATGCTGTTGCGAGTATATCTTTTTCATCAAATTTACCACCACGACCCTTATCGTAGGCTTCCTTAGCGATTCCAGCTACAATACCTGTACCGATTGAGATTAATACTCTATTAGATTCTTTAAGTTCGAACCGATTCAACCCTATATAGGTAGTTGATGTTATAAAACCACCTGCTGCAAAGTGAGTTACCTTATCTGAGGGGATTGTTTGTGTCATACCCGCCATTCCGATGAGTAATGCTACTGTTGTTAATACTTTTTTCATTTCTTAATTATTAATTTTTAATCTACTACCCACGTTCTATCAAAATTCTCAATACATTCACAGTATTGATAAAGTTGTTGGTTTGGTGAATCGACTTCTATATACTCTATATTACCACTACTATCCCAATCTTTACAAGTCCATGTCTTACATCGTCTGTCTTCATCGCAACCCATTAGCATTGATACTAAAATCACAACGCCCAAAGTAGCAAACACATACCCTAGCACATTTAATGCGAACTTTTCAGTTTGTTCTTTTCTATTATTCATCTTATTACTTTTATAAATCCTTCTTTATGCATATCGATATTGTTACAAATCATAGCCATTCTATATACATAAAGTGATTCACTAACATATGAATTCCAATATGTACCATCCCAAAATTGATTGGAGTCTCTGGTTTCAAAAACCAAATCACCATTTCGGGTATACACTTCTAATAGATAAGCATCTACCGTTAATGTATCATTAAACACTGGTTTCCAATAATCGTTAACACCATCTCCATTCGGAGAGAATGCATTTGGAATATAAACTTCTTGCGCGAATGTTGTTGTTCCAACAAACATTGCAGCTATTATTAATAACTTCTTCATAACTTATAACTTTCTTTTTCTTTTCTGTTCATCTTAATTTATTGTTGTTATAGTTCCACTCTTACTAATACCATTTGGATAACCTTCATATTTCATAGATAGCTTATACACATAGATAGTATCAAATGGTAACCCATCCCAACCATCAGTAGGGTCGTTTGTCCAAAACACCATTACACCATTCCTATCAAATATTTGTAGGTCGTATTGTTTGACACTAAGTGTATCACTAAACACTGGTTTCCAAATATCATTGTGTCCATCACCATTCGGTGTAAACGCAGTCGGAATGTAAACTTCTTGTGCGGATGTTGTTGTTCCAACAAACATTGCAGCTATTATTAATAACTTCTTCATAACTTATAACTTTCTTTTTCTTTTCTATTGTATAACGCATCTAACCATTTAAAATCTTCAACCCATATAGGAGTCTTCTCACCCATATAAGCACCGAATGTATTAAACTCTAAATACTCAACTGCTTCCTCTTCATCCATTAAATCATCCACCATCAGTTGGATACATAAGTTCCGAGAGTAAACTACCTTCCACATATTTGGTTCGAATCCAATGATACAATCATCAAACCCATCGGCAAACAGAATCTCATCAGTATCTCCATAGTGTTCTATTATCTTCTCTCTCATGTCAGCTCGGATGTTGGGGGTTTAATAGAAAATCCTATTATGGGTCTATGACCACTCACAACATTACATCTTTTTTGAATCATATCCTTAGAGAATTGTAGTGTTTCGATATCCTCAGTTTCGGATACCCATTCAACAAATAGTTTTGTCAGCAACTTACTCTTAATCTTTTTCAACATATTCATACTTTAATTTTTAAGCTATTAATCTGAATGGTTCATTATTTTTTAGTTTGCTAACCACATTAGGTAACATACTCATTCCTGTCGCAACTCCATTAAGAAGGTTCATAGAAGAAATCTTCTTTAGTTTAGCCAGATAAACTGGCTTACTACCTTCAGGATAATCTGAAATTTCTCTTGTAAAAAGATAAGTTATAGATGGGGTTTCATATTCCTTTCTATACTTTCTAATTAGTTGTTCAGTAGCTTTAACAATCATTAGATTGGATGGAGCCGATGTAACAATAACTATTTGGTTAGTTTCGGGGTTAATCATATTATTACCGTTTCTCGCCATTGATACAAACCCTGCATTTTTGAGTACGGGTTGAAATATTGTTTCGAATCGGAACTGTGCCTCTTCTCTGTCTTTTAGTGGATTACCACAATAGTTTAATGTTGCCATAATTTTTATTTTTTATTTATTAATGTGTAATTCTTAACTCTTTTACTATGTAAATATAATACTAATAATCAAGTCTACCAAATTTTAAATGTTAAAAAATGTTAAATTGTTATAGCGAGTTGCCACTTCAACCACCCGATTAGTAATTCGTAATCACTATTAAGTACTCTAGCATGGGTAACCTTTACGAATGGTAGTATATATAATTGTGCCCATATGTATTCCATTGATATACTCAGTTTACGTTTCTTTATCATAACGTTTTCTTTTTAAATTTTTTGTGTGAAAAGGAAACTTGCGTTCCCTCGTTTGGCTTAACTCTTAACGGAGTTGTCGTTCTCTTAACGTGCTTCTCTAATATTTTAATTGCTACATCAATAGCATCGTAATCGTTAGTAGTTTCATTTATTGCTGCTACTATTTTTTCTGCTATTACTCTCATAAGGTTTCTTCTATTAACTCTAATATACTACCTGCTGCTAACTGAACCTCGTTTGGTTCGGATTCACCGGCTTCAATTTCATCTAACGCTAATTGTAAATAATCTAAACACTCATCTTTAAGGGATGGGTAGGTTATCATTACATCGGTAACGTATTGTTTTAAATCGTATAAGCTGTTCATATTATTTTTTTATGTTAAATTTAATCCACCCACGATTGGGAATATGGTCTTTATGGTCGCTATAGTTAGATACTTCAATTGATTCTACAATCTCATCAACTGTCAGCTTTGTTAGGTTTTTAATATTTAAAAAAGTATCCGAATCTGATTTCTTACCCCAATACCCATTAGAATCAATCACCCGCTTTATATCATAACCAGCTTGTCTGAATTGTGATTTATTAACTGTGAATATATTCCATTCATCGGTCATATGGTCCATGAATACATCTACTGCTAATTTGATTGGTTGGTATTTAGCTATTAACTTATCTACGCTGGTTTGGTTGATGAGGTATGCATGAGCTCCCCAATGACCATGCCCATACAATAATCTGGAAACCAGTTTGGTTTCAGATAACCCACTTATATATTTATCATGCTTACCTAAGTATATAACATCCCAATCTAATTTATCTATATCCGACTGTAACTCTTCTAAGTTATAGCTTGGTGTATAAACTGCATCATCTTCCAATATTAATCCAATACTCTCCCCACTTTCTTTAAACTTGGTCCATGCCTTAATGTGTGATAACGAACATCCAATGATATTTTTATTTAGATTACCTTCTGGGTCGTAGAATGATTGGTTAAGAACACCAGCCTTTATAAGTTTGGACACATTTATATCGGAACCAGGTACGGCATCAATAAATGTGTAATCTAACCAATCCATAGTAGATACTATCTTACTACGCCTATCAGTTCTATTTAAGAGTGATATAATATAAGTTTTCCAGTTACGCATATATCTGTTTATAAGCCATCATCTTTATTACTATCCCTAATTGCTTTTGCGAGGTAAAGAACACCCCATACAAATAGAATAGCATTTCCTACTATTCCTAATAAAATCCATAGTTCACTCATCCTATTTAATTTTTAAGATTATTTAATTGTTCTAAAATTCTAACTTGTAATTCTTTATGTACAGGCTCTAAACACTCTAACGTATCTTCTAATAAGTTAATCATTAACTTATCTTGCTTTCGTTTAGAGAACTGAATGTTGGTTCGTTCTACGATGTAGAGATGGTACGCAATCTCATCAATTGATTTTAACTTATCTTCGTATTTGGAGATACGGCTATCAACGGTTCTACTGCTAGTTGAGTTATTATGTGGAACGAATCCTTTGTAGAGTTCATCCAACCTACCTTTGAGATATTGTATCTCCAAAAGCTTTTGTATTTCTTTATACTCCATACTATATACAACAATTTACAGTATCGAAATCTTCAACGGATAAGGTATCCCACCATTCGGAGGTTACATCATCTAATGAGATATTATCTGATTCATAACTATTATCCTCATTCAAAGGATGGATGCAAATACTAGAGGTATCCAATACTGCTTCTACTGATTTTAAAATTATTAACATATTTTTTATTTTTTAATTTGACTTGATACCAACCGATACTCCATCGCTAGGTCATATTTGGTAGCAGTTAAAGCCACACCCAATTCTAAATGTTCTGAATAGTTTTGAGCATTTAAATCAATTAATCTATTTAGATTATCGATTAACTCTTTTTGATTCTTTTCCATAACTTTTTATTTACTTATGTGTAAAGCGGTTTGATTTCTTCGCACCAAATCCAACAATCATCTTTTAGCTCCCAACCTTGTAAGTCAAACCATCCTAATCCGTCTTTGTATTCTGCAAGAATTTTAAATCCGTCTTCATGTGTTAATTCAAACATAACTTTTTATTTTTTAATTCTCAATTGGGTTAACCTTTAACCCCTTATTATCTTACTAATATACAACAATAGTGTGAAGAATCCAAATTTCTAATGTTAAGAAATTGTTAAGTATTCTTTGGTGGCAGCTTCATACTCTATAATCAAATCTCTAAAGATAGTACATAGTTCATATTCCTCTACCTCTTCGTTGTAGGTGATGAGAGCATCCATCCAATCTAATCCGTACCCATCTACTAAATGTATACTATCTACACCTAGTGTGTGATAAGATTTAATAAACTCTTGTGTCATTCCTTTAAGGACTGTGTGGGAAGGTAATTCCCCATATATCCTAAGATAATCATCCATTGAAAGATTACCCATTGCTTCCATATAATTCATTCTTTTAATCTTAGTACCCAATCCCATATACAACCACATTATAAATTAATAATCCTATAAATGTTAAGATACCACCTAACATCGCATACCCTGCTAATTCAGCAGAATCTTCGTATTGTTTTTTTGTTTTCATATACTTCTTGTTACAATTTAATAATCAGATACCATCTCTATAACGTTGTTGATATCGCTTCGTTTAAACCAACCTACAGTATCCGAATCGACTTGAAGAATATCTTTGGTTACCCACTCATCGGATTCGGTGTGTATGATTCCTATCTCAAACGATTGGAAATCCCAACTTCGTGAAGAGTTCAACCCTTTAGGGGAAGACATTGCAAGTTTACCACCTGCTATAATTGAAAGGGTATATTCCCCAATCTTTTGTAGTGAAGCAACTCCACCCATATGTGGGAAGAATGTTAAATCTGTGAATGTTTTTGTTTCTTGATACATAATTTTTATTTATTTATAAAGTGTTACAAAATCACCGAAGTGTTTATCAAATACTGAAAGTAGGTTATCGTAATCACCACTCATCATTTCATCTTCAATTGGTTGATGTGGTATTCCTAATTGTTTCGCCAGATTCCTAGCAGTACCCAATAGGTAGAATGAATTACCTTGAGGGCCTGTTAAATCTATTTCGATTCCTTTACTCTGAACTTTTTCTTTTATCATAATCTATCTTTTAAGTGGGTTAAACTCTTAACCCTTATTACCCTACTAATGTACAACTAATTTCTTAGTCTACCAAATTTCTTATGTTAACAAATCGTTAAGTCTTTATTTCTTTTCCATACGTTAAATAAAGCATGTAGCTTACTTATCCAAAAATCGGATTGAAGTCCTTCTCTACTTAATTCAACTTCTTTGTAGCCTGTAGGAGAACTTCCTTTTGGATACCAAAGAATAAATGTGTGTGGATTAATTCCAACCCTTACACCATACTCATCCTTATATTGAACCGGACCTTCTTTAGTCATTAGGGTTAACGCATTCCATTGGGAATCGGTGAACCTCTTTCTCTCTGTGCTCCACATAATATTAATAGAACAAATTCATAGCTGTTTTCAATCCACTCTCAGTAGCCCTATGAACCGAATCTACTCTAACAGTTAATCCATCACAACTCTTATATTCTTTAAGGGCTGCTTTGATAGCTCCCTTTTTGGTTTTAGCCCATACTGTATTCCAACCACCCTCTTCAAAGGTGAACATATACTCTTTGTTGGATAACTTCTTTTTTACTTTAGGCTTAGTCGATTCCGATACCTTATTAAGTATATCAATGATTTCATCCCATTCAGGCCTGGCGTTAATTAACCATACTTCTTCATCTGAAAGATTGGCAGATTCAATTTGGGATTGCAAATCTGTTAATGCTTCTTTGATTAACATTAGTTCACTTTGATTCAATTCTAATTTCATAACTTAATTTTTAATGATGAGGTTAACTCTAACCCCTTTTACTATGTAAAGATAAGTATAATATCCCAGTCTACCAAATCTTATATGTTAATTTTTGTTAAAGTTATTAACAACATTTTGTTTACACTACATTGTTTACTGTAAACAACCTAATATTATATTACCTCTGTGTACCACACAAGCCATCAGACAGGTTTCTACCAGGTAAAAAAACCAGGCTCCGCATGAAAACTACTAAAGCTCGGTTATAATTCATTGATACTCAGTCGGTTACAAGTAATTGCCCCCACCCCCATTGAGAGGAAGGGATAGGGGATTACTGAATTATGAATAAGAAGACCCTACCCGCCGAGCCTCAAGGCGTATATCTATGAGGGAGTGAGGGAGTCGAACCCTCTAATGTTATCTCTTTGGCCTTATCGCCTGATACACCCCGCTTCCATCGGTACACCCAACACTACTGTTTGTTATCACTATACTACAGTACCTCATCTTCTTCGTGGGTATCATTCAGTTTGAATGATTTCTAGTATAACTATCTTCTATTTTCTTCCTTTCCCGATTTACCAGTGGTAACCGTTATTATATATGAAGTAGGAGTTCCGATTTTCCTATTGGTTTCTTTTTAACTTTCCTTTACTGATATCTTAGTATCCCATTGTTGTTGGATAAAGTAATCCAGCTTTCTATGGCAACTATCTACTGCAGTTAGGTTATTGTTATCTACTGCTTTTTGTAGTTCGGCTGTCCAATACTCTATCTTACCCCAATACCCATTACTATACTCTCTTCTGGATAGCTTTTCATCTCCATTACTATACTCTCTTTTCATAACTTTGCTATTTTTTATTTATATCACTTTTTTTAGAGGAACTAAGTTCCCATTAACCATCTTATGAGGAATTCCTCCCATCATCACAATCTTACCAAACATTGGCTTTTTGGCCTCTTTGGTGAGCCCCATTCTTTTCAGAGTGGCTGCCCGGTCTGCGTTCCCAACCACCTTTTTAGTGGAGTAGAATCCTATTGCTTTCTCACCACGTGTCTGAGTGGTTAAATCGTTAACTAACTTTACTTTTGAATTTTTCATATCTTATCTCTCTTTCTTATTACATAATAAAGATACGATTAATATCTTTAATAACCAAGCTTTCAATGTTAACAAATTGTTAAGTCTTCATTATGGATATAGTTACCATTGATATAAACAATGGTGGTATCGAACTCAAATAAGTAAACTTCATATACACCATCGTTTTCATCACCAACGGTGTACTCTAAGTATTCTACTTCAATTTCATTCTCTTCAACAAACGTATTGAATCCTACAGCATCAGTAGCTTTTGCCACTTCAATTATTTCTTTTAAATCAATAACTATTTTCATAACTTTTATTTCTTAATTTCTGAATACTCAACTACTGATAATGATGGAGTAAATTTAGTTTCAAACTTACCACCAGCATACTTCCAAATCACATTATCAATGAAATCTTTCAACATATAAGTTCCATCAGAAGAACCAAATCCCTGGCCCTCATCCCAATCGGAACTCCATTCTTCAACAACTTCCATTGCAGTTTCTAATAACTCCCATTGGGGAACTTCTTCATTTTTTACCATTTCATTGAAACCGGCAATTCTACTTACTGCTCTGAAAACTAAACTCTGTGGGTCAACTAAATATCTCATAACTCTTATTTTTTAATTCTTAATAGGGATAATAATTTAATAGAGAGAATTGTAATGTACTATTTCTATTAATGGCAGACTCACCTACATTCGGATTTTTAAAACTCCTCTCTATTAAATAATTCATATCTTATATCTCTTATTGATTATCTCTCTTTACAAAGTAAAGATAAGGAATTAAATCGACATACACAACCTTTTAATGTTAAGAAATTGTTAAACTTATCAACAAGTTATTAACACTCAACCTCAACCTCTTCATTCATTTTGTAAGCCATTGATGTCCAACTCTTTGAGTTAACCGCTTTGTATTGGTGGTGGTCATACAGATTGGTGTTATAGTACATAGAGTTAATAGTACCAACCGTAAGGTTAACCAATATACTCTCATCAATCAACTTAACCTTCTTACCTGTTCTACTGAAGATGGTTGTCCACGTATCAGTACCAGATGGATTAAATTGAACTGTTTGAAGAACGTTATTGTTATACCCACTAATAATGCTCTCAGGATACTTCATCAATCGTTCGTTTTCAAAATCCCTACTATCTACACAAGTCATTCCTAACTTTGTTTTAACTATACTTCTGAACTTACCACCTACATATTGTGAAAGGGTATCTACTAACATCATATCCCTATTACCTACAATCACCAATTCACTATTTTTTATCTTTCTCATAACTTATCTCTCTTTCTTATTACATAATAAAGATACAACAAAAAGCTGGAATAAACAAACGATTTAACACTTATTTTAAAAAGTTATTAACAATATACTCTTTCTCCCATTGTTGTGGGTGAACCTTAATAGATGACTGTTCTTCAGGAGATAATTTGAGGTAATTCTTTCTTCCCTCAAAAAACATCATAAACAAATCAGTAGACCAATACCTATCTAAGTACCCCATCTGCTTACCGAAGATTCCTTCTTTATAGGTTACTACTAAGGTAGGTGTCTTATCGTTATCACCTGCTGTAATCACATCCACTCCGAAGTGACCCAACCCTATCTCGTTAAGCCTAACCTTAACCTCATCTACTACATTTAATATCTCTGTCATATTCATATCTCTCATCTTTTTTATTACATAATAAAGATACGATAATTAATCCATATAAACAAGCTTTTTAACATTTATTTTAAAAAGTTATCAACAATTTGCTGATATATGGGTGTATTTCTAGCATTTTGAGGAGATATTCGGTGTCGCCCGGGCCATGCAACCAGTTTCAGCACCCTTTAAACCGGGTTTCTCCAAAATTCCTAGCGCTTAAGACCGACCTCCCCCCACTAAGATACGAAAAATAATTGAGATTGCCAAATATTTAGCCATAAACTTATTAACAATGGTTTGTTGATAACTTTTTCCAGCCGTTTGGGTATGACAATATGTCAGGTTCTGAGTGGGATGGGGTGGGCAGAATTGTTAATAACTTTATTTGGTTCAGCACATGTTAATAACTTTTCCTGGTGAAAATTTGTTTTTCTCGCAAAACATTCGTATAGGCTTCTCCCATATCACCCTAACAACCCAACAGATGCCTCTTCCTTACGTTAGTTTACCATTTATGGGAATTCGTATCACTTAGCTGATAATCTTTCCCCTACGTTGGTATATAAACGTTTTCTCAATAATGGGAAATACTGTTAAGATACGGTCTGAAGGAATAGGATTTGTGTAGAATAGTGG
>Ga0208544_10001819_pt1 | contig 14351 bp, 10 predicted proteins | sample DEB08_DNA_9_FD_184526 | JGI IMG/M metagenome (GOLD analysis project Ga0208544, IMG submission 184526) | Aqueous microbial communities from the Delaware River and Bay under freshwater to marine salinity gradient to study organic matter... | ecosystem: Environmental > Aquatic > Marine > Coastal ...
ATTTCCCGCTGACGATTAGTCATATTTATAGCTGGTGTTGGACGTCCTCTACTCATAATTTCTGCTTTTTTTGAAAAACCGCAAAGTTACAATAAATACTATTTAGAACTTCATGCGTAAACCACTAGTAAGACTATTAATTTAGGTGTTTCTTTAGATGTAGGTGCTGTTTTTATCCATGCCTCCAGATTCGTTGCCACTTCATTTTCCAAAATGCGAATACCTAAATAATTTGCTGCAATATAATGGGTGAGAAATTGTTCTTGTACGGCTCTGGTTGCGTTATTATATTGATTTAAAGCAACAAAAATTGGGATGGTTTGATTCGTGTATTCAGCAGGACTATTTTTCAAATATTGCGCCCATAGAAAGACTAAAGAAGTTGTTTTTCCCATTCCTCCTTCTCCTTGAAATAAGATATGCGGTGATTTTTTTGCCCAAGTATGCTTGGCTATCTTGTCAATCGTAAGGGGAGTATTATTACTAACTACTCCTGCTGCTTCCATAGCATGATGCAATTTTACCTTACCGTTCGCCAATAAAGCTGACTTAATTTCCAATCCTTTAAATCTGCCTGTACTTGTTAATTTATCATAAAAGTTCTGTGTCCCTTTCCAGAGTTTCGGACCAATTTCTTCTATAGCAATACTAGGTTGTCTATGAAAATGCTGCGTAACCTTATTTCCTTGGACAAAATCACCTTTAATTAACACCTTTTCAAAGTTGTCTCCTTGAATATGCTTAACGGTCTTCTTGTCGGTGTTATCCATCGTATTTTCCATACTTTATTTTTTGGTTATTTCCGTTTGTTTAGGTGATTTGGGGTCACTCATATTTCTATATTTATTCCTGCAAATCTTTCAGCACACCTGCAAATTCGACGTCTTTTATTGCTCCTAACAATTCATTGTATTCCCGCATAAAATTACCATGTCCTTTGGTACCAATAAAAGTAAATTTATCGTCCATGCTTACTCGAAGCCCTTGGTCTGTCAAGTTATTTAAGATTGCTGTTCTCCGCTCGAAATATTGTTCAATTAAATCCGTATAGCCTTTATCAATTGCTTGAAAACTAGCTTTAAAAGCAGCATTCTTTATAATAGCTTGATAAATTGATGGCTGATTTTTTTGTGCATATTTTAGATACTTCAAAATAAAATACTTGAATTCTGCATGGGCATAAAAAACACCATTTACTTGGCCTAAATAGCGTGCCCAATCAGCAGGTGTTCGCTTCGTTTCTGCCACAAAATACTCATATAATTCATAATTGGTTTTGGTATCTTGAAAATAAGCGTTCCATTCATCCATTAAACCATAAGCCCCACTTTGTTGTGTGCCTAAAATCGTATTGGTAGACGTAATATATTCGTCATAGCGAAAATTTCTAAACCCTAATTTAACATTACTGGCAATTAATTTTGAAGGAAAAGTCGTCGTGTGCGGTACTAAAATTTGTTGGTTGGCATTGATGAAAAAGAAAGAAGCCCGCTTATCCGACAACTTGGTTAATTTCTTGCTTGCCTTTTCATTTAGAGCTAATAAACTGGTATAGCCATGATTTATTTCATGGACGACCGTTCCTAAACTAGCAAGAATACTGGTTTCATCCGCTCCCATAATATAGTTACCAAAATCAGTTTTGGAACTACTTGTTTCCATTAACCCTATTTTGAATTTTGTTGGCGCATTTAGATAAGTATTAAGTATTTGATAGCCATCTGGGTTATATTTTTTCAGAAGGACTAAGGCCCTTGTTTTTGATTGAGCAGTTAGAAAAAGGGGGAAGCATAAGCATAGTAAGCCAAAAATTGTTCGTCTCATAGTTTATTGTTTTTGTTTTTTTAAAAGATGTGTCAAGTTATATATATTTTTTTGGGAATACCAAGGAAATGAGAAAATATAAACGAGGAGCGGCGAAGCCACAAATTATTGTATTCTAAATTGAAAGACTAGCATTTTTTATTCATAAATCTGGATTTTTTTGACATTTTAGCTTACCCGTGGAAAAATTAGATTTTTAGCCCATTTTTGATTTTAATCTCAAATAAAAAGCTATCTTAGCTGTAAAAATTCAATTATGCTACCTTCCAAATTATTTCTTTTTATCCTTTTTTGTAGTTTTTGTATGGGCAGTTGCGCTCAAAATATCCCTAATAAGGACGATCAAATCAATGCCGCTGTCTTAGCAGCACCTGAAGAGGTGAGAGCTGATGCTACGGTCTTAGGTTATGATAATCAAGGTCAATTAATTGCTTTGAGAACAGGTACGGGCAATTTAATTTGTATTACCGATGATCCCAATAATGAAGGATTTAAGTCGGTTTGTTACCATAAAAACATGGAACCTTATATGGAAAGAGGTCGAGTTTTAAAAGCAGAAGGCAAGAATGGGCAAGAGAGTTTTGAGATTCGAGAAAAGGAAGCCAAATCAGGCGTTTTAGCGCTACCAGAAACACCTTCCACTTTACATGTTTATGAAGGGCCAGGGGAATATGACCCTACTTCTGGAAAAGTGGATAAAGCCTTTTATCGTTATGTGGTATATATTCCTTGGGCAACAGCTGAATCTACTGGCTTGCCGACTAAGCCAATGACCCCTGGCGGCGCTTGGATTATGAACCCTGGTACACATCGAGCGCATATTATGATCACACCACCTAGAGGATAAAGGGAATTTATTCTTCAAAATAAAAATGCCTACTTATTACTGGACAAAATGAATTTGGACACGGAGTTCCAAAGAATACACAGAGGACACGGAGGGCTAACTAATTAATTTTTAAGTCTTTGTGCGCTCTGTGCTTTCTCCGTGCACTCTGTCTGTGTCCTAATAAAATGTCCAGTAGTAAGAAATGCCTATCGATTCGATTCATAAATGATTGGCAGCTAATATTTAGGGTTGCGATATTGCCTTGTTGACGTGTTAGAACGAGGCAACACTGCAACACCGAAAATTAAATTGTCAAAGGCTTATAAATTATAATATTAAATTAAAAAAATAATGCAATTAAGAATTCTCGCTTTTTTATTTACACTTTGTACCTTTATTCAATTACAAGCACAAGGCAATAAAACTACTGAAAAAGACACTCCAATTCCAGCACCTAAAAGCTTTACGACTAAACATAGCCTAAAAATAAATGGGCAAATGGTCGCCTATCAGGTCACAGGCGAAGAACTATATTTAAAAGATAAAGATGATAAACCCGTCGCTTCTTTTTGGTCAACCGCTTACACCTTACCAAAAGGAAAAACGCATAAAAGTAGCACGCCAAAAAGACCTGTTTGCTTTATTTTTAATGGTGGCCCTGGTTCTGCTTCTGTGTGGTTACATATGGGTTTATTAGGTCCAAAATTAGTGCAAGTAGATAGTGATGCTAAAAAAGATGATGGTGCTGCGCCTTTTACCATGATTGACAATCCATATACCTTATTGGATATTACCGATTTGGTTTTTATTGACCCTGTAGGAACAGGCTATAGCAAAGTAGTGGGAAAAGGCAAAGTAGAAAATTATTGGGGCTTAAATGAGGATACTAAATCGGTTGCTGCTTTTATCCGATTATGGACAACCAAACATCAACGATGGAATGCCCCAAAATACTTGATTGGTGAAAGTTTTGGCACCACTCGCGCTGCTGCTATTGCCGATGAATTAATGGGTGGTGGACAAGATATGGCATTAAATGGCTTGGTGATGATTTCGCAAGCCTTGGATTATGCAGGTTCTACCTCTATACACGATAATATCACCTCATACTTGACCTATTTACCAAGTATGGCAGCGACTGCTTGGTATCATAAAAAGGCAGGGCAAGGTAAAACAATTGAAGCCTTTGTAGAAGAAGCTCGACAATTTACCTATGACGTGTATGCGCCTGCATTGTATCGAGGTAACTTTTTAAAAGAAGCGGATAAGGCAAAAATTATTGACCAATTAGCTTATTTCACAGGCTTAAATAAGACCTATATCGAACAATCTAATTTACGGATTTTAATGCCCCGTTTTCAAAAAGAACTATTGCGTTCTGAGAACAAAACATTGGGTAGATTAGATGGTCGTTATTATGGAAAGGAGTCCGACCAAATTGCGGAACGGCCTACTTTAGGAGATGCTTCTAGTTATAAAATTTCTAGTGCCTATACCGCTGCTTTACAAAGTTATTATGCCAGTGATTTAAACATTCAAATGGAACGACCTTACCTGACTTCCAATAGAGCGATTTATCCAAAATGGAATTGGAAGCCTGTCCCTAAAAATAGCGGATGGGAACCCATGTATGTCAACACCACTCGTCGATTGGCTAAAGCTATGCGCAAAAATGAAGGACTGAAAGTATTGGTAGCTAGTGGGTATTACGATTTAATCACGCCTTTTTTTGATGCAGAATATACCTTTAGTAGAAATGGTATTGTGACGGACCGAGTCGATTTTAAATATTATGAAGGTGGACACATGATGTATACGCATCAGCCTGCTTTGAAGCAGTTATGTGCGGATATTCGGGTGTTTTTAAATGGAAAGTAGGCGTAGTCAATGGAGACAGAGTGCGGATTCTCAAAAAAAAATCACCAATTGGATAAAAATTCTACTGAAAAGAAAAGGTGATTCCCAAACAGCAATCACCTTTTCTTTAAGCCAAATATATCCTGTTTTAATTAATAAACCACCACTTGCCCAGGCAATCCAAATACCGCCTCAGAATCTGGCGGGCAAAAACAATCAAATTCACCAAGACCAGGCGCGCCTAAAACAACTTTTCCTCTGTTCGTAATCAAAACAGCTTCCCCAACTCTTTGCCCATTAGCTATAGCAGCTGGGAGGTCAACCGATTCAACATGTCGCCATTTTCTAAAACTTTTTTCATAAACATGCACCGCATCATTCACGTCACCATCGGCAACCGTGACGACTGCTAAATTTCCGCTAAGCGCTATCCAATGCGTATTGGTAAAAGGAATAAGACCAGGGATTTCCATTTCCCCATCTGCTTCCCAAGCACCATTTTGATAGGTAAAAACATAGGATTTATCCATTGGAATCAAGAAGTTAGCGATAATCGTTTTGTTTTGTAAAGCAACGGCTCTGAACAATAAAGCGCCGGGCACATTCAATACCGCCTCCTCTGCCCAAGTGCCCTCAGCTTTTGCAAAAACATATACCGCAGGGCTAAAAAAGTTAGCTCCGCCATTTCCGACAAGTCTATTGCCATCCATCGCTAAGTCCCAGAAAAATAGATTTTCCCCTAGGGTAGTTTCTAAAGACCATTGACTGTCTTCTAATTCGTAAACATTTAGTCTTCCTAAAATTCCTTCTTGTTCATGCGCTATTAAATTATTGCCATGCATCGCAAAACGGAAACCAAACACAGCAGCTTCCTTGCCAGCTATTTTTTGAGAAGCGACCCATTTGCCTCCATCTCTCACATAAATATAAATGGCGCCTGCCATATCATTTTCAAAAGGTGCACCGACTGCTAACCAATTTCGGGTAATCGCCACTTTATAGCCAAATCCATCTTCCGCATTACCTCTTATCACTTGCTGTTCGGTGTATTTTCCATTGCTTTGGTGGTAAATATGTACCGCACCATTATCGCCTACAAATAAAAAATCTCCCTGCTGGGCTAAACTTTGTCCAAATTGAAGACTATTGGTGGCTGAAATCGTTTGAGGAGTCGGTGCGCCTCTTTTACTACTAGTGTTAGTTGGCAATTGTGCCTTTTTTAAAGCTTGAATCTTAGTTGGCAGAATTCGCTGTTCTTCCGAAGATAAGTTGTCAATAAAAGTAACAGCTAATTGCTGCATTTTAGGATGTTCCATTTTTGCCGCTGGAATACCAAAAACTTGCGCTAAAACTAGTTCACGTAGTTCTACATCGGTCACTGTAGGCGCTTCTGTAGGTGCTTGTTCAACATTGGTTTGTTGGAGCGTTTCTTTCTGACAAGCTGAAAAAAGAAAAGTAACACTTACTAAAAATAAAAGAAAGGAACGCCATTGAATGGGAGAAAATGGGGTTTGTGTTGGCATAATTTAAGGTTTTTGTAAAGAAGAAAACTAACAGATTGGGGGGCATCTGCTAAAGTTAAGTAATGAGTGAAGTAGCTGATTATTTACAGCGTACCTCAATTTTCTATTGATGTATCAAATTTGACAACCACTTCCTTTGTAAAGTAATACCCGCAATTCGTAAATAGATGCCCACAATTTATACAATAGAAATGGTTAGAAGAAGGACAATAAAAGGGGATAATTCTAAAAAATAAAGTCAATTATTATTTAATAAAATACTTAGTGGTTTGCTAGTGAATAGATTACTATAGAAAAAAAAAAATTTTTAGTTCTAAATAAATCCCCGTAATAGAAAGACTAAATGTTTGATAACCCGCACATTAGCTATTAAAATTCAAGCCTATTTTCTATATTTGATTTTTAATAATTATCCTAAAATTTATGTGTTTTTCGATTTAGGCCTCAACAAAACCAAGTGGTTCACCTGTCCATAATTAAAATAGTATGCGTCATTATCGAATTAAACTGACCAGTTTATTAATTCTATTTTCCTTACTCTCTACCATTTATTTACCTGCTCAAAGCGATTTAAAATTTAAACATTTTCCACCGATAGCCAACAAAAAATCAGTTGAAGGGTATCGAGTCATCCAAGATAAAAGTGGCTATATTTGGGTAGCGCTCAGTCCTGGTTCTGAAGGAGGGGTTTATCGTTACGATGGTATTGCCTATAAAAAAGTACCCGAATTTGAAGGAATTATTGCGAGTTATTTCTTGATAGATAAAGCCGATAATTTTTGGGTAGCGTCTAGCAAGGGATTACATCTTTATGAACCGAAACGAGGTATTTTTAAGTTATTTCCAATCATCAATCAATTGGATATCTCCTACCCAAATCGAAAATTAAAAGGTACACCAGCAAATATAAGGGCTATTTCAGAAGACCAAGCAGGAAATTTATGGTTAGCCACATCCTCAGGTATTTTTCGATGGCACAAAAAAACGCAAGCACTTAAACACTATTATTTTGAAGGAGAAATTGATAGTCCTGCTCCTGTTTTTATGAATAATATGTATCGGTACATTCATGTGGATAAATCAGGCAAGGTTTGGGCAAATAGTCAGCGATTAAATTTGGTTCATTTAGATACTAGTACTGCCGAATTTACCCGCATACTATATGTCGATAAAAACCAACCTGAGACCTTTAAATTTGGGATCACAAATGATATGTATGAAGATACGCAAGGAAATATCTGGGTTGGTTCTCTGGAAGGGATTCATAAAATTAATAGCTCTACTTTAGGTTAATCCAGCTTCTCGAATGGAAAGTAATGGAGAAGTGGGACAAGTTAATATTAGTGATGCGACTTATCAAATTATCAAAAATACCTTTACCTTTAGTTTTATAGATAGAGGCACCATTGAGGTAAAAAATAAAGGGATGATGCAGATGTATTATGTGGCAAATACTTAGGGGGGCAACCACTTGCGTATCTATTAATCATTAAAGCTATTCTTTATATTTGGTTTTCCTGCAACTATCACAAAATTAATAGGTTTTTAAAATAGGTTTATCAATCATTTTTTTTAACGCTAAATAATTCTAATAAAAAAGATAACTTTAAGCCATTGCCCCAACAAAACTACCTTTTGATCCAGTTGATGAAATATCATTTGAGTGTGTAAAGAATTGAGGGAAAACAAATACGACTAAAAAGTAAAACCACAATGAGTTTCTTAATTTAGTGAGTGACTAAACAAACTAATTAACAAAACTCAAATTGGAATGCCGCAAAATACAAACAAAAGCGAAGAGATAAAAAGTATTTACGCCCAAATAGGGGTACTGATAGAACAAACAGAGGATTTTGGAAAAACAGAAGAAGGGATAAATGGAATAGAACGAAATATATTAAAAGGGTTACTTGGTGTTGGATTGCAGTTATTAAATGTAGCGATTAAATCCAGAGCAGAAGAAATAAACGAACAAGGAAGCCCTATAATAAGCGGTAAAGTATCGAATAAAGGCATATTTAGTCGCAACTATCAAAGTATATTTGGAGAATTACAAATAAATCATCGTAGATACCAAATAGCGGGAAAAGGGGCTTACTATCCTTTAGATTCAAGTTTGAATTTACCAAGGACTAAACTATCCTATGTTTTGCAAGATTGGATAGTTGGATCAAGTGCGGATTTAGATTTTAGAGAAAGTGTTAGAAGTGTGAATGAGATACTGGATATAGGCACCAATGGCACACAGAGCAAGGTTCATTGTAATAAACTAGGAGAAGGAGTCGATAATTTCTACAGCCAAACAGAATTACCATTGGTATCTAAAGGAGATTATATTTGTTTGGAGTGGGATGGGAGAGGAGTACCGATAATAAAAGAAGAACGAGAGGAATTAGGGGACGAATTATCGGCTACTTCAGTAGTAGGTCGTTTAAAAAGAGGTCAAAAGAGAGGAATTAAAAAGACGGCGACAGTAAGCGTTGTGTCTAGTTTTACTCCAAAAAAACGAGCTAAAGATAGCATTATAAGAGGATTGTTTAAAACGCCTTTGACGCCATTGGAAGAAGAAAAAAATCAATTAGAAGTTGCTCATAAAAGAGAAAAATGGCATAAAGACATCCATCGCCGAGCATTTTTGGGTAGTCAAGAAAATTCAATCAATTATGGTGTTCAGCGAGCAAAAAAGCTTTGTGACAACCAAAAAGTTCCTTTTGTAGTACTATTAGACGGAGGGGTAGGTTTAGAAGCAGCAGTAAGAGCAGCTTTTGAAAAAGAAAAATTGAGTAATTATTTGCATTATATCATATTAGATATTGTCCATGTATCAGAATATGTCTGGAAAGCAGGGAATGCTATTTTAGGAGAAAATAGTAAACTAAGAACAGGTTGGGTCAAAGGGATACTTAGTGATATTTTGGATGGAAAGATTGTTGAAATAATAGAAGAACTAAAGCAAAATCGTAACAAAACAGCACTCTCAAAGTCTGGTAAAGATTTATTAGATAAAACCATCAATTATTTTACAAACCATCAACATAAAATGGATTATAAAACATATTTAGAGCAAGGATTACCAGTCAGCACAGCGTTAGTAGAATCCAGTTGTGGTCACTTGGTCAAGGATAGAATGGAACGTAGTGGTATGCGCTGGTCTTTAAAAGGTGCACAAAATATGATGGATATTAGAGCCGTAAAAAAGAATGGCGATTGGGCTAAATTTATGGATTATACCCTAACCCAAAACAAAGAACAATATAATCAGATGAGGGCTTAATATATTTATGTTCCCTCTATTCTTTACACACTCATATCATTTTCACCCTATCCTAAGCCTCTTGCTATTTTTTAGCTCCATCAGTTTGTCCGCACAAATGGAAGCTACGCTGAATAACCGAATTATTTTTTCAGAAAAACAACAGTATCCTATTAGGCAGTACACCATCAATGAAGGTTTGTCAGATAATATTATAACGGATATTCTACAAGATAAGAAAGGTTATATATGGATAGGCACGAAGGATGGCTTGAATAGGTTTGATGGCTATCAATTTAAGACCTTTAAATACCAACCTAATGTTACTACTAGTTTAAGTAATAATAATATTAATGAATTATTCGAGGATAAAAAGGGACAATTATGGATTGGCACGAGTGGAGGGGTTAATCTTTTTGACCCTGTTACCGAAACTTTTCAACATTTTCAACACGACCCTACCGTCGCCAATAGCCTAAGTCATAATCAGGTGCAAGCGATTTTTGAAGATTCGGAAGGCATACTGTGGTTCGGTACGCAAAATGGGCTCAATAAATTTGATGTAACCAATAAAACGTTCCAATTATATCAACATAAAGCGACCCATGTAAGGTATTTTGAAACCGAACCAGCGCAAGAAATTAGTAAAATATTTGAAGTAACATCAGACAAACTAATAATAGGTTATTGGGGAATGGGCCTCATGCTTTTTGATAAAGCAAAAGCAACTTTTGAACAAATCACCGTCAGAGGGGTAACGGGGAAATTTGGTTGGGGATTGACTTCTGAAGATATATTTAGAGATGAAGAAGGGATTGTTTGGGTGATTGCTGGAGGTCAAGTTTTTCAATATGAAGTATTGGATAATCAATTAAAACATATTTCGGTAGAAGGTACCGTATTTAAAGACCATATTTCTAGCTTACTTATAACACCTTCTAATCAATATGTACTAGGCCAACAACATCATGAAAATGGGCTTCGAATTTATGATGAAGATTTTAATTTAGTAGAACAGTTCTATCCTGCTACTGCCAATCCAATAAACCATCATCATAATCATATAAAGCCAATTATACAAGATAAGGCAGGAGATTTTTGGTTCGGCACTAGAGGGGTAGGTCTTTTTCATTTACACACAAATAGAAGCCCTTTTGCCAATATTCCTAATCCTATTATTCTTGAGGAAACCAAAAAAAGAACTAGAATAAATGGGTTAATTAAAATAGATGACGAGCATCTTTGGATGAGTACTAGGCGGTCAGGATTACAAAGTTTTAATGCTAAAAACAAAACCTTTCAACTAACCCCTTATCCTTTATTATTTCCAGCATACTTGCTGACCTTACAACATGGTTCGATTTATAAAGATAGCAAGGATAATATTTGGATAGGAACTTGGGGAAGAGGATTAACCTTATATCATCCCGAAAACCCTACACTCCAATATTTTCGCTATGAATATAAAAATGACGCTACCTTGTCCGACAGATTTGTCATCCAAACGTTAGAGACACAAGAGGAAGAAATTTGGGTGGCAACTACTAGAGGCCTTTCCGTTTTGTCAGATAAAAATGCCATCCAAAAAGGAATCTTTAAACGGTATTTACCAGATGCAACAGATACAAGGAGCTTAAAGCACCCTAGAGTTACTTGCATCTATCAGAGACAAAATGGACAAATTTGGCTAGGTACACCCAATGGACTTCATTTATACAATCGGGCGCAAGATAACTTTTTTGTTTATCAACATGCCATTGACCAACCTTCTTCTATCAATGGTAATAGCATTTTATCTATTCAGGAAGACCAAAATCAACAATTGTGGATAGGCACAGAAAGCGGCTTAAATAAGTATATAGATACCACACAAACTTTCCTTATAGCAAGTGATATGGACGGTTTATTATATGGAAAAATTACTAGTATCCATGTTGATAAAAAAAATCAATTATGGTTAGGTACTAAAAGTGGCTTGGTTCATTATAATCCAGAGGATGGGAAAAGTAAACGATTTTCTGAAAAAGATGGATTACTAAATGCTAAATTTAGCCCTAATGCTTTCTTAATGACTAAAGAGACAGGACAAATTTATATTGGTGGAACGGAAGGGATCAGTATTTTTCACCCAGACAACCTCCGAGAAAATGATTTTGTGCCACCTGTTGTGATCACAGGGCTACAAATTTATGCAGAAGGAGCAACGAAAACAGTAGTCACCAACATTACAGGAATTGATTATAAAGAAAAGATTACCCTCTCCTACCAGCAAAATATGGTCACTTTTCAATTTGCCGCCCTTAATTTTCAAGCAACCAATGAAAATCAGTATGCTTATAAACTAGACGGATTTAATGATAATTGGGTCAATATTGGCACTAAAAGAGAGATTACGTTTACCAATTTAAATCCAGGTAATTATACCTTGCAAGTCAAAGGGAGTAATAATGATGGGGTTTGGAATGAAACAGGTACTCAACTTAAAATGACCGTTTTACCACCTTGGTGGAGAACTAATTGGGCTTACTCAATTTATGCCTTATTGACCTTAGTTATTTTATACCTTATTTATCGAACCTTATTGAAACGGCAAGAATTACAATACGAACTGCAATTAGAAAAATCAGAAGCTAGTCGCCTCAAAGAATTAGACAGTTTCAAAACCAAATTATACACCAACTTAACCCATGAATTTCGTACACCCTTGACTGTTATCATGGGCATGGCAGACCAAATTCACGCAGAGCCAAAAAGATTTTTGAAGGACGGGCTGTTACTCATTCGTCGTAATGGACAGAATTTACTCCAATTGATTAATCAATTATTAGACCTTTCCAAATTAGAAAATAATGCCTTTCAACTCCAATACCAACAGGCGGACATCATTCCTTATTTGCAATATTTAACCGAGTCTTTTCATTCAACTGCCAACAGCAGAAATTTATCCCTACGTTTTTTTAGCAACGTCGAACACTTAGTCATGGATTATGATGTGGAACAAATCAAACAAATCATGACTAATTTAATCTCCAATGCCTTGAAATTTACCGTTTCAGGTGGCAATGTAATGGTTAGGGTACAGCAAAAAGAGCGGGAGTTACTTATTGAAGTAGAAGACAATGGCATCGGAATCGCAGAAAAAGACATGTCCTATTTATTCGACCGCTTTTTCCAAGTAGATGGTTCGATTACCAGAAAGCGAGAAGGTACAGGTATTGGGTTGTCTCACACCAAAGAATTGGTCAAATTGATGGAAGGACAAATTGAAGTACAAAGTGAGTTGGGCAAAGGCACCTCTTTTAAAGTCACCTTACCGATTCGAAATACCGCCACATTGATTGACGCAATTGAAGCGATTAGTGATTTTAAAACTATCCAAAAGGTAAATATTACATTAGCAGCCCCGACAGCAGCAATCACCTTTGAGAAAACAAAGCCTACCAATAGTCAACTTCCACAATTATTAATCATCGAAGACAATCCCGATGTCGTCATTTACTTAAAATCTTGTTTGTCTGATTACTACCAATTGGAGATTGCCTATAATGGTAAAATTGGCGTCGAAAAAGCCTTGAAAGATATCCCCGATTTAATCATTAGCGATGTGATGATGCCCGAAAAAGATGGTTTTGAAGTCTGTGATATATTAAAAAATGAAGCTCAAACGAGTCATATTCCTTTTATTCTTTTGACCGCCAAAGCAGATGTCGCCTCCAGAATTTCGGGCTTAAAAAGAGGCGCAGATGCCTATTTATCCAAACCATTTAACAAAGAAGAATTACTGATTCGTTTGGAAGCTTTATTAAAAAAACAAACACAATTACAACGATATTTTACAAAGCCTCAAGGAATGATAATAGAAAATACTACTGCTCTAGATGTCGAAACCAAAGCAATTATAGCTATAGAAAATGAATTCTTACAACAAGTCAACGCGATTTTAGCAAAGCATTATACAGATAATACGTTCGGTTTACCTCAACTCTGTCAAAAAATCGGTATGAGTCGTTCGCAGTTATTCCGAAAATTAAAAGCATTAGTAGGTGTTTCTCCTTCTGCCTATATTCGTTCCTACCGCCTGAATAAAGCCAAAGTCTTATTAGAAAAAGGGGAGTTAAATGTATCGGAAGTGGCTTGGGAAACAGGCTTTATCAACTTGGCGCATTTTTCTAAAGTTTTTCAAGAAGAATTTGGGGTTTCGGCTAGTAGTATTACTGGATAATTTCCCATTATCCAGTATTTTTAGCAAGCAGTTTTGATTCGTTGTCCTTTAATTATCCGTTGTGAAAAAAGAACCAGCAATTAATTAAAGAACAAGGTTTTTTTTGTCTACACAACCTACAATAAATTAATAATCAACACCTTAAAAAATAATCAACCCTCCAAAATGCAACCAATAGCACAATATTTTTGTGCCTTCCGCAACGATTACCACAATTTTTGAACGCATTAGCAAAAGGAGTTTGATCCTTTTGCCCACATCTTTGTACCATCACAATTTTAAAAGAATTGGTCAGTCATAAGGCGTTTTAAAAACCTCAAAAAAACCTTTTTACTCGCCAATAGATTAGTCGATTTCCATGCAGGAAAGGGCTTATTTATTCACTAGTCTTGTATCGTGCAAGACCTAAAAATTAATGCAAAGATGAAAAATTTAAAGAATCAAAATGCTCAAGGAAATGTAAATTCAATTGTAAAAAAGATTATTACAGATGATATTATAGATTCATAAATAGCAAAAGATAATAAATAAGAGGAACTACGGTTCTTCTTATTTATTTAAATGCTACTTTTTCTAGTAACCAAGATTTACTAACAATCATATCTGTAGCCTCTATTAAACTTTCAAGTTTTTTTGGATCTTTTTGCTTTATTTTTGAAATGATTAATTTTTTCAGAAATTTCGAAAAATTAAGGTGTCTAATTTTTTTAATTTCTGATCACTAGTGTTGCGTTATAAATCGAAGAGAATCAATTGATTATGATTATCTTTTTTTAAAATTTGTAATTCATTACTCGTAAGTAATTGATTTACAGGGGTTTTGTCAAAAACGGAGACACTCAA
>Ga0208544_10001823_pt1 | contig 14319 bp, 8 predicted proteins | sample DEB08_DNA_9_FD_184526 | JGI IMG/M metagenome (GOLD analysis project Ga0208544, IMG submission 184526) | Aqueous microbial communities from the Delaware River and Bay under freshwater to marine salinity gradient to study organic matter... | ecosystem: Environmental > Aquatic > Marine > Coastal ...
AATCCTATGAATGGGGTAACACCCGCAAAGGATATTGGCGAATAGCTCACAGCCCTATCCTGCAAACGACTATTACTTGTGATCGTCTGAAACAGAAAGGATACATCCCACTAACGGAAATGTACACCTTTCGTCGTGAAACTTTAGTGAACCGCCGTGATACGAGACCCGTACGTCCGGTGGTGTGAGAGGACGAAAGTTAATCGCACCATCAATGGTGGATTAACTTTCTCCTACTCGATTGTGTGGAGGTCGCTACCGCAAGCAAAATACAACAAACTGCCGCACGATCAATTGTGTAGCCCGGGTGGCTTCCAGCATGCCCATGTGGGCCACTTTAGGTAAGATGTGAATGCTGGCGACGGCGGGCAGCGCCAGCTGGTCGCGGCTGGCGGCTGGCGGCACGGCTTCGTCTTCGGCACCCACAATGAAGAGTACCGGACACGCCATCGTTTTCAACACCTCGCTGCGGTCGGGGCGGTTGGTCATGGCTTGCAGGCCACCAATGATTCCCGCCGGAGAGAACCGGGCGGCGCGGTGGATCAGCTTGTCGAGGTCAAAGGGATTACTCTGGGAAAACGGCAGGGCAAAGAGTTTGGGGATGAGTTGCTTGACGTAGTGCTGGTGGCCCTGTTGTTCGATAAATTTGATCTGCTTCTGCCGGGCATCTTTTTTGTCGGGGGCATCGGCGTACGGTTGCGAGTGAAAAAGCCCGAGCCCGCGCAGGCGCTTGGGGGCCAGCTCGGCCAGGGCAAGGGCGGTGTAGCCGCCCATCGAATGGCCGATGACGACCATCTCTTCCAGCTTGCGCTCGGTGAGGACTGCCAGTACCGCCTCGGCATAATAACGGATACTGGGATGGGCTACCGGCGCTGACCGGCCAAAGCCGGGCAGGTCAACGGTAACCACCCGAAAATTTTCTTCGAGCAGATCCTGTTTGAAATCTTCCCACACCCGACTATCTTCGCAGAAGCCGTGCAGCAGCACCACCGGGAATCCTTTTCCCTCCACCTGATAAGCCACCGGGGCACCACCGAAATTTATAGTTTTCATCACTTGTCACCTTAATACTCCTATTGAAGATGTAAATGTAACGTCTTCGGCTACCTTTCCCAAATCATGCTGCGCTTTCTGGGGGAAATGCGGGGGCAATTCTTATCTTTGTCAACTAACTTTTTATCCTACGCAGACCGGCTAATGGCAGATTTCGTAAATATGGCCAGACGTTTTTCTAAAATTGAACAATTAGAGCGCGAGCTCCATTTGCGGCAGTTGCAGGTCAACCGCTTGCTGACGCTCACGCAGGCGATCAACAACAACGTCTCGGCTAAGGATATGTACGAAATGTACCATTCTTTCCTCACCTTCGAACTGGGGATTAAAAAGATGGCCCTCTACGTACGCAACATCAAAGGCGGTGCCTGGACTTGCACCGCACATACCGGCCTGAATAAACAACAACTGGCCTACGATATTACCGCCGAACTGGGCAACTTCAAGGAACTGGTCAACCTGGATGCCGAAGAACACGTCTTTCTTTCGGCTTTCGACCTGGTCATCCCCGTCCTTCACAAAGCATCCTCGATCGCTTACGTTTTCATTGGTGGTTTTGGAGAAGATGATGACATGTACGAAAGGGTGCAGTTTATTACCACCATCACCAATATCGTGGCGGTAGCTATTGAAAACAAGCGGCTCTTCAAGAAACAACTGGAGCAGGAACGGATGCGCCGAGAAATGGAGCTGGCGGGCGAAATGCAACGGACGCTGATTCCCGCTTCGCTACCCATGAAGGACTGCTACGAAATGGCCAGTATCTACCAGCCCCACTTCGGGGTGGGTGGTGATTATTACGACTACCTGGAATTCGCCGACGGAAAGCTGGCCTTTTGTATTGGCGATATTTCGGGAAAAGGCATCGCTGCAGCTTTGTTAATGGCCAATTTTCAGGCCAATTTCAACACCCTGATCAGCAAGCGTACCAAGCTGGACGAATTCATCATTGACCTCAATACCTCCGTGAACCGGATTACGGGTGGCGAGCGGTTCATCACCTTTTTTGTAGCCGAGTTTGACCGCTATACCAATGTCCTCCGCTACATCAATGCAGGCCACAATCCACCTATTTTGGCAAGCGAAAGTCAAACCATCCTGCTCAGTGAAGGGTGCACCATTTTGGGATCTTTTAAGGAACTGCCCGAGATTCAGATCGGTGAAATTCAACTCACCGAACCGTCCCTCCTCCTGACCTATACCGATGGCCTGATTGACTTGCGCAACGCCGATGGGGACTACTTTGATGACCTCCTGCTCAAAGCCTTTGTGGAGAAACACCACCGCTTATCGGCGGTGGAGTTCAATGATGGTTTGCACCGACACCTCAATACCTTTAAAGGGGACCAAAGCTATCCGGATGATTTTACGGTGCTGACGACTAAGTTTTTCCCTACCAAAAACCCTTGTTAACACGCTGTTAAGCAGCTGCGGACAACCTGCCGGGTGCAATAATTGTATGATATTTAACGTCAATATTTGGTTATGCTGCGCTGGCCTACCTCAATGGACCGCCGGAATTTAAAGGCCAGTTTACCTGCTCTGACAGATTTTGTTGTTCAGCGTTAAGCGCAAAAAAGGTCAAAGAATTATATCCAGGGATAGTAAATATCCTCCCTATGCAGAATACGGTTGTTCGTTGGGTCGTCATCTTAGGTGCGGTAGCCATTGTTGGCATTATCAGCATCCAGTCGTACTGGGTGATGACGACGTGGAATTTGAACGAAGTTGAATTTAACAACAAAGCCAATCTGGCCTTGTACCGGGTAGCCAAATACCTGGCCAAGTCCAACGACGCAGAGCTCCCCTCGCGCGATGTGGTCAAGCAGCGCACGTCCAATTACTGGATCGTGAATATGGCCGTGGAAATCGACGATCGGCTGCTGGAATACCTCCTGCAGAGCGAACTGGAAAAGCTGGCCCTGAATGTAGATTTCGAATACGCCGTTTTTGACTGCCACACCAACGAGATGGTTTACGGCGGGTACTGCAATTTCTCGCCGGAAGGAGGAAAGAAGGTGCAGGAATTGGGCAACCTGCCCAAAGACCAGGAGTTCACCTATTATTTTGGGGTGAAGTTTCCCGGCCGGCGCGGCTTTTTACTCGATAAAATGCAGCTGATTGTTTTCCTGTCGGCCATCCTGCTGATGACGGTGCTGTTTTTTGCCTATGCCATGTGGGTCATCCTGCGGCAAAAGCGCTTGTCGGACATGCAGAAAGATTTTATCAACAATATGACCCACGAGTTTAAGACGCCTTTGTCGACCATCAAGATTGCGGCAGGCGTCTTTCTCAACGACGAACGCGTGCAGCAGGATGGGCGCCTGCAGCGCTACGCCAATATTATCCTGGAACAAAACCAACGGCTCAATAACCAGGTGGAGAAAGTGCTGCAAATTGCCCAGATTGAAAAAGGCCACCTGGAACTCAAACGGGAAAAGGTAGCCCTGGCCGAAGTCATCTCGCCCCTCCTGGAAAGCACCCGTATCCTGATCGAAGAGTTGGGTGGCGAGCTACACGCTCAGATTGAAGACCCCGACAAACTGTACCTTTCTGCCGACCGCCTGCACCTCACCAATATCCTCTATGGCCTGCTGGACAACGCCATCAAATACTGCCAGGAGCCGCCCATCATCCATGTCCATGCCTATCACGACGGTGACCAGATCCACCTAAGTATCCAGGACAATGGAATCGGGATTGATCCGGCACACCAGGCGCGAATTTTTGATAAATTTTACCGGGTTCCAACGGGGAATATCCACAACGTGAAAGGCTTCGGCCTGGGCTTATACTACGTCAAACGCATCTGCGAAACCCACGGGTGGGCCATTGCGCTGGACAGTGAACCCGGCAAAGGCACGACTATTCATCTTAAACTGGGCAAGGCACTGCGTGCCCCAGCCCCACAACCCGCCGACCAGGAACCGGTCAGCTAACAAAATGCCACCCAAGCATGCGAGCACATTTATTATACGTAGAAGACGACGAAAGCCTGAGCTTTGTAACCCGTGACCACCTCGAGATGCAGGGCTATCAGGTGACCCACTGCCTCAACGGACAGAGCGCCCACCAGGCTATTGCGGCCAATGATTACGACCTGTGTCTGCTGGACGTGATGCTCCCCGGAACCGATGGGTTTACCCTGGCCAAAGAAATCCGCAAGCAGAATACCCAGGTGCCGATTATTTTCCTCACCGCCAGGTCCCTGAAGGAGGACCGGCTCCACGGCTTACGCCTGGGCGGAGATGACTACATGACCAAACCTTTTAGCATCGAGGAACTGATTCTGAAAATTGAAATTTTCCTGAGGCGGTCCCAACGCGCCGACGTGCCACCGCCCAGCGAATACGTGTTGGGCAATTACCTGTTCAGCCACAAAAACCTGGAACTCCGCCTGGAGGACGACGTCCGTCGGCTCACCCAAAAGGAAGCCGACCTGTTAATGTACCTGATCCGCCACCAAAATCAGGTCGTGAAGCGCGCCGATATCCTGGAGGAAATTTGGGGAGAAAACGATTACTTTCTCGGCCGCAGCCTCGATGTTTTTATTTCCCGCCTACGCAAGTACCTCCACGCCGATGAACGCATCAAAGTAGAAAATATCCACGGCGTAGGTTTTTGTTTTCACATGTGAGTGACAGAACAAATCTATTGCTTAAATACCGCCATTTACTACCTGCACGAACGAGACTTATTGTACCAGCGTCGCGTCCTTCAGTACGTACATCAGTTGGTTGATGTCTTTGTCGTTGAGCTCCAACCGACCGCGGATGATGATGGCTTCGGTTTGGTACTGTATGGGTTCTTTGGCGTACACTTCCATGACGGTCTCAGGGCCGGCACCGCCACAAAAGAAACACATGTTATAGGGGAAGGCCGAGAGAATAAACTCCGTGTGGCTCTTGTAGCCTTCGACGGGGATGACGTAGCCTTTGATCTCTACTTGCTTACCCGCCAGGTTTTTTACATCTGCACTAAATACCGGCACATCTACCTTGAAGCCCAGTAACTCGTCGTACTGTTTGGTGTAGGTGATCTTAGCCAAGGTCTGCCAGATGTTATTGCCCGTACTGGTTTGTCCGTAGGCGGTACCCGTGAGGGCGGCAGCAAAAAAAGCAATCAGGAGGATACGTATCATTGTTCGGTTGATTTTGAAATAAATGGGCAATTGGTTCTACCGCCTATGTAACGCAAAGATAGACCATCTTGCTTGTTATCACGGTGTTAAAGTTGGCAAAAAAGACAAGCGCCCGCTGTGTTTACACCCCTCCCAGCAAAGCTTCCAGCATTTCCTGCTGAATGGCCACTCCTTTATCGTGTACATACCACTTCTGGGTATTGATTTTCGAGAGCTCAACCATGGCTTCCCGGGCTGCTGGCGTTGGTGCCGTCAGGGCGGCTACTTGCGTGGCCTGCACCTCGGCCTGCAATTCGGCGGGGCGGGGGCCCCAACTGCCGAGCACGGCGTTGGTCTCCGTATCCAGAAAAATGGTGATGGGAATAGCGCGGGAAATACCATTGGTCAGAAAAACATCCATGATGTCCAGGTGCTCGTCGCGCAGGATGAGGCGGTGGGTGAGGAGTGGGTTGGCTGCTGCCAGCAGTTCGATGACGGGGATGATTTGCGCAGCATCACCACACCAGGCCTCGGTGATCGTCAGCCAGGTCTGGGGCCGATCGATGGCTTTTACGGTTGCCAACGAGGCCGCGGTTAGCTTGGTGGTTTTGTCCAGCCGGCGCATCCTCGCCACGTTCAGTTCGGTATAGTGTAGCATGGCCGGACTGTGGTTGTGACCCGTCGTTTTGCCTTGTTCCAGTAACGCGTCGATCATTTGGCAGTACGCCGGATAAGTGTACACTCCCGGTAAATTTTGCCAGGCAATTGCTTCCATTGTCTTGCTCGTTTGGTTCCTGGTTCAAAGAACGATCCAGGAGGAGATTAGGTTGAGCCAGCGGCGGATTTAAGGCGTTTGGGGTCTTCTCCCAAAAATCTTACATCTTAAATCGGAAATCGGAAATCTTACATCACCCTACTGCTGCAACCAGGCTTCCAGCCGTTTGCGAATTTTACTGGTGGGTTTTTCTGCCAGCAGCACGCGAAAGCTGGGATCCAGGGTGGCTATAAATTCGCCCTGCTCCTCCACGCCGTTTTGGCGGTAGGTGACGGGGTAGGTTTTGCCGGGAACCAGGGTAGCCGCTGCTGCCTGCCAGTCGGCTGCGGAGAAAATGGGCAAATTGTTGAGGGTCAGCAGGAGGTCCCCACTCGCCACACCTGCCTGGTAGAGCGGGTTGTTGACGAAGACGGTTCCTGTCACCTGCAAGCCGTCATCGGTAGGCCTTGTTTCCAGCCCCAAAAAACCGGCGGTATCGGATTGGATGGGTTCGTAGGCGATGCCGAATTCGGCGAGCTGCCCGAGTACGTCGGGTAATCCACCCTGGTAAATGTGTTGGGCAAACCAGTTGTTGGCAAAAGCGGGGTTGTCCGTCAGGTCGGCCAGGGCGTGCTCCAGGTCGGGGATATTGTAGGGGATTTCCCGCTGGCCGTGGCGCTGCCAGACCAATTGCATGAAAGCATCGAGGGTCGTGCCGTGATCGCGGCGCAGGGTCAGGTCGAGCGATAGGCCCAGTACCGCCCCGTAAGGATAGTAGCTGACGTAGGTATTGGCGAAATTATCGCCATCAATGGAGGTAGCGGCGTCCACAAAGGGGGCGCACTGGCTCATTTCAATGGGGCTGCGGTACTGGCTGCCCGGGTGCAGGAGTACGTAGTTAAGACTTCCGGTGAGCCCTTCGGCGTAATCCGCGGGGCTGAGAATACCGGCCCTTGCCAGAGAGAGATCGTCGTAGTAACTGGTAAAACCTTCGGCAAACCAGAGTTCGCCCGACACATTGGCCTGGTCGAAGTCAAACGGTTCCAGGGCTGCCGGGCGGATGCGTTCCACGTTCCAACAGTGGAAGAATTCGTGCGCTATCGTTCCGATCAGGCGGTTTTGGAAACCTTTGAGCGGAACGGAAGCGCTGCAGACCGTGCTGTTGCGGTGCTCCATGCCGTCGCCGTTCACGTAGGGATTGTAGGCGCACAGGAAGGTGTAGCGACCGTAGTCGTAGGCGGGCAATTCCCCGTAAACGGCCTGTTCGGTGGCGACTACTTTTTTGGTCCAGGCTGCGTAGGCGTCGAGCAGGCTGTCGGGGTCGGGGGTGAGGAAAGCCATTTCGATGGTGTCTACGCGGGCGCCGCTGCTGACGGTCCAGCGCCGAAAGCGAATATCGCCTACGAAGGTGGGGCTGTCGTAAAAGTAATAGGTATTCGGCGCCCGAAAATGGCGGTCGCCGAGGCGCTGTAACTGCGTAGCCACCTGCCAGTCGGGTTGCTGGTTGGCGGGGATGATCAGCTCTACCGGCCGCTGGCTTAGCCCCACCGCGTAAACGAAGGTCGCTGGCATATTGAGGTGGAGCTTGCGGTTGTCGACCTTGGCGTAGGTGCCATCGGCGCGGTTGGCGAACAGGGTATAGTTGAAAAAGACGTGTCCGCCGTGGTTGGCCACCGTCCATTCGTTCAGGCCGGTACGGCTCACGGGGAGCGCCTGCCCCTGGGCATTGTAGGCCTGTACGTTATAGACATTTTTAGCGAAATTATGGATGGCGTAACGCCCCGGAGATGACGTCGGCATCCGCACCACCAGCGGTTGGGGTGGCAGGCCCGGAAACGCCACCTGTACACCCAATTCGTGGTGTTGGATGGCCGCCAGGTCCAGGCGGTAGACAATGGGCGTTTGCCCTTGCAGCAGGAGCACCGCAGTAGCAAACAAGAAGGAGAGGAATAATTGACGCATAGGTATTTTTTTTTAGCACTTTCCGGCAAGCCAATTCACCAGGTGGTGGACAGCTTTCGCAAAGATAAGGTTTGCCGGGGGATTACTTTTTTAATAAACGGGCGGTAACCAGGGCCTTCGACAACTTTTTCATTTGCCAATAAATAGCTATTTGAATAAATACATTATGCTTTAATTGTTGTTAGTCAGCGGTTTGTGGTTTGTTTGAAACGAACGATCTTTTTTTTGGCACAGCTTTTGTTTTAGGCATAGCAAGGAAAAACCAGGATCAAGTTAAATCAGCACCTGCTTTAAAAATGATTGGCTATGCGGGCTATAAGTGCGCAGACAGCCCTGGTAGTTCTATGCCAATTTGCTTTTTGAACACGATTTAGGTAAGCCCTGGCTTACTCCTCAAACCGGAAAAAAATGAAACACAAAAGCGCAGCGCGGTGGAATTCCAATCCTTTCCGAAGTAACACTACGCTAAAAATGTCAGCTATCATGGATCCAAGAATTACAACCACCGGCCGTTGCGGACGGACAAAAACGACGGAACAGCGCAGCAACAAGGCCCTTTGGCTGCTGTTGCCATTGCTGTTGCTGGCCTGCACCGGCTTATGGTCGCAGCAAATTTATCTGGGTAATAATGTGGCCACCGGACCGCGGTGCCATTGCCTCAACAATGCCACCAACCTCGCCAATGGCCAGTTTTTGGATACCATCAGGGTAGCCAGTGCTCCAGGCGAAACCTGGCAAATAAGTAGTGCCACCGGTGTCTTTTCCGTAGCCAGCCCGGCGCCACCGGCAGCGCCCGTTCCGATTGCCATCGGGCAAGTACTGAACGAGGTGGTTCCCGGTATTTACGAGCTCATTGTTCGCCACGTTGATGCCAACGGTTTCTCCCTGACGGTAAATAATGGGATTACTCCCCTGTCCATCCAAAATACCTGCTATTATCCCAATGTGGCCATTGTGGGTTTGCCGGATACCGTTTGTATATCCAGTTTACCGGTTACGCTTACCGCCAACAACAACGGAGCGGCTGGCACGGGCGTCTTCCGGATCAATGGGCAACCGGCCACCGTTTTCAGTGCGCAGGTGCTGCCGCCGGCTACCTATACCGTTTCCTACACCTTCGATGCAGGTACGGGCACGGCGGGCAACCCCAACGATCCGGGGTGTACGACGACGGTCTCGAAACAGGTAGTCGTGCCGGTACAACCCAATACGGCGGTGATCGTCTCGGTCAACGTTACCCTGGGGCAGGATTGCCAGGCCGTCATTACTCCCCGCATGATGCTGATGGGCGCTCATCCCTGCCTGGACGATTTTGTGATCCGCGTTTTCGACCAGAATGGTTTTGATATTGGCAACACCATCAATGGTACCCACGCGGGGCAGCGCCTCAACGTGCGGGTCATGTCGGAAGCTGGCGCCCTGGTCGGTGACGGGCAGATCGATATTTTTGACGTCGATGCACCCACCATCACCTGCGCACCAGGTAACAGCATGCCCTCGGTCACCAACGAAATACAACTGCTCAATGGCTCCATTCCGAATACGGCTGCCACTTTTATACCCAACAACTTCGCTTGTTACAATGTGGCCGTAGCGCCCATGAGCGGCACCCACTACTATACGCTACAGGAAATAACCGTCACGACAACTGACGTGTACACCATCGAACTGGACGCCTCCATTGCGGGTGGCGGTGTTTTTGGCATCTACCAGGGTGCCTTCAACCCTTTCCAGGGCCCGTGTCAGGGCATTGTTGGGGTGAGCGAACCCTTGCTGCCGGGTGAAGGCTATTACACCAACGTGGACGGCGTGACGCGGCTGCACGTGATGCTCATGCCCGGTATGCCGTATACGCTCCTGACGACCGCTTATGCTGGCAACCAGATCGGCAGCTACCAATATGCTTTCTACAGTGTGGGCAGTGGCCAGATCGTGAATCTACCCGTCACCAGTGCCGCTATTTCGCTGCCCCTCTACTGCAGCAGTGTGCCCGGATTGATCAACAACCCCACCAGTGTAAACCTCCTGGGTGCGCCCGTGGTGGTGGACGCCTGTATGCTGAACCCACCCGTCACCTTCACCGACCAGTTTACCAACGGTGGCAATTGTGGGGTGTCTACGATTTCCCGCACCTTCACCGTGCGCGACCAGTCGAACAATTCGGCCCAGTGTACCCAACAGATCACCTTTTCGCCTCTCAGTCTGACGGAAGTGAACTATCCCCCGCGAACGGTCAATATTTCCTGTGGGACGACCTTTGCGACTACGCCCAACGGCAATCCTTCCCCCACGGTGACGGGGTATCCCTTTGTGATCACCGCCAGCGGCGCTTTCAATATAGCCCCGCGGTACTGTAACCTGCTGGGCAACTTCGAAGACCTGCCCCGTATCCTGGTGTGTACCGGTACCAGCCAGTTCGTCCGCCGCTGGGTTGTCTTCGACGACTGCGACCCCGGTAGCCTCATGCAATTTGACCAGCTCATTGTCATCGGCGACCGGACGGGACCGGTGGTGCGTTGCCCCGCTCCGGATACCGACCAGAACGGCCAGCCCGATACCCTGATCTATTCCACCCAGGGCAGCATTTGTACTGCTACCCTGGAAGTGCCGCAGCCTATCGTTACCGACGATTGTAGCAACTGGACGGTAACCACGCAGGTGGTGACCCAGCTGCAAGTGCCGGTGACCAACCCCTTTGGTCAGGTCACGGGCTATACCATCCAAACCAGCATCTTCGCTACCATTCCACCCAATGGCAACCGCTTGATTACCAATATTCCCGTGGGAACCCACTTTTTCCGGTACACCGCTACTGATGATTGTGGCAATACGGGGATGGTCGAATGCCCGTTCCGGGTGCAGGACTTCTCACCGCCAACGGCTGCCTGCGACGATCTCATCCGCATTTCTCTGGGTAGCAACGGCCAGGGAGTCATTACGGCCAACGATATTGACGAAGGCAGCTCCGACAACTGTGGACCCGTTACTTTAGCGATCCGGCGCAGCCTGGATTTTGTGCCCGCCGACTGTTCGCCAACTACCCCGGCCTTTACGCCCTGGGGACCATCGGTGAACCTCTATTGTTGCGAAGTTGGAGACACGGTTTCCGTTAACCTCAGGGTGACCGACCTCAGTGGCAACATCAACAATTGCAGCACCCAGGTGGTCATTGAAGACCGTACGCCGCCCGTTTGTTTGGCACCCCAGCCCGTCATCACGACCTGTGTCAACCTGTCACCCGGTACCGACTTCAACAACACCAACACCCTGCAGGGCTTGTTTGGCATGGCCCAGAGCATCGACGCCTGCGCGGCGGTGGTGCTGACCGAGCTTACTCCTCAGGTGAATATGCAGAACTGCGGTTTAGGGAGTATTCTGCGGCGGTTTTCCGTCAGCGATCCGGCGGGCAATACCAGCACTTGCCAGCAGTTGATTACCATCAATGGCAGCACGAACTACGAAATCAAATTCCCCCGCGACGTCATTGGTGAATGCGCGGAACCGGGAGCCGATACCCTGATTGTCAATAATTTAGGTTGTGACCAATTTGCGATCACCAGCTCCGACCAGGTCTTCACCGTCACGGCCGGTGCCTGCTACAAGATCATGCGCACCTACCGGGTCATCAATTGGTGTGAATACGACGGCTTCTCGCCCCCGGTAGACGTGAGCCGCAATCCGGGCTGCGCCGCCACCGGCGGAACGCAGGACGTGTGGGTATTGCGCCGCACGGACGGAACGACTTACCTGGATATTGACAACAACCCCGCCAATAACTTCCCGGCGGCGGGTACCCGCGGCACCAGTTGCGACGGACAAAGCAACCCGGCCGGTTACTGGCAGACCATCCAGAGCATTGGCAACTGGACGTATACCCAGACGATAAAAGTAATTGATAGCAATCCGCCGGTGATCACGGCAACCCCTCCAACACCCTTCTGCTCGAATGTCAACGGTAGCTGTACGGGTTTGGCAACCATCAACTTTACGGTAACCGATGGTTGTGCAGCGGCACCGCCGACGCTCACCCTGGCAGTAGACGTAAACACTACGGGGCAGTTTACGACAGGCGCTACGCTCAACGGAACTTACCCCAATTATACGGTGACCGGCACCTTCCCGCTGGGTAACCACCGGTTGCGCATCACCGCGAACGATGCCTGTAGCAATACGGTCACCCGCCTGGTCGACTTCCGGGTGGTAGATTGCCAGTCGCCAGGGCTCCTCTGCAATTCCAGTATTGCGGTGGTCCTCATGCCGCAGCAACCAGGGGTGGATGCCGACGGCGATGGTGACTTCGACGTGGCGGCCCTGGCCGTGAACGTGAACCTGTTTGTCAACTCCACCGGTGAAGACTGCACCGGCCCGCTGCGCTTTACGTTGCATCGGATCGACCAGATCGCCAGTGGCGCCGATGTGCCGTTTCCCAACCACCCGGCGTTGGTAGTCACTTGCGAAGATATTGGCTTCCTGCCCGTGCGGGTTTATGCCTGGGATTCGGCCAACAACCCGACGGCTGTTCAGCCCGACGGTACCGTTGGTGGTCCCAACTACACAACCTGTGATGCCCTGCTCCAGGTACAGGACAACAACGGCCTGTGCACCTCGTTCACGATAATGGGTAACATTTCCGGGTTGATCATGACCGAAGAAGGCGTTCCGGTTGCCGGCGTAGCAGTTAGACCCCGGGAAGACCTGGCCGACGAGATGATGACCACCGAGGACAATGGCCTTTATACTTTTGAGGTGTCGATGGGCGAGAATTACTTCGTAACGCCCTACAGCAGCGAGGATTACCTCAACGGGGTATCGACGATCGATATCATCCTCATTGCCAAGCACATCCTTGGGGTAACACCCTTGGGTTCGCCCTACAAATTGATCGCGGCGGATATCAACCACTCGAATTCCGTTACCACCCTGGACCTCGTGCACCTGCGTAAGGCGATCCTGGGCATCAGCCAGGGCTTCCCGAACAACCACAGCTGGCGGTTCGTTAGTGCTGCCTTTGACTTCCCGGATCCCGCTGATCCCTGGCTCGAGGCTTTTCCCGAAGCGGTCAATATTCCAGCACTGCACCAGAATATCAGTAATGCCGACTTCATCGCCGTGAAAATTGGCGACATCAACGGCAACGTTCACGCCAACTTCCAGGAGAGTGGCGAAGGCCGCGCTGCGGGTGCGACCTACTACCTGCGCACCGACGACGCCGCTTACGAAGCTGGCGAAACCGTGGAGGCGATCTTCACCGCTGCCAATGACCAGGACGAGGTGCAAGGCTTCCAGTTTACGCTCCAATTTGACCCTTCCCGCCTCGCTTTTGCCGATATCGAGTGGGGCCAGGTTCAGCCCGAACACGTCAACAAAACCTTGGCTGACAACGGCCTCCTGACCATCAGTTGGAATGCTTCACCCAGCCAGGGCGACCTCGGACAAAGCGAACTGACCTTCTTCAGCGTGCGCTTCACCGCCCGCCAGGCAGGCCGCCTCAGCGAGTCGATTGGACTGACTTCGCGGCAACTCCGCGCCGAAGCTTACGCCTGGGACGATAGCGTCCGCGATATCGCCCTCAACTTCGCCCCGGCCAAACAAAGCGAGGAGGGCTTCTTCCTGGAGCAAAATCGCCCCAACCCTTTCGGAGACCAAACTATCATCGGTTTCCAGATACCTACCGGGGGGACGGTGACGCTCACGATCTACGATACCAACGGCAAGGTGGTACAACAGTACCAGAAATACTACGCTGCCGGCTACAACCAGCTACTGGTAGCGGCCCAGGATATTTCGGCACGGGGTTTGCTTTACTACAAATTAGAGACCGACCAGTTCGCCGCCACCAAAAAGATGGTGATTCTGGATAGTCATTAAGTGACGGGACAAAAATAACTGATCCCATTTTTGATTCGCTAAAATTTTCTAAGCAAGCAACTAAAAGGAGCTTGCGTGAAAATATTCGCGAATCGTTGAAAAAAATGGGATCAGTTACCGCGTGGCGCGGCAGGCGCTATTTCCGTCAAACTACTAAGATTAATTTTTTTCTGTCTGTAATTTAAGGTGTTAACCGTTGTGGAATGGGTACACACCGACCGCCAGCCTCCTTCGGGGGGCTGGCTTTTTTAGTGGTGTAAAAGTGTAAAAGTTGGGTAAGTGTAAAGGCGGACCGAAGTGGGAGGTAGCTCAAAGTCGGAAGTGGGAGGTCGGAGGTCGGAAGTTTTAGATCGTGTAAAGGTGTAAAAGTGTAAACGGGAAGCCGGAATTGAAGACGGTCAAAAGTCCTCCTTTGGAGGAGGTGCCACGCCCGTGCGCATTCGCGTCAACTTAATTAATCATAATATAACAAGTCAAAAAAATGACTACGTTTTCGCTTGTCATATTTGCAATAGTAAGTGATCTTATTGATGACATGATCTTGCTGGTTTTCATTGCTGAA
>Ga0208544_10001827_pt1 | contig 14301 bp, 14 predicted proteins | sample DEB08_DNA_9_FD_184526 | JGI IMG/M metagenome (GOLD analysis project Ga0208544, IMG submission 184526) | Aqueous microbial communities from the Delaware River and Bay under freshwater to marine salinity gradient to study organic matter... | ecosystem: Environmental > Aquatic > Marine > Coastal ...
ATCTTTTGCGTCAAGCCAATGATGAGTTTATCGGCGGCATCATGACAGAGCCAAGGTCCTATATGGGCGACATTGAGAAAGCGTTGCTTGGCGGCATCATGCAGACCGCTGGTATGGCAGATTTAGCCGCTGACGTGTTTTCAAGCCTAGCGGCGCCGGTTATGTCGGCACCTGGCGCAATAGGTCGTTATGTGGCTGACAGGTACATACCTGGGGTCAACTACTCTGCCGAGGACATAGCAAGAGAGCGCAAGGCTACTGAGGATTACTTCAACTACCAGCCAAGGACCGAGCTTGGGCCTCAGTACGGCGAGCAAGCCATGCAAGCAATAGGTGGCGCCATTGGGCCGTACATTCCCGCAATCAAAAAGGCTGCAGACGATAGCTACATACTTGGGGCAATGAGGAAGGGATACGATTACTTGGGCGACAAAGAAAAAGAGCTTGCAAAAGCAATGCTTGATCTTTCGCCAATATGACCAATTTGTAATGAAATTAGCCAAGTATTGGTGTATTTCACAATAACTGATATTATAAATAACAACGGATTCCACCCTCCGTTTTTATGGGTGAGTATAATGGGGTCACAATGAACAAGCAGGCAGAAATAATTGAGGATGACAACGAGGAATTTGATACCGAGCTTGATGTAAGCGCAGAACATGAAGAGGTTGAAGCCGATGAGGTTGAGGCCGATGATGATGCAGAGCAAGGTGAAGATGAACAGGTAGTCATTGAGATTGAAGGGGAACCGCCACCCCCAGAAGAAGATGCAAAGGCTCCAGGTTGGCTCAAGGACCTACGAAAGAGTAACAGACAAAAAGACAGAGAGAATCGGCAACTAAGAGAGCAGTTGGCTAAACTATCAAGCGCAGCGGAACCCACTGCTGTAGAACTTGGAAAGAAGCCCACCATCGAGGGCGCTGATTACGACTCTGATGTATATGAAAGGCAACTGATCGACTGGGTTGAGAAAAAGCGTGCGGTAGAAGAGCGACAGAAATCGATTGAAGCAGAAAGGCAAAAAGAACAAGAAGCCTGGAACGCTACACTTGAGACCTATGGCCAAAACCGCAAGTCCCTCAAGGTCAAAGACTTTGAAGAAGCCGAGCTAGTTGTACAGGATGAGTTGAGCAATACCCAGCAGGGGATGATCCTGCAAGGTGCTGACAACCCCGCGCTTCTCATATACGCATTGGGAAAGAATCCCAAGAAGGCCAAGGAGATTGCATCCATCAAGGACCCCGTAAAGTTTGCCTTTGCGGTAGCAAAACTGGAGACACAGTTAAAAGTGAAAAACCGAAAGGCGGCGGCAGCGCCAGAAAGAGTGATACAAGGTAGTGCTAGATCATCAGGCGCTGTTGACTCAACATTAGAACGATTGCGTGAAGAGGCTGCGCGTACCGGCAACATGGATAAAGTGATGCAGTACAAGCGGCAACAAAAAAACAAATAAATTAAGGATTAAATAAAATGGCTAATAGCTTTTCCAAAGAAGAAAGAGTGGCGTTTGAGAATATTCTGGAAGGTTTCCAGGATGCTCTCGTTCTGTCACGGAACGTTTCAGTATACAACACTGACCAGGCGATGATGGAGCGAGCAAACAACACCATCTGGCGCCCAATGCCTTACATTGCAGAATCCATCAATGCAGCACCTGGCACTGATATCAGCGGTTCTTACAAGAACATGACCCAGTTGTCTGTTCCCTCAACAATCGGCTTCTCAAAGTCCGTGCCTTTCACCCTGAACGCTCTCGAGCTTCGAGATGCCCTGCAAGAGGGTCGTCTTGGTGATGCTGCCAAGCAGAAGCTGGCCAGTGACATTAACGTTGCAATCATGAACACTGCCTCATCGCAGGGTACTTTGGTTGTTAAGCGTACCGCTGCTGCCACAGGTTTTGATGACGTAGCCCAGTGCGAAGCCATCATGAACGAGCAAGGCGTGCCCAACTATGATCGATTCCTGGCACTGTCAACTCGCGACTACAATGGCATGGCTAATGACCTGTCAAAGGCGTCACGATCATTTGGCAACTCCAAGTCAGACAGCGCTTATGAGCGTGCGTTTGTTGGTCAGGTTAGCTCGTTTGATACGTTCAAGCTGGACTATGCAAACCGTCAGGCTGCTGCTGCAGGCGGCGGTAGCAAGACTATCAGCACGCTGGTTGGCGCTGCTAACTTCTTGGTTCCTGCTGCTACTAGCAGCTCAGTTGGCGGTCAGATCAACGTTGACAACCGTTACCAGACGGTAAGCGTTTCTGCCACTGCAGGCGTTGCTGCTGGCGACTGTTTCACCATCGCAGGTGTAACCTCTGTCCACCACATCACCAAGCAGGACACTGGCCAGTTGAAGACCTTCCGAGTGATTAGCGTGGTTAACGGCACGTCAATGGTCATCTCTCCAGGAATCATCAGCGACCAAGGTGGTAGCGATGCAGAGGCCCAGTACCAGAACTGTATTGTAGCGCCAAGCGGCACTGCTGCGATTACGTTCTTGAACACCACTGCAGCATACCTGAACCCGTTCTGGCAGAAGGACTCTTTGGAGATCCTGCCTGGTCGATACGCGGTCCCTTCAGATGCTGGCACCGCAGTATTGCGCGGCACGACCGACCAAGGTCTTGAGCTGGTAATGCAGAAGTTTTACGACATCAACACGATGACCACCAAGTATCGGTGTGACACTCTGTTCGGCGTAGTAAACAAGCAGCCAGAGATGTCAGGTGTGATCCTGTTCTCCCAGGCCTAGTGGTAAATTAGCGGGGGCTTCGGCCCCCGTTTTCACTATCAGGAGATAAAATATGCCTCTTAAAAAGGGCTATTCAAAAAAATCAATTTCAAAGAACATCTCAACCGAGATGAAGAGCGGCAAGCCACAGAAGCAGGCCATTGCTATTGCCATGTCAACGGCGAAGGAAGCGGCAAAGAAGGCCGGCAAGCCAAGCAAGGCTCCAAGCAAGAAAGGCAAATACTGAGGGCAAGACAATGGGCTGGACTAAGCGACAATTCGTCGTTCAGGCGTTTGAAGAGATTGGGCTTGCGTCTTACGTCTTTGACCTGACGCCAGATCAACTTCAAAGTGCTCTCTGGAAGCTCGACGCAATGATGGCTGAATGGAACTCGATGGGGATTAGGCTTGGGTATCCACTGCCAGGCTCTCCGCAGTACAGCGACCTGGATGCACAGACATCCGTCCCTGACATGGCCAATAGCGCAATCTATTCAAGCCTTGGAGTCAGGATTGCGCCAAGCTACGGCAAGATGATATCGCCTGATACAAAGTCAATGGCAAAGAATGCCTATAATGCGCTACTCAAAGCGTTCTCTGCGCCAATCGAAATGCAACTGCCTGGGACCATGCCGTCAGGCGCTGGTAATAAGCCTTGGCGCGATTATGATAACCCATACGTCCGACGACCCGTTGATCCAGTGCTGGCTGGCGAAGATGGTCCACTAGAGTACAATTAGGAGGCAAAATGCCAACCATCAATCAGTTAGCGACAATAAGCACAATATCTGGCGCCGATCAGTTACCCGTTTATTCGACAAACAATGGGGACGCCAGAAAGTCATCAATCAACACACTGATGACATACTTTCAGCAGAACTTTGCTGATCCAAACTACACGGTGGTCATTAACGCCCCGACAAATTCTGGGTTTAATATTGCGCTTGCAGACTCAGCGCAGAGCATCTGGCTCATTATAAATCCAACAGGGACATTTGCTGCTGGATCTGTAACGCTGCCGCAGGCATCAAGCTCGTATGATGGGCAGGAGATCATCATGATCTCAACCCAGACAATCTCAGCGCTTACCATCAACGGAAATGGCTCAACCTTGGTTGGTGTTCCGTTATCACTTGGCGCCGGTAGCTCGTTTACAATCAGATACAACAAGCTCCAATCAACCTGGTACACAATCGTCAATAGCTTGCAGATTGCAGGCATCGACGTGGTCACCACTACAGCGCCACAAACGCTGACGAACAAGACGATAAACCTGAGCAGCAACACGTTTATAACGACATCAGCCGAGCTTCGCGACGCAATCACAGACGAGACTGGAACTGGCAAGGCGGTATTTGCTACCTCCCCAGCGCTGGTCACCCCAATCCTTGGCACGCCATCGTCTGGCAACCTTGCAAACTGTACAGGGCTGCCGCCAACCGGATTGTCTGGGATAGGGGCTGGTGTATCAACGTTCCTGGCTGTACCGAGCAGCGCAAACCTGTTGACGGCAATGACCGATGAGACAGGTTCTGGCTTGCTGGTATTCAATACTAACCCGACAATAGATGGCGCAAACTTTACTGGGCACGCTCAAACTGCGCCAGTTGCAGACTTAAGCTCAGGCGGCGTGCTTGACATAGACTGCACAGATAGCAACGTCTTTACGGTGACGATGAACGAGAACGTGGCAACCCTGAACATGACAAGTCCAGCACAAGGCCAGACCGTCAACGTGATATTTACTCAGGATGGCACAGGGTCCAGGACAATTGCTTGGCCGGCGTCTTTTAAATGGCCAAGCGGGTCTGCCTCAGCGCTGACAACGGCCCCGAACAGCGTAGATATACTGGTGGCAACATACGTTGGGACATCTTGGTATGCAACGGCGCTCAGGAACATGCTATGACGTTTGCCGCTAGGGTTTCAACAGAGACAACAAGCGGCAAGGGGGCCTACTTAAAGTCAGGCTCTTATTACTCAATCGCTTTTGGCTCAACCTCTACGGTTATTTGGGCGATTAACGCTTCAACGCCTGCGACCGTTTTCATAACCGCAGAAAACTATGAGACATACACTTGGCTGACCGGACAAGGTCCAGCCGCAGGCTATAGCATTAAGTATACGCCGCTGCCTGGTAGCGATACCCTTAACGGCGCCAGCTCTGCAACGGGGGTCTGGCTGTCCTTGAGTTCAGCCAGATCATGGTCGTTGTCTGCAGATGTAGGGCAGATGCCAAAATCGGCTTCTGGAGTAATTGAGATTAGCGACTCAGCCGATAATAGCGTGATACTTGCCACGGCAACGGTGTACCTTGACGCGGAAGCATTGAGCTAAAGTTTATGCAGATACCAATTATCAACGGGATATACACTGATAACGGTCCAGACATACGGACCAGCTATCCGGTAAACCTTGTCCCTGTCCCAAAAGATAGCGGTATCAGCACTGGATACTTGCGCCCTGCCAGCGGGATTGTTGCCGACGGCACTGGACCTGGAGTAAACAGGGGCGGCATAGTATGGGACGGCGTTCTGTATAGGGTTATGGGGACGTCATTGTGCAGTATTGGTAACGATGGGTCTGTGACGGTGTTAGGGGATGTTGGCGGGTCAGATGATGATCTGGTGACGATGGACTACAGCTTTGACCTTCTGGCAATTGCATCAGGCCAAAAATTGTACTATTGGAACAAGACAGACTTGGTCGAGGTCACCGATCAAGACCTTGGCCCCGTCCTCGATGTTGCTTGGATTGACGGCTACTTTATGACCACAGATGGTGAATTCTTGGTTGTTACTGAGCTAACCGACCCGACCCAGGTCAACCCGTTAAAGTATGGATCTTCAGAGATTGACCCTGATCCTGTCATCGCAATCATCAAGCTCAGGAATGAGATTTACGCAGTAAACCGCAACACGATTGAGGTGTTTGACAACGTTGGCGGTGACCTGTTCCCATTCCAAAGGATAGACGGGGCGCAGATACAGAAGGGCGGCATTGGAACTCATGGCTGTTGCGTTTTTGCTGAGACCATTGCCTTTCTTGGATCTGGCAGGAACGAGGCGCCGGCAATATACAACGGCAACAATGCAACGGCAACCAAGATCAGCACCACCGAGATTGATGAGATACTGTCAGACTATACCGAGGCCCAACTTGCAACGGTAAAGCTCGAGGCCCAAGTAAACAAAAATCAAAACCATTTGTATGTCCATTTGCCAGACAAGACGCTCGTCTTTGATGCAGCCTCATCAGCAGAGTTTGGGATCAACATTTGGTTTATTTTGACCAGCTCTGCCACAGGCTTCAGCAAGTACCTTGCTAGGGACCTTCTATGGCACAATAACAGGTGGACCATTGGTAACCCTACGTCTGGCGTTATAGGGCACCTAGACGACTCAATAGGCACCCATTACGGCAACAACGTCAGGTGGGAGTTTGGGACCACCATACTATACAACGAGGGCAGGGGTGGGGTTGTCCACGAACTTGAGCTTGTTGGCATAACCGGCAGGGTGGCGTTTGGAGCAAACCCATTGATAAGCACCTCATACTCTCTTGACGGACAAACCTGGAGTCAGGACAGAACCGTATCTGTTGGCGCCGCCGGCCAGCGTCAGAAGCGAATTGTGTGGTTTCAACAGGGGTCTATGAGGAACTGGAGGATTCAACGGTTTCGCGGTCAAAGCGATGCCCACGTTTCTTTTGTTAGGCTTGAGGCCCAATTAGAGCAGCTGGCATACTGATGGCGCTGATACCGACCGTTACCAAGCTAGGGCTTACCAGGGATCAGCTCGCGACGTTCTTAAAGGATCACCAACAGATTCGAGCGTTTGAAAAGCTATTCTCAACGGTGAGCGATACAGACGGCAGCGACTCAGCATTAGAAACAAAAACATTGATTGCTGCCGCCCAAGCAACAGCAAATGAGGCGGTAAATACAAATCACATCGCCACAGACTATTTAGACTTTTCCTTAAATCCGCCGCATACAGACAAGCGAGGGCGCGTTGTTTGGAACTCAACCGATGACACGTTAAACCTGCACCATTCATCAGGTGTTGTCCAACAGGTAGGGCAAGAGCAGTATGTTCGGGTGCAGAATCAGACTGGGACAATCTTGCCCAATGGGACTCTTGTCGGATACGCTGGAGTTGGGGATTTTAACGACCCGCTCGCAACAAAGTTTTTGGCAGGCGGAGTTGGACAGTCAAGGACGGAAGATATTTTAGGGGTCATGACCCAGGACCTTCCTGATTCTGGCGAGATCGGATTTTGCACAAGTTATGGCAGGGTTCGGGGAATAAACACAACCGGATCTTTGGTCGGGGAAACTTGGGTGCAGGGTGACATATTGTATGCCAGCCCAACGATTGCTGGTGCCATCACCAATATCAAGCCAACGGCTCCTGCACATGTAGTTCAGATTGGCTTTGTTCTGTCTGTCAGCGCGACTGAAGGGGAGATATTTGTAAGGATAATTATCGACCAAGATAAATTCTACGGCCAGTTTTTCACAAACATGACGCTGACTGCTGCAAGTATAAACACAGCTTATCCATTGCCTATAGTTAATACATATGTGGCCAATGGGGTTACCATTGGGACCCCAAACTCTAGGCTAATTTTTGGTCAATCAGGCTATTATAGTGTTTCGGTGGTTTATCACTTAATCTCAACCAGCGCCAATCAAAAAACGGCATGGCTTTGGTTTAGAAAAAATGGCGTAGATATTCCCGCGTCGTCAGTCATATCATCGAACACTGGCAACTCAAACTTTTCAGTGGTCAGCAGGTCTGACACCTATTCATTTGAAGAAAATGATTATTTGGAGCTTTATTGGGCAGTAAACGATGTTGGCTTAACGATGTCAGGGTCTGCCGCCACAGCGTTTGCACCAACATCTCCAGCATTAACCGTCACTGTCGATCAGCTTCAATTGTAGGTTTAAAATGGCAATCACAAGCATAATTCCCGCTAGAGCAATGTCATCAACCCAAACGACTCAGTATACCTCTGCTGGGTTTAAGACGGTGGTGTCAAAGTTAACGGTGACGAATACCGGAACATCCAATACAGTGTTTAATGTCAACCTTGTGTCTGCCAAGGATACTCCGAACAGCGGCAACCTGATCATAAGCCAGCGTACTATTGCGCCAAAGGAGACCTACACCTGCCCAGAGATGGTGGGACAGGTTATTGGCGTCAACGGGTATATTTCGACTTCAGCTGGGTCCTCAGGCACATTAACGATAAGCGCTGCAGGAGACCAGATAGCATGATATTGACTCATGTGAGATACTATGATTATGGATAACGCATTGGTCGATCAAGAAGCCTGGAACTATGACTCAATCTGCAATCTTGAGGCAGAAATGTTGCAGATTGAGCAGATTAACATTGATACCGATCATGAATTTTGCAATGGCTTATATTGCAGGACTATAAGCATACCGGCTGACGCTGTTATTGTTGGAGCGCAGCACAAGCATGAAAGTTTTTTTATTGTTCGATCTGGGGCTATTGTTATTGTTGGTCCAAGCGGTCCCGAAACTTATGCCGCTGGGCATGTTGGAGTTTCTCCAGCAGGAATAAAAAGAGCGATTTATGCAATTGAGGACTCAGTGTTTACAACAATGCATGCAAACCCAGAAAATGAAACAGACTTGACAAAGATATGGGAAAAACTTGTCTACGACGATTTAACTAAATCAATTGATTTGGAAAAGCGCAAGTTATTGGAGAAAACCTGATGACATTTATTACTTCAGCAATTATTGGTGGTGTCGCGACTTTAGCTGGCGGCGCGATTGCAGCAAGCGGGGCAAGGAGGGCGGCAAGAACTCAGTCAGCGGCAGCTCAGGCTGGAATTGACGAGCAAAGACGGCAGTTTGAAGAGTCCCAAAAGATCATGGCGCCATATGTCCAAGCAGGATATGGATCACTGGCTGGTCAAGAGGCGCTCTTAGGCTTGGGTGGCCCAGAAAGTCAGCAGCAGGCAATATCCGCGATTGAAGCTGGACCGCAGTTTGCTGCAATGCAACAACAGGGCGAAAACGCATTGTTACAGGCGGCATCTGCCACCGGAGGCTTGAGGGGAGGAAATATACAAGGGGCACTTGCCCAGTATAGGCCAAGACTTTTGAGTGAGCTGATACAGCAGCAATTTCAAAACCTTGGGACTATTACGAATTATGGTCAAGCGTCAGCGGCAGGTCAAGCGACAGCGGCCACGAACCTTGGGCGGCAGGTCTCAGGTCTCATGGGCGAGCAAGGGGCGGCAATGGCTGGCGGTCAAGTGGATTCAGCCAATGCCTATGGAAATATTCTTACAGGTCTTAGCAACATATATTCAGGGTATAAGGGTGCGACAAGGCCAAGCCTTTCTAGGCCAGAGCTTGCAGGTTCTTATATTGGCGGTTACAACCAAGGAACCCCAATGGCTGGCGGCACATATTTCGCGCCAAAAATATCTTTACCAACGCCAATTATAGGTCCATAAATTATGCCAGCGCCATATGATTACAGCAGAGCAATGCCAAAAATGCCAGATCCAATCGGATCATATGCAAGGGGCGCAGATCTTGGATACGGCGTCCAGCAGCTGGAGCTACAGACTCAGAAGCAGCAGGTTGAGCTTGCCAACCAGAGGGCGGCAGCACAAAGACGTGTTGAAATGCAGGACGCAATTGCTGGCCTTATGGAGAACAAAAGCTCAGGCGCGATCAGGGACGTTATGACTCAATACCCTGAGATTATTCAAACCTTAAAGCCTTTGTTTGATGAGTATACCGCTCAGGAATTGCAGCAAAATATATCCAAAGCAGCCCCTGTTTATGCGGCGCTATCAAATAATAGGCCGGATCTTGCGGCAAAAATTTACGAAGAACAAGCCATTGCTGCACAAAATTCTGGGGACAATGAAAGAGCCGATATTGCGTGGGCAATGGCAAGACGAGCACTTGAAGCCCCTGATGTCGCTAGGACGGAGCTTGGCATGACTATGGCGGCAACTATGGGGCCTAATGAATTTCAAAAAATGTTCAAATCATCTTCAGCGGAAACTCAAGCGTTTGAAGATTTAATAAAAGACCTGTCAGAAGAAGATAGGAAAAAAGCTATACGAATAAGGTTGGGGCTTGACCCAAGAGCAGTTGGTAGTGCAACGACAACTCTTGCTAGTCGCGCTCAAGATGAAATTGACATGGTATCAAAGGTTGAGGCCCAACTAGAGGCCTCCAAAGAAAATGCAAAACTTTTGGCGAGGTTTGACCTTGACCCAAAAATAAAATTTGCGGTTGAGCAATCACTAGGGCTGTCCAAGGCTATTATTGACCGCGAGGAAGGCAAGAGGAGCAACTCCAAGGCGCTTCGCGCTTATGAGGCTGGTATCAGCTCGTTAGCCACGGCCTTGGGAAATACTTATACAGGAATAGGCGGCGACCTAATTTCTGCGTTTACTGTAAAAGGTCAAATTGCTAATGCGTCAATCGCGTTAATGGCACCGATACTAAAAGACATTTTTAGAGGTGCAGGCGAGGGTACATTTACAGAGGGTGACCAAAAAACTCTTATGGCTATGCTGCCCACATTAAGCATGAAAAAAGAGGCAAGGGCCGAACAGTTAGCAAAAATCGATAAAGTTGTTAGGGAAAAATTGTCTGTTCCAGAAGTTGATATTGGCGCCTATGGTGTTAAAACAGGGCAGCAATTAGAGCCTGGGACTCAAGGGGAAGCTACCTTCAATGGATTTAGACTTGTAAACCGGCGCCCAGGAACACAATAATTATGGCAACAATCTATGAGGTGCAGGCGCCAGATGGATCTATCCTAGAAATTGAGGGTCCAGATCAGGCCGACGAGGCGCAGATCATGCAAGCTGCAGCTGAGCTATACCAATCACAGCAGACAGTAGCTCCACAGAAGCCAGTACAAGCGCCTCAATTCGGCAGCATGGAAGCTGCTGTCGAGATACCTGGTCTTGAGCAACCGTATCCAGAACCACAACCCAGGCCGACTATGGGCGAATACGCTACTGGCGCAGCAGAAACGCTTGGAACGATGGCCACTGGAGCAACAACTGGACTTCTTGGTGGCGTTGGCGGAACCGTTGAGGGATTAAGTCAAGCCATTATGCAGGGCCGGTTTGGCACTCCAGAAGGCGCTCGTCAAATTGCAGAATACGCTCAAAGAGGAATGCAGGCCGGCACATATGAGCCTAGAGGACGGGTTGCACCGGAAGCATTAAAAGCCATTGGGGAGGTTGCTTCGGCACTTCCGCCTATACTAGGAGTTGGTCCTCTTGGATCAAATATTCCCCAGAGAGTTAGACCGTTTCCTGGTATGGATAGAGATGTCCCGCCAACTCCAACCCGTGTAGGAGTTGGAGAGGCTGCGCCAACTGTATCTCCAACTTCGGCTGTTGCTGCTGTTGCTCCAGCACTTGATGAGGAAATGGCAACAATAGGCGAATTATCAAGAAAAGCGGCAAGCGGATCAAAGGCTGCGAAAGAAGAGTTGGCCGATAAGGCGTCAGTAAATCCAGAAGCATTTGAATCTGCAAAGCGACTGGGCATTGAGCTGCCAGCAGACGTGTTCAGTGACAACTATCAAATTAAATCCGCAGCAGGATTGACCAGGTCAAAGGCGGCAAGTGAGGCCGAGGCATCGTGGAACGCCACGGTTCAAAAAGCTGTAGATACGGCTGACGAAATATTTTCAAAAGACATTGGCGCGACATATGTTGAGGGAATGCCGTCAGTTGGGATTGTATCCTATGACGTATTGAACACGTTAAATGACAGCATGAATACGCTTAAAAAATCTGCAGTAAATGTAATGAAAGATGTCGATGAGCGAATTCCTTTGCCAACGAAAATTCAGCTTAACAATCTGAGAAATACCCTTGACGAAAGAATTTTAGAAGTTGGCCTTAGCGGGCTATCTTCGGCAGAGAGCAAATTGCTTGCGATGCTTGATGAAGGAAGTGTCACCTACGGAAGGCTGAAGTTAGAAAAAGATTTAATGAGACAAGCCAAAGATGGAAAGGAGTCTCTTTACGGTGGTATGCAAGAGGCAGCCCTGGATAAATTGTATTCTGCCCTGAAAGAGGATCAGTTGGCTGTTGTTGGGCGATTGCTTGGTCCAGATTTTCGCAAAAATTTGCGCGTTGCAAATCGCACTTATGCAAAAGGCATCGCTATCGGTAATCGGATTATCTCTGCCTTTGGAAGAGAGGCAGACGGAAGTATCGCAAATTTAATGTTGTCTGCTATAAAAAGCGCAGGTAAAGGCGATTCTGCCAAATTCACCAAGTTAATGAAGGTTGTACCACAAGAATTGCAAAAAGAAGTTATTGCCACGGCCTTGGCAGGCGTTGCAAGGTCAACAAGCAATGCCAGCTCTGTCAAGGGTAGGTTTGGATTTAGTGAATTTGTTGACCTTTACAAAGGTCTTAGGGCTAATCCACCAGTTTATAAGGTGATAGCAGAATCTCTTGGGAAAGATGCTGATAGAATTTTGAGAGACATGTATTCGGTTGCCAATAGGGTTACGGCAGCGCGAGCATTGGTCCTATCAACAGGAAAGGCTAACCAGGCATTGGTCGGCGCGATGACCGCAGAGAATTTAGTTTCCAACATTATGAAAAACACCGCATCTAAAGCTGCCGCTCATGCTGCCGCAGCGGCTATGGGGCCGATTGGTGGCGGCGCCATGTCAATAGCGATTGACGCGCTAGGTAGCGGCAACAAGGATTCGTTAAAGGCTGCAGGGGCTTTATTTAACAGCGAAGAGTTCAAGGCGCTGGCAGTTGCTGCCGCGACAAAGCCAGAGGTTCCTAAAACTTTAGTCAAAAAAGTTGCAGCATCTTTGGCATTTAAAAAGTTTGTTGCTAACTCTACTGTTCCAATGCCGAGAGGGCAGACCAATTTAGAGGCTTGGATATTTGACGCCATGCAGCGTGGGGTTGCGCCCCAGGATGAGGAGCGGCAATGATTGTTACGTTGAAAACAAAAAATGTTTCATGTGAAACAGGCCAAGTTAGGCTATAACAAAAGAATCGCTACAACATGCAAAAAATCGTAAACTAAAAGCCAGAATTGCAAGGGCATTGAAGGAACCAATTAAATGACAGCGATCACCGTAAACCCAGGCTATGCAGTGTTCTTCGACGGTGCAGGCGATCCGTTGGACGCTGGATACGTTTATATTGGCCTTGAGAATCAGGACGCTATCACGGCAACCAGGGAGGTCTATTGGGACCCTGGCTTTACGATCACGGCCTCGCAACCGCTCAGGACCTCTGGCGGCTACATCGTCAACAACGGCACCCCTGCGAACGTCTATGTCGGATCTGGTTACTCGATCATCGTAAAGGACAAGAACCTTTCAACGGTCTACTCTGCCCCCAGCGCCATTGTCACCAATGTAACTAACAATGTCGAAGAGATAACGCAGTACCAAGGCGCTCACGCCTTTGACCCAGAGTACAGAAATGATGGAGCGGCACTTGAGGTTGGCGACCTTTATTACAACAGCGTTGACCTTTATCTAAAAATTTGGACCGGCACTGACTGGGTATCGTCAACAATCAATTATGGCGGCAATGGGGTTACAACAAACACAGCCTACGGATACGATGCGCTAACGTCAAACACGACCGGATCCTATAATGTTGGCGTTGGTTTTGATGCCCTGAAGTCGTCTACAAGCGGTACTTTTTCAACGGCGGTCGGATACTCTGCGCTTTCGTCAAACTTAATTGGATCGATAAACACCGCAGTGGGCGGTCTTGCCCTGCAAAAAAATGTTGCCGGTATTGCAAATACGGCTATCGGTCATGGGTCGCTTGCCGATGTTATAGGCGATGGTGCTATTTCTGGCAGCTACAACACGGCCATAGGGTCCTTTTCCCAAGAATCAAACGTATTCGGAAACAGAAACGTGTCCTTAGGAGTCTCCTCGCTTAATGAAAACAATTCCGGAAGCTATAATGTTGCAATCGGCAACTATTCCTTGGGGAGCTGTATCGGCAGCGCAAATCTTGAGATCAGGTCTGGAAATTTTCCTGCCTTTAACATTACGACCCAAAGTAATTACATAAGCCTTGGGTCTTCTAGCTCCACAATGGCGTACATCAAAATAGCTTGGACGATCACATCCGACGCTCGAGACAAGATGAACTTTGGCGATGTACCGCATGGCCTAGAGTTTGTCACCAAGCTGAAGCCGGTCAGCTACCAGCACAAGCTGAGCCGAGAGGAGGAGGTTGCCCACGGCCCTGTTCGTTACGGGTTCTTGGCCCAAGATATTTTAGAGCTAGAGCCTGATGGATCGGTTATAATCGACTCAAATGACCCTGAAAGCCTGAGATTGACCGAGAGTAATTTGTTTGCCGTTTTGGTAAAAGCGATACAAGAATTGAAGTCAGAGCTTGATGCCTACAAGGCTTCACACCCATAAAGTTGGCGCACCAAGGTCATAATTGGAGATTTAAAAAATGTTGAAAACAGTTTCGTCGGTAGCAAACGCATTAGGGGCCTTGAACTACAAAGGCACTTGGGACGC
>Ga0208544_10001830_pt1 | contig 14290 bp, 7 predicted proteins | sample DEB08_DNA_9_FD_184526 | JGI IMG/M metagenome (GOLD analysis project Ga0208544, IMG submission 184526) | Aqueous microbial communities from the Delaware River and Bay under freshwater to marine salinity gradient to study organic matter... | ecosystem: Environmental > Aquatic > Marine > Coastal ...
CTGTTTTTAAGCGTTTATTTTAAGGGCTATCCTCCCCCGATCCTCAGGATTCCGCCAACGCCTTAATCTTTCCTTTCGACTTACGGATTCTTACCGCCACCACTTTGTATTCAGGACATTTGGCTTCTGAATCATGGATGTCAGACGTGATATTGTTCACCATAATTTCAGGAAAATGGAAGGTCGTACTTAAAACGCCCGGCCTTACTTCATCCGTAATACGTGCTTTTACATCCACTTTACCACGAGGGGACTCCAGACAGACCCAGTCGCCTTCCTGGATCAAGTGCGTACGAGCATCCAGGGGGTGAATCATTAAGAAGTCACTGGTGAGAATTTTTTCGTTTTCCGTTCTACGGGTCATAGCCCCACAATTGTAATGTTCCAGCTCTCTATTCGTGGTGAGGATATAAGGATAATCTTTAGCATTTTCGGTCAACTCTTCCGTTTCTACGAAAGGATTAAACTCAAAATACCCTTTGCCTCTTTTGAAATCGTTCTGGTGGAGAATTTGCGTATCGGTACCATCGGGAGCTACGGGCCACTGCTTGCCATTACTGCCCAGGTTCTCCCAGGTGATTCCAGCAAAAAATGGAACGATTTGAGCAATTTCTGCCAGCATACCAGCGGGCGTATAGTCGTCCTGCTGGTAGCCCATCTTATTCATCATATCAATAATGATTTGTCCATCCGGTTTGGTCCCTTCAATCGGTTCCACGACCTGGCGTACCGCCTGAACGCGTCTTTCTCCATTCGTAAAAGTGCCTGATTTTTCCAGGAAAGAAGCGCCCGGTAAAATGACATCCGCGTATTTGGCCGTTTCCGTCATAAACAACTCTTGAACGACGACGAGGTCGGTCGCTTCCAGTGCTTTAATGACTTTTTGCGTATTGGGATCCGTTTGCACGACGTCCTCCCCTATGATCCAAATGGCTCTCAGTTTTCCCGCCAAAGCGGCATCAAACATCTCTGGTATTTTATAACCGATTTCAGCAGGCACAGCGACCCCGTAAAACTGGTTGTACCTCGCATTGACCTCGGGGTTGGTGACATCCAGGTAACCCGCTCCCTGATGGGGTTGAACCCCCATGTCGGCACTACCTTGTACATTATTTTGTCCACGTAAAGGATTCACCCCAACACCTGGCCTTCCTATATTTCCGGTCAGCAGCGCCAAATCTGCAATTTGCATAACCGCAAAGGTTCCTTGTGAATGTTCCGTCACCCCTAGCCCATGAAACGACATGGCATTGGGCGCCGTGGCGTAGGCAATCGCTGCTGCTCTCACCAAATTTCGATCCACCCCAGATACGGCCTCCATCTCGTCCAGGTCGATACGAAGGAGTTCCTCTTTGTAAATAGCAAAACCTTCCGTTCGTGCTGCGATAAAAGCTTCGTCCGCCAATCCTTCCGTAACAATATAATACATCATCATATTTAAAACGGCCACATTGGTTCCCGGCCGTAAGGCCAGGTGATAATCGGCGTATCTGGCTAATTCTGTTCTTCTTGGATCAATAACAATAGACACATTACCGGCCTTCATGGCAAACTGCTTCAATTTAGCTCCTGTTACGGGATGTGCATCCGTCGGGTTGGCGCCAATGACCAGGATGCAATTGGTATGCTTTAAATCGCCAATTGAATTCGTAGCCGCTCCGGTACCAAACGTCCTTTGCATTCCTAAAGCCGTTGGCGAATGGCAGACCCTGGCACAACCATCAATGTTATTGGTGCCAATAACCGCCCGCATAAACTTTTGCATCAGATAATTCTCCTCATTCGTACATCTCGAAGAAGAAATTCCGGCAATCGAATCCGCGCCAAATGCTTCTTTGTAATGGGTCAGTTTCTCGGCGAGATAATCATAAACTTCCTCCCAGCTTACTTTTTCAAAAACTCCATTTCGTTTGATCATGGGCGAATTTAACCGGTCGGGATGATTGTAAAATTTAAAAGCATACCGTCCCTTCAGGCAGGTGTGCCCTTCATTTACCGCAGCATCATAAGGGGCACGAATACTAACCACTTCTCCATTGGAGGTAGATACATCCAGGTTGCAGCCTACCCCACAATAGGTACAAATCGTGCGGGTGGTTGCCGTTGCCGTAATCGCTTTTGATTGGAATACATCGGAAATAGCAGAAGTGGGACATGCTTGTGAACAAGCACCGCAACTCACGCAGTCTGACGCCATAAAGGATTGGTTCATTCCCTTGATGATTTGCGAATCAAATCCCCTGCCAGCCATACTTAAGACAAACGCTCCTTGCACTTCGTCGCAGGCTCGCACACAGCGATAGCAATTGATGCATTTCGATAAATCGGACGTCATATAAGGGTGACTCAAATCCTTCGTCCTGCCTAAATGGTTAGCGCCTTTAGGGTATCGAACTTCCCTAATTCCAACGCGTGCCGCTACATCCTGCAATTCACAATTTCCATTCACTTCACAGGTCAGGCAATCCAAAGGATGATCCGTCAGGACCAATTCAATGATGTTTTTCCGCAGTTGTTTTATGGGTGCCGAATTGGGATAAATGTACTGGCCTTCGGCAATAGGGGTATGGCAAGAAGCCAGGGTTTTTGTTTTCCCATTTTCTTCCAGTGCCACTTCTACGCTACATACCCGGCAGGCGCCGAAAGGGGCCAGATTGGGCGCATCGCAAAGCGTAGGTACTTCTTTTTTCCCTTTATGCCTTTTAATGAAAGACAAGATGGTTTCCCCCTTTTGAATGGCGAATGCCTGCCCATCGATATAGGCATACTTGGTATCTATATTCCCCGGCCCGCTTGCTGCTTGAAATTCTACCATGACATTTTATTTATAGCGAAGGATTACCGGCTTTAGCTCGCAAAAAACTGCTCCAATTCTGCTTCAAAATACACTAAGGCGTTTCGTACCGGCAATGGAATACCACCACCGTGCGCACAAAGAGAACCTTCCTCCAGGGTGCTTAGCAAATCGGTAAAAAGCTGCTTATTGATTTTGTAATTTTCCGTTAATGCTTTGGTGGCCAACTCCTGTCCTCGTTTGGTGCCCAGCCGACAAGGGAAGCATTTGCCGCAACTTTCGTAGGCCGCAAACTCAAACAAGTGTGCAATAAATTTCATGATCGGAAAATCGCTGGGAATGCCTACGATGGAAGCGTGTCCCAACAGGAAACCATTTTTTGAAAAGGATTCAAAGTCAATCGTCAGATCATCTATTTTCGAAACAGGAACCAGTCCTCCCAGGGGGCCACCGATCTGCATCGCTTTGACGGGCGTTTTAAAACCTCCCCCCAGCTGATTAACGACGACGGACAAGGGCGTGCCCATGGCCACTTCATAAATGCCAGGGTGATGGAAAGAACTATCAAGGCTGACCAGCTTCGTGCCGGATGAGCGCTCCGTACCTATTGCTTTCCAGGCGGCGCCACCATGCGTTAAGACATAATGTAGGGTTGCCAGTGTTTCTACGTTATTTACGACCGTAGGCTTGTTAAACAACCCACGTTGAGCAGGATAAGGCGGTCGGATCCGAACTTCCGGTCTTTGTCCTTCGATCGAGTTGATCAAAGCCGTTTCTTCCCCGCAGATGTAAGATCCCTGGGCCTGAATTATTTTAAAATCAAAATCAAAACCACTGCCATCGATTCCCTTGCCGATCAGGCCCGCTTCTTTTAGCTCATCAATGGCTTTTTGACAAATGATAGCCGCTTCGGGGTATTCCGCCCTGATGTATAAAACACCGTAGCTTGCACCGATCACATAACCGGCAACCAGCATCCCAAACAAAACGGAATGCGGCTGTTCTTCCAGCAGGTAGCGGTCCGAATATGCGCCGGGGTCTCCTTCGTCTGCATTGCAGATGATAAACTTTGTTTCCCCCGCTTCTTTGCGGCAAAATTCTAATTTCAACCCGATGGGAAATCCGGCGCCTCCCCTACCCCTCACGTTGGCTGTTTTTATCTCTGCCAACACTTTTTCCGGGTCCGTTTTTAAAGCCGCCCGAAAAGGCGCATAATAGGCATGAATGGTCGTAAAAGGTGCGGTCAGTATTTGTTGATGGGAGGCTTTAACCCGATAAGTATCTTTATTTTTATTTCCGGAAGATCCTAAAACAAGCTCTAATTGGTCAGTTAACTTACCCGAATAATTTTTGCCCTTGAAGTGAAAGGCACTGTTTTCGTGGCACCTGCCAAGGCAAGTCATGTGGCCTATTTCATCGGCCTCAAAATGACCTTTTAAGGTTTCCAGCAATTCCGTTTGTGTTCCGGCACACAAGCAAGCAGTCCCGTTGCAGACATACACTTTTTTGCCTTTGTTCTCAGGTTTCAGGAAATCATAAAAGGAAGCGGCGCCATAAGTATTGGCAGTACCTATGAGGAATTCTTTCGCCAACTTGTCCAAATCTTCGGTATTGGGCGCACCCTCAGCCGTAGCCAACTCCCCCAGCTTATTGAACAAGTTATCCGCCAGCCCTTTTCTCCCGGATAAATCGCTTAAATTTTTAGACATCCTCTGACTTTATTGGTTTGGATAGCGATTATTTTTCAAATCGGTCAATTTTTATTCAAAGTACAGATTTTGTGCCGTATCAGCAAAAAAATAAGCGCTTGTTTCTCTTCGGGAAACAAACCCAGCCGCAATAAATAGGGGTACATGGATTCCGCTGTACGCTTCCCCGCAATTGATCAATTGCTGCGCGGGTAGGCCGCAGGAGTCGTTGCGGTGGGTTGGAGCAAAGATGAGGGGACGGATGGGGCGGGCGAGGTGGGGTTGCTCGGACGCTTACCCAAGCTAAGCATTTACGGCTTTCGCACCTGGGAGCAACTGGCACCGCAGTCGCAGACTGCTGTTGATAGCCATTCTTAGATACCGTCTACGAATAGCGGACTGTTGGATTCTGACACAAACAAAAAAGAGGTTGCCTGTAACAGGCAACCTCTTTTTTTTAGCAATTTAATAATTTTACCATTCCGGGTTTTGATCAATATTCGGATTTGAATTTAATTCATCCTGAGGAATAGGCCATAAAAACCTAAAGTCGTTACCAGGAATAGCATCTACTCCAAATGGGCCAGTATATGGGGTTCCTAATTCAAAGGCCGCGGCAGCTGGGTTACCATTGGCAACTTTTGCCGGTATACCGTCAATAGGGTGCAAGTCATCCTTTTGCAGTCTGTGGATGTCTGACCATCTTCTACCTTCCATGAGGAATTCTATTCTTCTCTCCTTGAGGATGGCTCCTACCAGATCTGAAGCACTGCCAAAACCCGTATACGACTGGGTACTTGGATCGGCAAGTGAACGGTCGCGAACTTGATTAAGGTAGCTCAATCCATTGACCAGATCCGACTTTCTGGCGTATGCCTCAGCCATATTCAGCAATATCTCGGCAAATCGTATGACTGGAGCTGCATCCGTGTAGGATACGACATCCTTGTATTTATTGGTATACTTTCTGCCGGAAGTTGTGAACACCAAAGAAGCAGGATTTGCCGGATCATCTAACCTCCGTTTGTCATCTACCAGCCAATCCAGATCCCGCCAGATTATTGGGCTAATGCACACCAATGTTCTCCGCTTGTACTGAGAAGCAAGGGCAGCATTAACGCCTGGGTTAAGGGTTTCGGCCTGTAGGATAGAGAAAATGGATTCCGTGTTGTTGTAAGAGTTCAGGAATGGTGCGCCCGGATCACTTTCCAATGCGTATTCCGTTTCCACTTTTTTACCCTCAGTGATTACTTTATCCCAATCTCTCATGTGCAGGTAGACCCTTGTTTTAAAGGCGATAGCGGCATTTCTACTGGCCTTGGTCAGCGTGGTATTGGTAATATTTGCTTCCGCATCATCAAGATCGGCCAGGACCTTTTGGTAAACTTCTCCTACGGTATTTCTACCTTTCAGGATTTCTGAATCTATTTCTCCCTGCGTATTCACCCCCGTCTCTCGGTAGGGCACTCCTGGATGTGAGGCACCTGCGGTCTCATTATAAGGTCTGGCAAAGAAGTTGACCAATTCAAAATGAGTAATGGCCCTCATGAATTTTGCTTGTCCAATATAGTCATCACCCACTTCGCTGGTGATGATCCCATCAGCTACCGCCTGGGTTACCCCTTCGATGACCAGATTAGCCCGGTTGATCAGTCGGTATCCGTCTATCCAGTAATACACATTGTTGGCCGTATTGGGATTGTAGGTAGCGGTATAGGTAAGCTGATAAAAGGTTGCCGTATTCACCACATCTTCTCCCCTATTGTCTCCTTGCTGTACAAAAGCTGAGCCCCAGATATATCCTCTCCCACCATTGATGTTGGTAGAGTTGTATTGCCCAATTGCAGCAGCATTGTACATGCCATTAATTGAACTTTCGATCAGGGAAGGTGATGAAAATGACGCATCTACCGAAATGTTGTTGATCGGTGTAAGATCCAGTATATCTTTCTCTGAGCAACTATTTATGCCCACGAGAAAAACCACAAGTGCAAAATATTTTAATATATTATTCATTGTTGTTGTTTTAAATTAGTTAAACTCAACTGGATTTAAAATCCCACATTCAAACCAAATGACAATACCCTTGCTCTTGGGGTTCCGTTTATATCCACGCCACTGGTCTCCATCTCTGGATCGAGCCCTTTGTATTTGCTAATCACGAGCAGGTTCTGCCCTTGCACAAAGACTCTCAGTTTAGCGATTCCCAATCTCTTGGCGGAAACACTGGGAAGATTGTACCCGATGCTTAAATTGTCCAATTTGATAAAGTCGGCATCCTCGACAAATCTGGTGGTAGCATCACTCGTTAAGTTGAGAAAAGTATTAGAGCTCGCCCACAATATTGGCGTTACACCGTCTCCGGGGTTTTCGGGGCTTTGCCACCTGCCGAGAATTTCGGTACCATTGTTATTCAGGTTTTGGTTAAACAGGCCTCTTCGGGTTGAGTTGAAAATTTTATTGCCGCCACTAAACCTTACCACCATATTTAAATCCAGATTTTTATAGGTCAGTTTAGATATAAGACCGCCAAAATACGTAGGAAGCGTATTGCCTAAAATGACTTTGTCATCAGCTGCACTGAGTGTGGAAGATTCTCCCAAAACGGATGGATTTGCTTCATCAAACAGGTAGTACCTTGACGTAACAACATCTCCCTGCACCAGTGTGCCATTGGCTTTGATATACACCGGATTGCCATTGGCAGGATTCACCCCCCAATATTGAAAACCATACAATGAATTCATCGATTCACCTTCTCTGATAATAATATTTGGTGCGATACTGGTATTGGTTGAACTTCCACCAATAATATCGGCACCACCATTGGGTAGGGCCACAATCTCGTTGCTCATCAGCGTTAGATTTGCGCCTACATTCCAGGTGAATTTACTGCTTCGGATCACATCGTAGTTAATCCCAAATTCAAACCCTTCATTAATCGATTTTCCGATGTTCTTGTTGATTCTATTGAAGGGAACACCAAGCGATGGGGCAACGGGTTCTGAGAACACTAAGTTGTCGATGTCATTTTTGAAATAATCAAACGTAAAATTAAATCTGTTCTCATACAAGCCTAAATCTATACCAAAATCAGATTTGGCACTTGTTTCCCAGGTCAATGCATCGTTGCCGAACTGGCTGAACGCAATACCATTTTGCGAGCCGTATGGTGATGCACCACTCAACCCTAAATAGGGGTAAGAACCGATCTCTGTATTACCAACGGAAGAGAAAGAATACCTCAATTTAAACAGGGAGACCACATCACTCATGTTGGCCATAAATGATTCATTGGAGATGTTCCAACCTACTGAAAAACCAGTGAAACTGTTCCACCTGTTATCCGGGCTAAGTTTTGATATACCATCCCTTCTCACGGATGCCTGCACAAAATACCTTTGGTCGTAGTTATAGTTTACCCTACTCAGGTAGGAAATGATGCCTACTTCCGTAGCGCCACCACCTGATTCCTGAATGGCATAAGCGTTGGAAACGATATTTTGGTTATAAAATTCATTCAACAGGTCGGTACCTACCGCAAAGAAATTGCTATTTCTTTCTTTCTGGTGCTCGGTTCCTGCTGTTATTCCCAGGCTGTGCTTACCACCTATTATGGTATTGTAATTTAAGATGTTCTGAATATTCCATCGCAGTAATTCGTCCGTGCTATTTTGCAACCTACCATTTGATCCAGATCCATCACCATGGATAGGGTCCCAATAAAGGAATCCACCCGTATTAGGGTTGTCTACACTCGCTTGAAACCTGTAATTCAATCCTTTGACGATATCTGCTGACGCAAATACGTTTGCCATTGTCCTTTGAATCGTGGATTCAAAAACATTTTTTTCCAACACATAGGCTACGTTTGAGATATTATCACCTACCGGATCCGTATTGTCCCATTGGCCTACCACCGCGTTGTTTTCGCTGATATTATAGCCCGTTGGATGATCGGGGTTTAAGATCGGGGTGTTTGGCAATTGTCTGATTGCATTAAAGACATTTCCTGACAAGGAGTTCGCTCCCGTGTTCAGGCCAGTATATGCCGTGCGGGAAATCGATAAGCCTCCTCCTAAAGCAAACCATTTGGTCAGTTTGTGCTCAAGATTTGTCCTGATGCTAATTCTGTCCATCGAATTGCTCTTGGCGATGCCATCCTGATTGGCGTAGGCCGTAGAAAAATAATACTTGGTTTTGTCCGTCCCGCCGCTAATCGAAAGGTTATGATCCATTTGAAAAGCGTTGTTATTTAACACGGCATCTTGCCAATCTGTATCATAGGTGTTTCCAATCGCCCACGGATCTTGCCCCCTGTTCGTTCTTTTTTCATTCGAAATGGTAATGAAATCGGCCGTCTTGAGTAAATCAAATCTATTCACCGGACTGGCTACCCCGAATACGGAATTTAAGGTCACCACGGCCTTACCTTCTTTACCCTTTTTGGTGGTTATCAGAATTACGCCATTCGCCGCTCTTGATCCATAAATAGCGGTGGCTGCACCATCCTTTAAAACTTCCATGGATTCGATGTCTGAGGGGTTTAAATCTCCCAAACCACTGGCACTGGCATAGCCACCTAAATCCCCCGAATAAACGGGCATACCATCTATCACATACAAGGGATCCGTGCCTGAATTGACGGAAGCAATCCCCCTGATCCGTACTCTTGGTCCCTCGCCCAGGATACCATTCTGCGTGGTAACCTGAACACCCGCCGCTCTTCCTGCCAGCTGGTCTGCGAAGGTTGGCGTAATGAGCCCCCTTAAGTCATCCCCGTTAACGGTTGAAATGGAAGAGGTAATATCGCTTTTCCGTTGGCTGCCATAACCTACGATGACCATCTCGTCAAGATACACCCCACCCGTCATGGTCACATCAAGGGTAGTTGCATTGCCAATGGCCAATTCCTCCGATGAAAAACCAGTGTAACTAAAAACCAAGGCTGTGACCTCCCCAGGAATGGTTATTTTGTAGGTCCCATCAAAATCAGTAATCGTACCAATAGTAGGCGCTTCTTTGGCAATAACAGTTGCGCCTATTAGGCCCTCCCCATTATCATCAACAACCTTTCCAGTAATAGTTCGCTGTCCAAAGACAGCCAGGCTGGTACAGATCATACCCACCAATAATAGTAATCGCGTCATTTTCATACAATTTAGATTGAAGAGTATTTATTTTGCTGGCTTATGGAACATTTCAATAGAGATGTCGAGCTCTGACTTCGGTTGAGGATACTCATTTGTACCAATAACTGCTTATCCTAAAACTGCGTCAAAATAAAAATCCCATATTTTAAAGACCTAGCTGGCCAAAACAGGATTTAAAGATATTTATTTCTTTGGATTTGACGCTATTTTATTCGGAAATCGCTTGAGAAAGTTGAAAGCTAATCCAGCAAAGAATTTCTACCCCCTTGCACGTCCCCAAAACAGCTCGGGTGGATAAGTGAACGGCCAACCATATTGCAGCGTTACTCGAAAATAACCAACTGATAATCAAATAATTAAATTAAGCGCTAAATTATAGGGGATGGCCTTTAGCCAGCAGCGTATCAGAGCGGCGTAGCTGTCCGATAATTGCTGCCAGGCGTGCTAGGGCGGGGCTGCCCGTTGCGCCACCCATTTATTCAGGGTCTTATGACCCTGGCTATAGCTTTTCGCCCCGCGGGGGCTACCAGGGCACGCGCATTGGTGCTTTAATATCTCGCCGGCGTCCCTGGCAACAGGCTGGCAACTCCCAGGGGGCTCCCAATTACCCGTACCAGTCCCGGAGGGACGCCTGCCACGTCTTTAGCGTGGACACATCTTTGCCAGCGTCATCAGACCCTGGACGAGGTGCCCCTGGAAAAAAGTCCTGTAAGGACGAAAGATTTTTCGATCGTGGGTTGCCTCCTTAGCCTGGCGGCTATGGGTCGGTGCTGAAGGCCGCCACGGTTTGGCCGCTGGTCGCCGGCCGGCCCAGCAATTGCTCAATTGCTGCGCGGGTATGGCCGCAGGAGTCCTTGCTTGGGTTGAAACAAAGATCAGGGAACGGGATGGGGGCGGGCAAGATCGGATTGGAGGGAGGCGCTTACGAAGCAACAGGGGGTCAAACGCCCGGAATTAGGGGGTCAGACATACCGGAATATACACACAGGCTACAAAGAGCCCAAGCTAAGCATTTACGGCTTTCGCACCTGGGTGCAGCTGGCGCCGCAGTCGCAGACTGCTGTGGATATCCCTTCGTAGACAAAGTCTACGAAGAGCGGGAGGCTTACACTACAACGATTTGTGCAGCCGCAGTAGCCCTGCACAAGGGCTATTGACGGCTGCACTTTATTCTGTCCAATTTTCTTTATTTTATTTAAGGAAATCTACACTTCCGTCATCCATATCATAGATAGCTCCCACAATCTTTATTTCTCCCTTTTCTTCCATTTCTTTAAGAATAGGACTTTCATTTCTGATTTTTTCAATTGCATTTCGGACATTTCTTTCACTTGCCATATGTACAAATTCCTGATTCTTTGAAGTTCGGTCGCCTTCATATGCTACTGATTCTACCGCAGGTCTGATATTAGCAAGCATCTGCGTGATATTTCCTAATTTCACATCATCAACCGCAGCTTTGACCGCACCGCAATGTTCGTGACCTAATACAAGAATCAATTTTGAACCCGATACTTTACAGGCAAACTCCATACTTCCCAAAATATCTTCGTTAACGAAATTACCTGCAACTCTTGCCACAAATACATCTCCTATACCTCTGTCGAAAACATCTTCAACAGGTACTCGGCTATCCACACAAGATAAAACGATGGCTTTCGGAAATTGAGCTTTCACACTTTGTCTTACTTGTGCAGAATGGTCTCTGGCAGTAAGGTCATTACGCATAAAACGTTCATTTCCCTCCTTAAAAGATTGTATCACCATATCAGGGGAAAGTGCGTCCTGTTCAGCTTTGGTCAAAACATCTTCCACCAAGCCTACAACTTGTTCTTGGTTTTGCTCAGACTGATTTTGTGAGGTTTGTTCTGCTTGTTGGTTTCCGTTGGTGCAAGCTGTAAAAACTACAGTTGCCACAATGAGAATACCTAAAATGGATTTGTTCATATTTTTGATATTTTAAAAATTAACGAATGTTATGAGATTTACTTAGTCGTTGTTACTGCTGTAGAGGACTTAATTCAGGTAGCCGAATTAGAACGCCAACTGCCGTTATTCTATTCATGTTTTCCGTTTTGCTAGTAAAGCTACTTAGTTTAATAGTATAACTATTATTTAGAGATATTGTTCAAGTTTCTCCCTTTTTTAATCGGACCGAAGGCAGTTATATGCGCCTATTCCCCCTCATTTGCCGTCCTTTCACACAAAAAGCGCATCAAAAGGACTGCGAACCTGCTGCAAACTTCGCTGGCTCCCATGGGTATAGGGACTTTTGACCGTCTTTTTTCGGATACTGTCACTCGCAAGCACTGCCGAAAAATCGACCGGACAGAAGACGGAGCACAGTCTAAAGTCCCCCTTTGAAGAGCTTGTCCCGCTTTTGAAGCGGGAGGGAGAAAGGGGGTGCAGCTGGCGCCGCAGTCGCAGACTGCGGTGGATATCCCTTGCTGACGAGGTTTTGGCTTGCTAATCTGATATTTATCATCATTTCTGGTAATTTATAGCAACGAAAATCCGTGGTTTTCGATTTATCTTCCGCAAATCGAAAACCCTGCACCTATGGGAGATTTCCATGTACGAAAGATCGTGGACAAGTACGATCGTAGAAAAATGTACCAGCATGCTTTAAATGATATTGAAGCATTTGAGTTTATGCTGAAAGAAAAGATGTTCGAGGATGGTGATCCCTGGATAGGTGCAGAACAGGAGTTGTGTATTGTCGACAAGCATTATGATCCGACAACGTCTGCTCTTCATTTATTGGAAAAGATTGCTGATGAACATTATACCAATGAATTAGCCCTCTTTAATCTGGAGATCAATTTAGATCCCTTGCCGCTGAATGAGGCCTGCTTTTCCGGGATGGAGAAAGCGCTCATTGATTTGATGCAAAAGGGGTACAAATTGGCTAAAAAGCAAGATGAACACATTTTGATGACAGGCATTCTGCCTACGTTAAAGTACCACCATCTGCACCCTGATTATATGACGCCAATTGAGCGTTACCAGACCTTGAGTGATGCGCTTTCTGCAATTCGCGGCAGCAAATTCGAAGTCTACATACAGGGGGTCGATGATTTGATTATGTCGTTAGGCTCTATTTTATTTGAAGCCTGTAATACCAGTTTTCAGCTGCACCTTCAAATCAAGCCGGATGAGTTTGTCAATCAGCACAACTGGTCGCAAATGATTGCCGGGCCAGTACTGTCGGCTTGTGTTAACTCTCCTTTGCTCTTTGGCAATGAACTGTGGGCGGAAACACGCATCGCTTTATTCAAGCAAAGCCTTGATACCCGTAGCTCTCAGAAGTTTTTGCGGATGAGTTTGCCCCGCGTTTATTTTGGAAGAGGCTGGCTTAAAGAATCTCCCGCTGAGCTTTGGAAAAATGACATCATGCGTTTCCCCTTGATCTTAACTTCCGATGATTTATCAGATTCAAAAGAAGCATTGAAGAGAGGTGAGATTCCTGGACTGCGGGGTATCCGACTGCACAACGGTACGACCTATACCTGGAATAGAATGTGTTACGGTTTTTCAAAAAACAAGCCACATTTGCGCATTGAGTGCCGTTATCTTCCTGCTGGCCCTAGCGCTATTGATGAGATCGCCAATTTTGCTTTTTGGATAGGATTGATGAGGTGTGAACCGGAAGGAGGTGTTGCGTTTTGGAAAAACCAAAGCTTCAAATCTGCCAAGAACAACTTTTTACGAGCCGCTCGTTATGGTTTAAGTACAGTTTTTAGTTGGTATGGAAAAAACATTCCAGCCAAACAGCTAATTCTGGAACAGTTGCTACCGATGGCTCGTCAGGGGTTGAAAGATGCTGGTGTTGTTGCCGCGGATATTGACAAATACCTTTCCGTTATTGAAAAAAGAGTAAGTGCTGAAACTACCGGATCAGATTGGACAATTCGCAATTTCAGATTACTGTCAAAGCATTATGGAGAGGTGATTGCAGAAAAAGAATTGGTGAGGAAAACACTCAAGTATCAAAAAGAAAACACGCCTTTGCATGAGTGGAAGGACGTTAAGATAAAGGATTATCAGATTGCCGAGAAAAACCCAACGGTAGCTCAATTGATGAGTACCGATATCTTTTCTGTTCACGAAAATGATAGTGTTGAACTGGTAAAAAGCATCCTCAATTGGAACAAGATTCACCACCTTCCCGTGGAAAACCTGGACGGCGATCTGATTGGCCTGATCACGGACGGTACGGTGGAGCGACTAGAGCAAGAAGGAGCTGAATTGTGTTGTTTTGCAAAAGACATCATGCTGACCGACTTGGTTACCATCCAATCGCAAGACTCTATGGTAAAAGCTAAATCCGTATTTGAAGAATTTGGGCTAAGTGGATTGCCAGTGACGTATGACAATAAGCTGGTGGGGATGCTCACCTTGACAGACCTTGCGAAGGTTGATCCTACTACCCGCACCGGATACTCGAAATAGGCACTACGATGTTCCCCCAACTCACAGCCCCAACGCGCCTGCAGGCGTGGGAGTTTATGCCGAACAACGGAGGGGTGAGGATTTTTAGTCAAATTTATACCGCCCACAAGCTAGCGGTTATAACTTTTTGGCGGTATAGCCTGTGCCGCGGCACGCGGCATGCCTGGCTTTTGGGTCACCTTTTGCCACGAAAAGGTGACGAA
>Ga0208544_10001832_pt1 | contig 14281 bp, 32 predicted proteins | sample DEB08_DNA_9_FD_184526 | JGI IMG/M metagenome (GOLD analysis project Ga0208544, IMG submission 184526) | Aqueous microbial communities from the Delaware River and Bay under freshwater to marine salinity gradient to study organic matter... | ecosystem: Environmental > Aquatic > Marine > Coastal ...
TAATTCTACCAGTCTACCACCAGTGCTACCCATATAGATACTAATTGTAATATCCTTTATCTTCAAATCCTTCTGTAGTTCCTCAAAACGTTCCTTGGTTACCGTCAACTTTGGGACTTTAGGAAATAAGCTCTTAACTGCTTTTGTTACACCATCCTTTTCAGTATGATAAGACTCGTTCTTTTTCTCGTAAGACTCCTTAATGATGTCCCAGTTTTGGGCTACTAGACTATAACTCTGTTTGAATTTGTCTAACCTCATTAGAGTACTACCTCTCTTGAAATATAATTTTGGATACTTAGCCATTAGTGTTGTGTTGTATCAGTTTGAGTAATTGGGTAATTTTTGATTTCAGATACATAACCTTCTAATTCAGTATACATATCATTTGGTAACACTTCTTTAGCTTCTGTTAATAAACTGAAATAAAGAAAACCATCAAATAATCCAAACATCATATTCATAATGTTACCCGTTTCACCATCAACCTCATATAATCTAACAATTAACTTGTTGATTCCTCTTAGGGTATCTACTCCCATGTGTTCGTGACGATTGAAATAACTGTGGTTTGGTTTTGACATTGAATGTGTTTTTATTTGTTTGACTTGGTGAAGATAAGAAATTAATTTGACTTTACCAAATCTTTTTTCTCTTTTATTTCAAAGTCAATAATACCCTTACCTTGTTCTATTGCTTCTTTTATTCCAGAATCTCCATAATAACCCCAACAAGAATCAATTTCGTCACCGTCTGAATCTATTACCCTATAACCATATACGTCACCTCTAAGGTAAGTATCATATAAATTAACGTTACTTATCATATCTTCTTGGATAGTACGCCCAGTAGCTTTTTCATAGCCTCTAACGGACTTATATCCCCACTCGTTTAAACACTCCTTGTTTACGAATACAAATCCAATTTGTCCACTATCCCAACGACAAGAAAATCCAGTTGTATTAATAGTGATACCACTATGGTTATACATATAAACTGGTAATATTGCAAGGGCTTTATATTTCTTTTTAAGGGCTTTTTCAAATTCATCCCAACCACCATAATCATCGGTGCTTAAATCGGTATCGTTCTGAAGATTAAATCTTCCGTGTGATAATGCGTATCTTGCGTTACCATCCCATTCTGCAATTGGATTAGAAGGGTGTGAATCTTGTTCAACTTCAATCGTGTAACCTTTGTATTCTATAGTTTCCATATTGTTTGTTTTAATTTGTTTGACTTGGTAAATATAAGACAAAAAAATAAGACTACCAAATAAATGATAGCCTTATTTACAAAGATATTCTCCAATTAGAGTTTTATCCCCAATGCTTTTAATTGTTCAACACTATTCAATACTACCCCCTTTTGTTTAGACGCATCATACGTATCTTGTAATAGCTTTCTATTGTTAGGTGTAGTTAATAATTCGTTAAGGTTTTTTGTGTTTGTAAACCCATGAATTGCATATCGATTACGTGTACCAACACAAAATCCTTTTTTACAATCCTTATCTAAAAGTTTTTCTGAGGCTAATTGCACAACCACATCTTCTAATAACTCATCAAAGGTAATACCATCAACACCCTTTTTAGTGATGAAAGTAAATCCTCTTGCATCCATTCTATCAAAATAATCTTGAGCATATTTGATAGCTTTAAAATACACTTTAGCTTCAAGCCCAATTGTATCATTAATGATACGTGTTTCGGGTTCTCCACCCCAACCATCATCATGGTATGTAGCAAATTTTTTGTTTTCAAAATAAACGTCACAGATAAGCCCACCACAATCGTGACCTCTACCTTGTACAACGTTTTTAATTGTAATTAATGTTCCAATACATCTTTTCATAATATGTGTTTTAAGTTGTTCGACTCTGCGAAGATACAACAAAAAATCCACACTACCAAATTTATTCTACCTCATCGTAAAAGTCCCAGGTTCCCACAACTTCTGGCTCATCTGTATTCACCCAGTTATCAATCACCAGACATGACTCACCTTCCAGTTTAATACACCATATCATAGATTCTTCACTATCCATTAAGTAAATGTACTCAGCCTGCATTAGGACCTCATAGTATTCTGGTAAATCGTATTCCCTTTTAAACTCTGGTGCATCTGGTTCTTTCTCCAGAGTACAAGTAAAAGTCACCAGGTTATCAACTATCTCTACTCTCCAGTTTAGGTAATCGTATGTTACTCTCATCATAGTTATTTAGTTACTTGAGGGTAAACATTATTATCTACCCTCATTCACCCCCATTGTTTAACCACGTCTTAGGTGCTTGGGTGTTTTATCGCTATATGTGTGTATGATTACACAATTGTGTACATAGGGTCTGTTACCCTATTAACATTTGGTTCATTGGTGGTATGTGTTCTTCAAGACCTAATACTGTTAATAGCTCGGTATGTTTACCACTATGATAATATTCAATGGCCATTAACATAGCGGGTACAACGGTTTCAGCATCCTCAACCCACTCATCCTTATTCCAACAACATATGTGTGTTGGTTCTTTCCAGGTTCCATTGTCTAAATAGATGGTAATAGATGAGGTATCAATCACCATCTTAAGATTATATATCCTCATTATGATGCCTTACGGATATGACCGTCTACGTTCTTGAAACATCTTCTACATGCTGGATTACCACAGTTGGCAACACCGTCATGTGAAATTGCGTTCACTTTTTTGTTTTTACTATTCTTACGCTTGAAACGTTTTGAGAATGAATTCTCTCCCATCTCTGCCATCTTTTGCCATCTCGACTTGTTAGCAGTTTTACGGCTTCTCTTTGCCATCAAACGTCTTAACTTCGAGGCATTTTTTGCTTTCTTACTCATGATTATTGTTTTAATGTTAAGCCAAATATACAACTAATATTTGACACTACCAAACTTATTATGTCCAACCTTGATTTGGGCAATCTTCTGGTGCTTCATTTCTATATGTCCAGTTAGTAGTATTAGTTAGGTTTGGATAATTAAGATTCTTTTCTCTTATCTCAATAGATTTCCAGTCCCCAGTTTCCGACAGTTCATTAGCTCCTAAACCATCCACCAGTTTATCACTACCCCAGTTAAAGAAGTCAATACCACCACTCAAGAAGGTTTGACCAGTATCTTTATGTCTAATACCACTTGTACCATACCATAAGTTAATACCTTTCATTCTCATCACCTCAGTATAGGCTTCTTCTCTGGTATCTCTGAAACCTTTATCTAAGTCTGCTTTGATTTCTGCTTCAGAACAAGTTCTACCGTTCATCTCTGCAAATAGCTCATAAAAGTCTTTACCATCAAACTCACCATAACCTTCATAGTTATTTTCAGTCCATTGTCTACCCTCATTATCTGTTAGAGTAACTGGTCTAGGTTTGGTACTACTTATACTTTTTCCAGTATCTTGTGCAATCCAACTAAATTGTCCCATTGTTTTTTTTGTTTTAATTATTAGACTTGGTAAACATACAACTAATAATTGTAACTACCAAATGTTTTACCAGATTTAATTTCTTTAATGGCTCCTTTAACTTGCGGGTCCAGGCGATAATCATTCTCATGAAATATAACCTTACCAGTATCCAGACATACAACTGCAACTGTATGACCTTCTTCATCACCATCACCAGTGTGAAATACATCAATGTGCTGCAAGTTTAAATCGCATACGTAATCTATTCTAATTTCTGCTATTGGTTTGCTCATCTTATCTTGTTGTTTTTATGTTATACTCACCATAATAATCATTGAACTCAACCCCATAACCCCATTTCTTACAAAAGGAAGCTATTGACTTCTTACTTGAGTTGGTGATACCTAAATCATCTGCAATCTCTTTCTGGGTATTGTAGTATCGTGTGTGTGATATACTGTGTTCTACTGTGTGCATAGTTATTGGTTTAATTGTTTGACTCTGTAAAGATACAACTAATAAATGACATAACCTAATTAAAAAAGTAAAACCTGGTACAAGACGTACCAGGTTCTCAAACAAAAATGCGGGGTAACCACTCCCCAAACTAACCATGTTGTCAATTTAAGATGGCATTGACAAGACCATATTTCTTTCTTGGGTCAAAGATACAACTAATAATTGTATCTACCAAATATATTTTAAAAAAAGTTCTTTGTCCAAATTTCAGTTATGGGATATGTTGTGTCGGACTTTCACCAACCTCTTCTGGAACGCTTTCCAGTGCATTTCAATGCTCTCATGAAGCCTATATGCTAACGGTAATACATCTACAATTGATTAACGACTGCTGATACAATCTACACTATCAAAGCCCTTTATAACAACCAACCCTTGCAAGGGTGCTGTGTGCTGTAATATTCAAATCAATCTTCAATACAAAGAACTTTTTAAAATGATTAGGATACGCCATAATTCCACGATTCCTAGTGGTGAAAGCCACCGACATGGTGATGCTCTAATCATTTATACTTAGTGGAGAGTGCAGTAGTCGATACTACAAGTAAATCTATTAAGTTGCTACTAAATGGTTCATATCTGCACCACGTTTCAGTCCCTCTTTTCAATCTGCCTCAATAACACCTACATAATTTGTTTCGTGTTGTTACACAACTTCGTCTTGTATGTCTTGACCAAGCAAACAAATCTGTCAATTAATTGACTTAGGTTTATAACTCCCCTTTTGTTATTACAAAGATACAACCTTTATTTGGTTCTACCTAATTTTTTAAGTGATATATTTCTCTTTTTAATTGATATATCGAATAGATATCAGATGGGTCCGACCCAGGTCGTATTGTTACATCCGTATCATTGAAGGTTAAAACATATGTTTCTTCCTTATGCTTCTTTAATAGAGCGATGATATCTCTAACTGCCCCAAAGAAATGTTGTCCAGAATCTAAATCGTAATCAATCATAAGTATCGTTTTCTAATTCTACTTCTATATTGTCATGCTCCCAAGCTATCTCTGTTACTAGATAACCATATCGGTTTACGAAATGATATCCAGATGAATAGAAAAAATCTCCATTGTCATTCTCTAAGATAGTCCATACACTATGGGACTCTTGGGATACTTCTCTGATAAATTCTAATTCCTCACCATACGTTTCATACATACATCCATCGAAGGGTGCATCCTCTACCATATGATTCTGTATTGGCTTATACTTCTCTAGGAACTCGTCCTCTTGTAATAAAGTATATTCTTGGTCATCCATTGGTTGTGGTTTATTTGTTCTATACAAAGATACAACAAATAAACCACACTACCAAATTAATAATCATCTTCTTCTTCTGTGGCAAATGCTGCTAAGAATTCCTTCTCATTAGGTAAAGCATCTAATTGAAATGTTACCTCACCATTTTGTAATTCTCTTAAGGTTCCCTTATCCAGGTTAACCTCCCAAGCCCACTCACAAAACAATCCATCATTTACAAAATCACTTGAATCCACAAGGAATGCTTCATCTTCTAAGGATGATACTGCTTCTAAGATTTCAGCACCAACATCTCTGGAAAGTAATGGATATTTGTCCTTGAATGCCTCTGCTTGCGTCATATTCATCCATCCATCCTCACATCCCATTTCTTTAAAGAATGCTTCCTTATCCTTTTCATCCTTTTTTGTTGCAAACCGTACCTTTTTGATACCAGCTTTAAGACGTTCAATATTCCCCTCAACTGTTAAGAAGTTTAATACTGTTAATCCTTGACCATCTGGATATCCATCCCATTGCCCGTATTGAGCAATTTTGTTTTTACCACCTGCGATGACAATTGTTGCGTGTCTTGTTCCCATAATTTATAGATTTGAATTTATTGCTAATTTAATTTGTTTTGCGTTTAAACCACATGCTCGTAGTCTACGTTTCCAGTTAGTGAATGCCTCTGCTGATGATATCTCACCATCACAATGATAATTCTCTGGAGCCTCACTTGGTTCCAATATTATATTCTTTTGTTCTATGGTTAAATTCCATGGAATAAATCCATTTCGTTCTAACTGCTGGTTTCTATACTCTTCTTCATTGTATGACATAATCTTTTTTATTGTTAGTCAAATATACAACAAATAAATGGAACCACCAAATAGTTTTATATTTTAGTTAAGTCATAAGGCGTTGCACATAAGCCATACTCAAAGGTATAACCTAAAGGTTTCAATAACGCTAGTACTCGCTCATTCTCAATATAGGTAGGGTCTTCTAATTCTAATAGAATATCTTGTACCTCTTGTGGTAAAGTTTCGTACTGTTCGAATAAATCAACCACTTCTATCTCGTCTTCCATTATCTATTTGTTTTTGTTTGATGGTATAAAGATAAGTAATTATTACCAGACTACCAAATAAAAAAGGAACTATCTTTCAATAGTTCCTTTGGGTAATAACCGACTCGCAATTTAAGTTTTTGAAACTATTCTACCAAATTAAAAGCTAACTCGGTAAATCCTTTTGGTATGTTGGATTTTCTACTCTCAACACTAATAAGGTTTCTAGCCCAACTACCAATTATTTTATCTTCACCTCTGTAATCTCCACCCCCTCGATTGTTACCCTCACAAGTTAATAAAGGTAAAGGGTGTATTTGCCATTTGCACCAATCAGTAACTGGAACTTTGGACTTATCTACAAATTGTTTTGTATCGTGATTTACCAAATACTTAAATCTTTTCGGTAATGATTTAAACTCATGGTCATATACCGATTTTTTATTATCTCCATATCCTAAATGCTCATCATGTGTTATCTTAACACCTACATGATTTGCAATAGAGTAAAGGTTTGCACCATCGGTTAAAACCTCATCACTTTCATATTCTTTTGCAAGCTCTTTTAAAACATCCTTATCGATGTTTTCTACATTTTCATTATCTGCATAATCACCACTCCATACCAAACGCATAGGGTTACTAATTAATGCTTTTTCGATTAACCCAACAAAAACATTACCTTGCCAAGAATGTTCCATTAATTTAACCCCATTTCCGAAGTCGTGAGCACAACCATAAAATAATGGCTTACTTTTTTCTTCGTTTAAAATAATTGCTTTATAATACTGACCCATAATATATTGGTTTTAATTGTTCGACTCTGTAAAGATACAATAAAAAAACCATACTACCTAATGTAATATGGTTTTTTTTTTATTTATGCTACATTTGCAAGTTCAAGTTCATTTTCTAAGTTTATGATAAAGTCGTTCTCTTCTAGATTTTCTTTATTCATTCCTTTACTACCTTTGCTTGACATTAATTTGTACTTAAGACCTACAATAACATTCTTTGCATCTAAGAAACGTAAATCGGTTTCATCACCATTTACAACCGTATAACCTTTGTAAGTTTTAGGTAGTTCACTTTCCTTTTTAATACCGAAAACGATTGCTACATTTGCACCTTTACTTAATAACTCAAAAGACTTATCTTTGTTAGTCTCACTTAAAGAAAATGTTAAGTGATAATTAGTAGGTAACACCTTCTCAAATCTAATGTGATTTTTTGTGTAATCGTAAAATTGAATAGTTGGGTGCAATTCAAAGATATTTTTACCGTCTCTAATTTTAAACTTTTCGAAAGGAATATCACTTGTACCGTTTAATCTTACAACTGGAATATTTTCGCTAGTTTGGTGCTTTGCCTTATTTTTGATAACAGTAATTTCTGCATCCAATTTCTCCATAAATTCAGTACGGTTATCTAAATACCATTCTGTTTTATTAAGTTTACCGTTTTGAACGTTATCGAAACGTGCCGCACCACTGTGAAAGAGACAAGCTTTTGCACAACCTGGGCTTGCATGACTACATAAATTTACACCTCTAGAATTTTGAGTATGTGGGGCTAAATAAAGAATATAAGTAGTATACCCTAATTTTTCACCTTTAATAGTCTTGCTATTGTTTGTTGATAATAAGTTTTTTGCTTTGTACATAGTATAGATTTAATTGTTTGACCCTACAAAGATACAATTAATTAATGTAACTACCAAACTTTATTTAATAAAAGAAAATATGTGAGCTATAACATCGATTGTCCACCCATTACCTAACATCATATAACGTTGCGTATCACTAACACCAGAAGTATAATCATCTGGTACAGTTTGTAACCGTTCCACCTCAACTGGTGAAAGTCTACGATAAACCCCTTCAGACTCCACTACAGAGACTTTTGACTTTACTTGACTCTTTGGTACACAACACATTTTACCGTCCTTGTAATAAGCTCTATCTTGTTGAGAATAATATCCCTTTTGAGATATATCCCATTTGATATAGTTTTTAGTAGCTACCTTAGAGCTTTCTATGCGTTCATCTGTGAATAGTTGTAATGGTTCTGGTAAAAGAATATCCTTAATAAAGATACCTTTGTCTTCTGGTTGTGTAACACCTTCAATGTTAGTCCAGAATAATCTACGTCTTGATTGGGCACTCACCAGATTAGAGTTAATCTCGATTGGTTCTACCCCCAGAGCTTCTGTTATGATATCACTCCACTCTTTTTTCATTGGAACATTCTCCAGAAGAAATAATATATCTGGATTGTTAGCTTGTAGCTCCTTAAGTATTCTTACATATTCCCAGAATAAAATACTACGTGAACCCTTAATACCTTCACCATCGGTTTTAGCATACGAAAAGTCTTGGCACGGGCTTCCACCAAAGAATAAGTCTGCAAATATATTGGTTGCATCGAACTCAGTAACACTTCCCATTTGTTTTGTATCTGGGAAATTCTTCTGGGTTATCTGGATTGCATACTTGTCAATCTCACAAGCGATATACTCTTTTACTGGTATACCTAATTTTTTTAGTGCTATTTGTCCCCCAGACATTCCGTCAAAAAGGGATACTACAGTTAGTGGTTGTTTCATAGTTCAAAGATAAGTAATTAAATTGATATAATCAAATTATAGTTGGACTAATTTAACTTTAGTACTATCCATGTTTATTTCATCCAGATAGTTTTTGATTTGTTCTTCCGAGCTATCCTCATTATCTAACTCATGATACTGTACAAACATTTCTAGTTTGTTGTTCTCAATAGTATATGCAGTTACTTCTTTAGTCCCAATCGCTTCCTCAACAACACCATTACTGGCGTAATGTTTATCGATTACATAGTATATAGTGTTCATGTTAGTGTTTTGTTATTGTTAGTTTTCCATTAACTCTACCAATAGTAGAATTTAATCCAACCACTAGTTTGGCAAATATTTGTTTTACAACATTCTTATAACCAAAGCTATCTTCTTTATAACCATAGGATTTAGCAACCCTATGTGCTTTCTCAAATTTAGAAATATACCCTTTCATTAGTTTCCAGATTTAATAAAACTGTGATAAATTCTTGGTCTGCCTCCAAAGTCTAAAGACCCCTTCTGGTTATCTGATTTGCGTTGGACGGCACAATAGCCATGACCAAATCCTAATACTGTGAAGTCCTTTGTAAGTTCTTCTGTAGTCCACTCTGTTTTTTCTTCTGGCATAATATAAAGTTTAATTGTTCGACTCTGTAAAGATACAACTTTTATTTGTTATGACCAAATATTTCTGCTAATCTTTCTTGTCTATCAATATTTTCTTTGAAGTCTTTAGCCTTAAGTCTATCTACATAAGGAAAGTTATATGCATCACCTAAAGGTAGGTGAATCATTTCTAATGGTCTTAAACTGGCAACCATATACATGGCATAACCGTCTGCAACCCCAAACCTGGCAACCTTACCAACATACTTACCAGAATTATTCTCCAGACAATACTCTTCTAGCTCTTTGGTAAATTGTTCTTCTGCTTCCATATAGCCCTTGTTATCGAACCCGTCTTTTAGAAAGTCTTTGAATTGTGGAACCTTAATATGTTCTGGTGCTGCGTAAATCATAATGTATGTTTTAAATTATTTGACTCTGCGAAGATATGACAAATAATCCAGACTACCTAATTTACTAGAAAGTTTCTTCTAATTTTGAATTGTATTTCTTACACTGGGCAATCCACTTTCCATGAAGCTCTTCATACATACCTGGATTCACGGGCTTTAGCCTCTCCAGAAATTTATTGGTACGCTTTGCAACGTCTTGTGGTTTTTTAGTTCCGAGCTTTACGCCTCGAATGCCGTTTTCAATTTGTTTGATAAGAAATGATTCCATATAGTTATTTAAGGTTTACATAGTACTACAGTATTCTTCTGGTGAAGAATTTTCTGGTGCATTAATTCTTTTTTACTCTTGAGTGTATAAGCTACTGGATGTGTTCCACAACCTATAAGTGCTATTAGACAAAAACTTAAAATGTATTTCATAATATTGTTTTAAGTAAATACCGTGGGAACTTGGTAGGTCTTAAGTAGATTTAGTCCCACGGTATTTGGTGTCAAATAATTAAAACTACTCGCCTACCTTAACTCTTCTCTTACACCTTTCAGTGCACTAATTTTTAATTGTAACACATCCCATCTGTATTTGAGGTTACAATATTTCAGTTTCTCTTCATCACAACTGATTGAATTTTCCCACTGGACAATAATGGCTTCATCTAATTCATTGTAATCCATGTCCAACTCGAACCGTAAATTCTCAAGATGTTCCTCACCATCAGTGATACTTGTCTGAAGCCTCTTTTTGTCTGCTTCGTATTGTTTAGTTAAATCTTCTTTGTCCATGTCTTATGAATATTTAGGATGTCCCTTTATAAAATCGTTTGGTAGTAACAGTCTGGGGCGTAATGCCTCTATCTGACTTAACCTAGCTCTTTTTAGTTCACTCTCACAACAGTTTCCAAACTGGTCGGTTCTATACTCATCACGTCCATGGCATTGGATTATAACACCAACTTCATTCGATGACTTTTTATATACTACATCTCCCAGTATAAATCTGTCGCCCTCAGAGGGATTGTTATCATATTCGAATAATCGATATTTATTGTGATTAACTTTCATTGCTTTTCCATTTTTCAAATTCATTAAGAGATGCAAATATGAAATCACATACCTTGTCACCGTCTACTTTGTTTCCCAGTGGAGCTACATATGGTGACCATTGCACTTTGCCGTGCTCATTGGTCTTACCAATTTCAATTATATTTGAACTGAAGCCCCTCTTCTGAATTCTATACTGGTCTGCCATTATAACTGAGATTTAACTTCGTACATTGCTTTTCTGGTATCAGAACCAGTTTCACCTCCCAAGTGGAATGTAATCAACTCATCTCTATCCAGAACTCTATATTCTTTCCAGTCATAGATAGTGAATAATGTACCGTCTTCAGTTTCACAATCCCACTCAAAATTTACTTTGTCATCACCACCATTATAGTCGTTTTGAGGTTCTCCAACTGCCTTGGCTAATCTATTAACCGTTGTTCTAATTGTGTGGTCATGAAAACTCCCACCTCCAAAATTATCTGATACTTTTGCCATCTTATATTTGTTTTAGTTATTCGACTCTGTAAAGATACAACTAATTATTTAATCTGCAAAATGTTTAAAGACTTTTTTCTTAATTATTTTATAATCTTCTGGGCTTAATTCCAGACTGTATGGATTATCATTACCACCAATATGTCCAAACAACCCAGATATAACATACGTTTCATCATACTCATTTTCATCATCTGGCATTGGTTCAATGTTATATTCCTCACTATCCAGAAATATTAATCCCTTTTCTTCATAGAAATCAAATTTCCAATGCTTCTCATATATGATTGTTGTAGAATCCATTAGTCTTCAGTATATTGATACTCACCATCAACCAGTTCCATGTAATCCAGAATATCTGGTCGTAGTGAGATGGCAAATTCTTGTGCCTCTAAAGTACCACCCTCAAACTCTTCATCTGAAACAACCCCACCATGAAATACAATCTTACCACAGTTGTATCCAAAGTCCTCATCTGCATACTCTAAAAGTATCTCTACATCTGGATGCATTAAACCCATATGTTCAATAACATTAATTGGTGATGCCCACGCAGTCTCGAATTCAAATACATTCTCATCTGGGTTCTCACAAGAATATGAATTCCACTTTGTCCCCCAGTTATTTAAACTCCAAGTGTACCAACCAGGTGATACCCCAGAATCACCACTTGTATCCTTTACCTCTTGTGGCATTGGAATTACCTTTTCAAAATCTGGGAACTGCTTAACCTCTGGATTAATCTCAATCTCCCAACCCTCTGGTAAACCAACAAACAATTCTTTATCACGTGTTGTGAAATCATTGGTTTCTTTATTTAAGTATCCCCACTCTTGACCATCATTACCATTGGTTTTTTTACAAATCAATGTACCATCATGTGCAGCATTTTCATGCTCTGGATGTATTGTCATATAAGCATCTACCAATGCTTTAACTGCTTCAACTGTCCCCTTTAAGGTAATTCTGTTTTTTACGTGATTTGGCATAATTATTTATTGTTATAATCGTTAATATATCGTTCTACGTGTCTGAAGTCTAAGTCATGAAATAGGTTCATATGTAATAAACCACCATCATCAACTACAATATAATCTCCTTGGGTATCATGATGATTCTTTAAGAATAACTCCACTCGAATCTGGTCATGTTCATCTATTAGATTATAATTAACCTTTTGCTTGTTTAAGAAGTTTAGTAATCTTACTAATGTTGCTATCATGATATTGGTTTTAATTGTTTGACTCTGTAAAGATACAACTAATTATCCAGACTACCTAAGAATTGAATCATAAATTTCTGTTGATACCACCTCAACACAATCTGTCGAAGGAAAATTATATTGGGTTTCAGTACAAAACTCTTCCAATATGGTTTCTGGGTTATCATACTCATAACTCTTTAACTTAACTGCTATGGTAATATATGCAGTAACCTCTTCTGGTTCGGCATCTACATCTTGTGAACCAACCTCGGTATAAACGATATCAGTTCTCATTGAATCTGGTGCAGTTTGAATAATCGAAGTAGCTTCCCATACATCTACCAATGTAACTACATTATCTCTAACTATAATTCTACCAGAATCTCTGGCTTCTTCACCATCATAAATGAAATCACCATTTACTGTATGACCGTTTGGTTTAAGAATCTTCTCTATAAGATATACTAACCATTTAGTATAACCATAAAACTTTTCCATCCCAGACCATTCTATTACATCTTCACCAGTAATCTCCCACTTACACCATAACCCAGGTTGTGTGGTTGGTGGTGTGTTATGGTCTATGATATTATCTTCAGAACCTTGTCCAAATGTACCACTACCATCAACAAAGAATTCACCTTGAATCCCACAACCAGAATCGATATTACGACCCATTCTACGTGTAGTACACAACTTGTTGATAAAGTTTCTTAAATTTTCTGAAGGTGCTGGAGTAATAACTGCTCTACCTTCAATGTTAGTTTCGTATCCCATGTTTAATTTGTTTTTAATTGTTCGACCCTACAAAGATAAGAATAAAAATTGATTCTACCAAATTAATCTTCAAGAAATTTAATATACCAACCAACACTAATTGTTAAATCAAACTCATTAACATTAACAACCAACGTTTCGTCTGAGTCTAGTAAATAAAAACTAATACTACAGTCATCATAAGTCGTAAACGATTCAGTGAAATCGGGTTTATCACTTAATACATCACAAGTGACGGCATAGATGATAGCATCACCCTTACTAGTGCTTACCTTACCACCGAAGTGACCCAGCAAGCTTTCTACTTTTACTCTACTTTCTGTTAAGTCTATTTTCATAGCTCAAAGATAAGAATAATTATCCAGACCACCAAATTTAATCCATCCAGAAATCATCAGAATTGGACCCCGCTTCATGCTGAGCCACCTTCTTTTTAAACCATCTCAACTCTACCTTACTGGGCTTATCACTACTAAGTATTCTTAAAGCCTCATTTTTAATTGCACTTCTTTTATTTGCTTGCATAAGTTTTTATTTGGACTACAAAGATAAAACAAATAAATAACCTATACAAGCTTTTTCCTACATTTTTCCAACAAATTAATTACTGGAATATGCCCATGCTACAATAAAGGTATCACCAACCTGGGTAACACTTGTTTCATAACCACCAGAATAGGTCCAGTTACCAGCTATAAATTGTGTCCCACCAGTTGAATACTCCATTACTTCCTCAACAGCAGCCTCAATGGATGATAATAAGGTCTTACCCTTCTTTAACTTTTTAATGTGCTGGTTGTACAGCTCTTCAGAACAACGTTGGGACTCATTCTCATATCCCAGGTCCAACGTATCCTCTCTGAAATAATCTTCATTCTCACTGAAATC
>Ga0208544_10001842_pt1 | contig 14242 bp, 10 predicted proteins | sample DEB08_DNA_9_FD_184526 | JGI IMG/M metagenome (GOLD analysis project Ga0208544, IMG submission 184526) | Aqueous microbial communities from the Delaware River and Bay under freshwater to marine salinity gradient to study organic matter... | ecosystem: Environmental > Aquatic > Marine > Coastal ...
TAAGGGGGCTGTAGCTCAGTTGGTTAGAGCAGGGGACTCATAATCCCTTGGTCGTGGGTTCAAGTCCCACCGGCCCTACTTTTTTAATCTTGGATTATTATACTCCGGGTTAGAGCAGCCCCGACAAGTCGGGGTTGGTCGTGGGGTTCAGCGCACTATGCTCCTGTATCACGAGCATTCTCTGCCATAAAAATCCGGAGGAGGATTTTTGCTCGTCAGCACAGCCTGAGCTGGCGAAGGCAACTCCCCGTGGCCCTACCTTGTTTCATTTGATGGCAAAAAGCCCTCCCCTACTCGCCAGCTCCCGCTTGACAGCACGCCCAATGCGGCTGATAAGATTCCCTTGGTAAACGGAACTATTCTCATGCGCTGGAAAGGTAGAAGACCAAGTAGCAACGTCGAAGACCGGCGTGGCACCACCGTGCGCGGAGGTGGTGGCCCGGTGATGGGGGGAGCTCTGGGAAGCATTATCTTTGGCCTGTTCAGGCGTGGTAGTGGCAAGACCAGGTTGCTGATCATTGTGGGCATCATCGTTGCCTGCCTGGTGTTTAAGATCAATCCGCTGAACTTGCTTGGTTTATCAAGTGGTGGTGGCGGCAGCAGTCAGGGGCAGGTGGTGCAGAAAGACGGTCCCCCGCCCGACCCGGCGGTGAAGGAGTATTTTGCCAAGCTCAAGGGAACCAATGAGGATATCTGGCAAAAGGTACTACCTCAGCAAGGTATCGCTTATCGGCCCTCCAAGATGGTAATCTACACGGAGCGCACCCACACGCCCGGGGGCATTGCCGATGCGCGCATGGGGCCCTTCTACATGCCTGCGGATGAGACCATCTATATAGATCCATACTTTTTCCAGGAGCTCAAGGACAAGTTCGGCGCCAAGGGCGACTTCGCGGAAGCCTACGTGATCGCCCACGAGGTGGGTCACCACATCCAGAAAATCCTCGGCCTGACGGACAAGGTGCACAGCCAGCGGGGCCGGGTTTCCAAGACGGATTACAACAAGCTCTCCGTGCGCCTCGAGCTGCATGCCGACTTCCTCGCCGGGGTGTTCGCCCACCACGCCCAGCAGGATTTCGATTTCCTCGAGGCCGGAGACATCGAGGAGGCGATGGTATGTGCCGAGGCCATTGGTGACGACCGCCTGCAGGAGCAGGCACAGGGCCACGTGCAGCCGGACTCGTTTACCCATGGTAGCTCCGCACAGCGCAAGCGCTGGTTCATGCGCGGCTACCAGAGCGGCAAGCTGCGGGATGGGGATGTGATTTTTTCGGTGAATTACCGGGACCTCTAAACAAGGTCGCAGGGACACAAGCCTTGCTTGACCTGTAACGCGTTCTCACCAAGGATACACCCATGTGTAGATACCTCTTCTTGCTACTCTCCGCAGCCTCTGCCCTGCTGCTGGGATCCTGCGCAACAGGTGGCGGTGTTTCCGGAGGTGCCTACGGCTCCCCGAACATGGGAGGGCCTCCTGCCGATGTGCGCACCGCCCAGATCGCCTCTGAACCAACGGGGAGTTTTTACTACGGCAGGCGCTACTACGTTCAAAAAACCCGCTTCTGGGGCTACCTTCGCAAACCACGCCAGAATCCTAACTTCGCCAAGCTGGTCTTGTTCAACGAAAGCAAAAAACGCAATCCGGACCGCCTGCCGGAAACAGGCCCGGCCGGCCAACGCTACGGCTATGACCAGAACTACGAATACAAGATCTACGGTTATTACACCGGCGAAAAGGTCTACGAGGTCAACTCCAACCAGATCCTTCCCGAGTTCATGCTCACCGGCTATGAGCTGGTCAACCGCAAGCCCGGCTGGCTGTTCAGCCCAAAGGACCACTACAACCCGAAGAGCTTCACCCTCAGACCAAGACTCTAACCCATGGCTATCTCACGTGATGAAATCGCCGCAGTTCTCGACGAGATCGCGCTGTTGTTAGAAATCAAGGGTGAAAACCCTTTCAAGACCCGGGCCTATCGTAATGGCGCGGAAACCGTACGCAATTTCCAAGGCGAAATTGTGGCCATGGCTGCCGCCAATAATCTCGAGGGCATTGCGGGCATCGGCAAGGCACTGCAGGAAAAAATCCACGAGCTCGCGAGCACCGGCAAGCTTGAGTTCCACCAGAATCTGCGTGCTGAGTTCCCTCCTGGACTGTTCGATCTGTTCGGCATCCAAGGGCTGGGGCCTAAAAAAGTGCGCGCCCTCTACGATAAGCTCAATATTGATTCCATCGATGCCCTCAAGGCAGCCTGTGAAGATGGCCGTGCCGCCTCGCTGCCCGGGTTCGGCAAGAAGTCCATCGAGAAGCTGCTCGAATCCATTGCCCTCAAAGAACAGTTCGCAGACCTGTTCCGCCTCGGAGATGTAGCGCCGCTCGCCGAGCATATGCTCGAAACCCTGCGCCAGCACCCGGACTCTCTGCGCGTTGCCATCGCCGGCTCCTACCGCAGGAGCAAGGAGGTGCTGCATGATCTGGATTTCCTAGTGGCCACATCCGCTCCGGCAAAGATGACCGCGTTTTTCACCAGTTTGCCCGAGATCCACTCAGTGATTGCCCATGGTGACACCAAGGCCTCGGTTCGGCTTGAAAATGGTCTCCAGTGTGACCTCCGTGCTGTTTCCAACGCCCAGTTCCCCTTCGCCCTGCAATACTTCTCCGGCAGCAAGGAGCACAACGTGGCACTGCGCACCCGTGCCTTGAAACACGGCTGGTCGCTCAACGAATACGGCTTCACCCCCAAGGACAAGTCCACGCCACCCGCACCGGCCATCAAGGACGAGCGCGACATCTACCGCGCTCTGGGGCTGGACGATATCCCCCCCGAACTGCGGGAAAATCAAGGTGAGATCGAGGCTGCCGACGCTGGTGAAATCCCACGTCTGATCGAGCTTGAGAACCTGCGCGGCACCTTCCACAACCACACCACCGAGTCGGATGGCAAAAACACGCTCGAGGAGATGGCCGCCGCCGTGCGCGATCTTGGCCTCCAGTATCTGGGTATTGCCGACCACTCCAAATCCCAGTTCCAGGCACGTGGCCTGCAGCCGGAGCGTCTGCTGCGTCAGGTCGAAGCGATCCGCAAACTCAATGATGGATGGCAAGCTGAGGGGGACGACTTCCAACTTTTTGCCGGCACTGAGGTGGACATTCTTAAGGATGGCACCCTTGACTTTGAAGACAGCCTGTTAGCTCAGCTCGATTACTGCGTGGCATCCGTGCACGGCTCGTTCCAGCTTTCAGAGCAGGAGCAAACCGCCCGCATCATCCGGGCGATGGAAAACCCACACGTGACCATGATCGGCCACCTCACTGGCAGACTGCTACTGAAAAGAAAAGGCTATGAGCTCAACATCAGCAAGGTCATCGACTGCGCCGCTGCCACTGGCACGATCATCGAGCTCAACTGCAACCCACGCCGGCTCGATATGGACTGGAGGCATTGGCACCGTGCACGGGACAAGGGGGTGCTGACCTCGATCAACCCAGACGCCCACTCCACTGAGCAGCTGCAGTACCTCGCCTTCGGTGTCCGCCTCGCCCGCAAGGGATGGCTCAGGCGCGAGGATGTGCTCAACACCCGTAGCCTGGAAGAAGTGCGCGAGTTTCTGGCTTTGGAGAAAGGTTCACGCCATCTGCTGCCGTAGCGCACTGATTAAGCACGTGATAACAGGTTCGGTGCAGCCGTAGCAGCTTATCGGATTTCCAGCTCGGTCTTGGCATTGATCCACTTGACCACGGCTCCATTGCTGATGAGAGCAATGGCTTTATAGTCCTGGGTGCCAAGAAGGTTCTCCTCCTTATAAATCACAAATCCTGACTGATAGGTCTGGCCATCAAATTCGATCTCCTCACCGGCTTCCCAGTTGATAACCTGGTCTGCCTTGAACTTGGTCACTTTGCCTGCATCGAGCTCGGACTTGAGTAATGCAATGATGGCTGCCTCATCCAGTACCACGGGTTCCGGCGCAGGTGCTTCGGCCGCGAGCTTCATCTCTGCCTCCTTTTGCTGGCGTGCCAACATCCGGGGACGGGTAAGCTCCTTGAAATTGGTTTTGTCCACATGGATTCTGCTCTCGAGTGGAATGCCAATGGTCTCATAAACCAGGTCACTGCCTTCAATGCGGAGAGGTTTCACCTCGGTGCCTTGCTTCAGCTCCATGGCCAGGCCGCTCTTGGGCTCGGTGATGTGCAGGGTCTCCTTGAGCGCCACTTTGTCAGGAAAATCCTCGGGCTTGACCAGGCTCAGGTCCAGCTCAATGGATGGCGCCGGTGCTGCTTTTGGCTCTGGCTTCTGCTCCGATTTGGTAGACTTGTCTACCTCTGAGCTCTCAGCTTTCCTGCTGTGGCGCAAACCTAAAATACGGGGTTCCAAAATGTAACCCATACCGATACATACAATCAGAAGAATGATAATGCCAACATTTGTCATAACTGCCTCTTCGTAGCACCCGAATTGCTCAGCTGCAAGCCGGATTAGAGATACTACGTAATCAATTCCTACTATCCGTCACATGGCTCGTCATACTCCCGTCATTGCCTACCTCCGCTTTTTGCGCAGGAAGGGTGGGATATCGAGATCTTCTCCTTCGAGCACATTCGGGCTCTCGCCCTCAAACTTACCCTTTGGCCCACCATCAAGCTCAAGTTCACCCTGTGCCACTCTTTTCGACTTCCCTGCTGCGGACTTTCCAAAAGGATTGGAAAAAAAGCTGCTTTGTTTATCGGGCACAACCTCAGCAATCTGCTCGCTTTCATCTTCGATCATTTTCGTCTCTGCGAACGGGGTTTCCCCGACTCCTTCGAAATCAGGGACGGCATCAAAATCAGGATCACTGGATCTCCTTTGCACCTCACTCACCTCATCCACCTCATCCACCTCATTCACCTCATTCACCTCATTCACCTCATTCACCTCATTCACCTCATCCACCTCATTCACCTCATTCACCTCATTCACCTCATTCACCTCATCCACCTCATCCACCTCATCCGAAGTATATCCCTGACTAGGCTCCATGATTTGTTCATCCTGCGGGGCATCAATGACGGGGTAAGAATCGGTGACCTCGGCCTGATCTACTGGTGTTTCAAAATCAGTGGTTTGCTCTCCTTCGTCATCCTCCCGCTTAAGCGGCTCATCAACGACAACAGCCTGCTCCGGATCGGCAGAGAAAAGTTTGTCCTCGGGAAGGGAGCTGATAAGGGTGACACTGAGGCTATCCTCCATGGCGGGATCAGTGGAAACACCAAAGAATACTTGCGTGCTGGCCGGAATATATTTTGAGAGGTTCTGCATCAGTAACTCCACCTCGTAAAGGGTTAGGGTTTCATCGCTACAAATGTGCACCAGCACACTTGTCACCGCACCGAGCAGGCCTCCCCTATCCAGCAAGGGACTGGCCAGAGCGTTTTCCACTGCCATCTGGGCACGGTTCTCTCCGTTCGCAATGCCGCTACCAAAAAGACAGCGTGAGCGATTACTGCGCAGCGCGGTCACCAGATCATCAAGCCCGATGTTAATAAGCCCAGGCTTCACCACAAGTCTCGTCACCGCTTTGATCGACTCGGAGATCATCCTGTCAGCTGCTGCAAATGCCTCGTGAATGCCCTGTTGGGCAAGCACCAGCTCACCCATGCGATTGTTATCAAAAGTAACCAGGGCATTGGACAATGCCGCGAGCTCGTTAAGGGATTCTTCAGCCTGCTCCCGGCGACGCTTACCCTCAAAACCAAACGGCATGGTGGCCAGCACTACCACAAATGCTCCCTCCTCAAGGGCGAAACGCGTGATCAGCGGAGCGGACCCCGATCCCGTTCCTCCCCCGAGCCCAACACAGATAAATACCATTTTCCTACCACGCAATGAATCGCGAATCTCTAGTTCAGACTCCTGCGCTGCCTTGGAACCAAGCTCTGGGTCACCACCAGCACCGAGCCCCTTAGTGAGATTTTTACCGATTTGGATTTTCTCACCCGCAACTGAGCTCGAGAGCGTGCGCATATCTGTATTCAGACAGAGCGTTTCGGGCCCCGTCATGCCATCGAGCATGGCACGATCAAGCATGTTGGCGCCCGCGCCTCCGAGGCCTATGATTTTGACGGATGACTCGGGAATGGTTTGTTGTGGATCGCGATCGTAGGAAATCATGTTGTATTTTTGAACAAGAGATTAGTGGCCGACCGGCACGGCCTTATATTTAATAAATCTTTACCAAAAAATCCGCCTATTGGCCAGCATAGAATGTTTTTTTACGACCTGCCGTGTTGTATCATCCGGACTTTGTTACTTACATCAGCCTAGATAGTAATCCCGGCACAATGCCGTGCCATGCCCATGCACGGGTGGCCGCAACCACCGCCTGTTCATCACTCAGCCTGGGAAGAATGCGTTTTTTCTCCAGTATCACAGTAGCGAGGGCAGCGGATTGCAGCTCCGTGGCCACGGTGATTAGCTGGGCGCAAGCGGCCAGACCAAAGGAGGCCATCACAATACTGAGTGCCCAGAGACCGGGCAGTCTGCCAACCACCAAGCCAAAAACACAAACCACCAGCGTGAAAACCGGGAAGACATGCCCGAAACGAAGTGCCCAGCGACGGCGGGCGATGGCTGCAGGATTGCGCTGCATTGTCAGATAAAGCCCCACACGCAGCGCGATCCGGCCGTGATCAGCGGCAGTGTCCCCATCAGCTGCCTGCTCAGGCAGGGCCAGCCATCCTTCGCCGGTTACCGATGCCCCAGCCCATACCCGCTTCGTGGTCCTGATCTCGACCTCCTCCTGGCCCATGGATGCCAGCATCTTTTCCGCCAGATCCTCTGCTCTGCTATGAAGACGGGTATTACGCGAATGACGTAACACACGGTCTGCATTCAGCTTACGCAGAACAAGTGCAGCCAGTAGTGGCAAAAGTGAAAGAAACAAGAGAAGACGGTGCATGTAATCAGGGTCAAGAGTCCAGCAGCTTAGTCATCATCGTGCCGCGCGCGGCAGCGGGTCGTTTTTGAAGTGATCGTACTGTTTGCTGAGCTGCTTGTAGTTGGCAATGACATGCTTCTCACTACGCGGGTTTCCTCTGGCATTGGCAATGCTACCGGCGATCGCTTTGCGTGACCACTCGAGGGCTTTTTTCCGGTCACCCCTCGCAAACCAAATCTCAGCCATGGTGTCCAGGTAGGCACCTTGGCTCGAACGCAGTTTGAGGGCAGTCTCGGCGTGGACATGACCCTCACTCAATCTTCTAACAGCTCTGGCAGCGAACCATGCTGCTGTATTATGGGAGTTGTGGGAACCTGGGTAAAGTTTGCAAGCCGCTTCTATATGCCGATAACTATCCTCAAACCACTTGTCGTAGACGGTACCGAGATTTTCTTTCCTCAACAAAGGAAAAAAATTATCCGCCAGCAAGCCATCTCCGGGGATCAACTGGCGGGCGCCATCGAGCTTGCTGATAGCAGCAGACTTCTTACCCTTGTGCAGCAAAAACATACCGTGACAAAACTCGGCATGATATCGAGACCTCAGGATTGACTGCAAGTCTAGGTCCGTTTTCCCGCGCATCGTAAGACGGGTGTATGCCTCACTGATGGCAGCAGCCAATTTCCACTGATTACTACGATACAATGCCTGCCCATAGTTTGCGAGATAGGCAATAGCAGTGTCAAACTTGGTATCAGACGAGTCTGTCGGATCTGCCAATAGTGCGGTCTGCATCCAGAGCTCCACGGCCTTGTTTTCATAGCCAGCTTCATAGAGCCACCAGCCCCAATCAATCAAGAGGTCGGCATCACCCAAACTGCACAACAAGGCCTGATCGTAAACTTCTCTGGCCTTCTGGCGCCGGCCAAGCTTGCTTAGGACGATATAGTATTTCATGAGTTCGCGGTAGTTACCCGGCCTGTTGTTCAGCTTTTCTGCTAGAGAGGGCTCAACGCTTTCCCAGCGTAGCAGGGCATCGTCCAGATATTTTTTGCTGGCTCTCCAGTTATCGTTCTCCACTGCCAGCGTGTCTGCAATACGTGCTGCAGCGGCAAGGTCATTTCGTTTCACGCAAAACTCAAAGAGGGCACTCATGCGGGCGAGTTTAAGGTCAGGCTGTGCTTCAGCGACTTCGTCCTTCAGGGTTTTGTGCAGCTTGTCCGTCCTTTCATCAGGGTCATCTGATAAACCTGCAAGCAGAGCCAGTTCGTCGAGGGCTTTACCGAGCTCCTGCTTGTTACGCACTTTGAGATGAGCCCAGATACGCCCCTGTGAACCGGCTGTCATTCCCGTCAGGATTCGTTTCACTCCCAGATCAGCTTCACCGTCTTCATTGCCGCGATGCTTGATAAAGTGGATTGCCTCAGCTCCCAACCCATAGTCGGCCATGCTTCCAACCAGATCAAACCACACATCCGAGCCATTATCCTGCAGCGCCGTCATCATGGGCTTCAGCACAGCAATGGCATGCTGGTTTTCACCATGAGACACGAGAAAGCCGGCAAGCCTAATCAACTGAAGATAAAGGTCCTCATCTTCCTCATCAACCGCGTCCGCTGTGAATCGCTGGACCCACTCGGCGAAGGGAGGTTTAGCATCCTTAGGAATACCAAGAACTTGCAAACTGAGCTGTGGCAACTCGATGCTGTCATAATAATCAAAGGCAGCCTCTACGTTATTGCGATGCAGCAAATCAACCGCTTGCTCCCGGAATCCATTGGCTGCGAGACAGGCGATAACCCGGGAAGTGCTGTCTTTATTTTGCGCCAGTGTTTCTAATTTCTGTGCAGCAGATTGAGCTTCTTTTTCTTCACCCTGAAGTCGAAACTCCTGAATGGAGCAACCGAGAGCGTATATTTCATCGGGGTGTTCTCGAAGATTATTGGTGAGTAGCCACGGTAGCACATCGCCATCCAATACACGCCATGCATCGGCTAACTCCTGCTCACCTGCTTTTTGCGCTTCGCGAATGGCTGCAGGGATGTTGCCACTGGCGCGGTAGAGCGCCATCTTCCACAGCGTTGCTTTTTGAGCGCTCATGCCAGCGGCTTTTTTGAGCTCTTGCTCCAGATGGCCACTGCGACAATGAAACCAAGCACGCATCAGCATAGACTGCTTGTCGTCCCCTGCCATAGCTAGCAGGGATTTCGCATCAGCAAGATCTCCCTTCGCGATAGCTTCACGCGTAACCTTACGGACAATGGCCCTGACCGTCGTAGACATTCTCTCTTTTACTACAGGGTCTTTTTCAAGCTGGGCAAGATAAAGGACCTGCTTCCAGTGCTTAAGCTTTAGGAGCCTGCGCATGATCCCCACCTTGTCTTCAACGTTGCTACGCGAGAATTTCAGCACCAGGGTCTTGACCTCCTCGGGACTATCAAAAAGCACCCCAGACGAAATATAGAGAATGAGCTCTCTGGCACGGTCCGATGCCTCGGGGTCATCTCCTGCTTTGATGCGAAGCAATACGGGCAAAGCCTTTTGACCGAGCTTCCAGAGTCCTTGCATCGCCTCCTCACGCACCAGAAAGGAATCGTCACTGAGCTGAGAAGCAAGTTTGCCCGCATCGTCCAATGCCACGGATTCTGCCCTAGGCGACCGCTCAAGATCCGCGGCCAATGCCTCATGTGGCGGCAACACCATGACTACAATCAAGATCAGAGACACACACAAGAGGGCGCTTAATGATACCGGATAACACCCGCCGGCCGCCAAGCTGCGGAGATGGCGTAAACGGATATTATTACAATACATTTTCATCACTCTTGAATTTTTTTTGGTGGCCCAATTTACTTCCGTCTCGGCTTCGCGCAACGGCTATTTGTTAGGATCATCATTGCCAGTCAACTGGCTGAGCCAGCTGCTTACATCCCCAAAGATCTTGTCACGATCATGATCATACATCAGGAGGTGGTATGAGCCAGGGTAATACTTATGCGTCTTGCTAATCGAGTCCGGCAAGTGTTCGTAGAAGTCATTGACTAAATCAGCCTCGGTAAAAAAGTCCTCCCCCCCATGCAATAACAGCATCGGACAGCTCACCTGATGTGCCGCTCCATCCATGGTCTGGGCCATATCGCCAAGTTTCACCAGCAGGCGCAAAGTATAGCGGTGAATATACCACGCGTTTTTAGCCGCCTGTTGCTCATGGATATCGTCCTTGGTCACCGCGGGCGACTCGCCACCTGAGAGAGATTCCAGAGATATTCTCGCCTTCGGGAAAAATACAGCAGCCGTCTTGGCGGCCATCAGCTTCCAAGGAGACAACTTTGAATTTACTTCAATAATCGGCGAGGAGATGACTATGGCATCTGGCTTTTGCTCCCCTGGGGGTGTCTTGTGGTAGGCGTGCATTACAATTAACGATCCCATACTCTCACCAAACCAAACGATTTTCGACTTCGGGTGAACACGGCGAATTAACTGGGTAAAGGTGTAAAGATCTTTATACCACTCTGCGACTTGCTGGATATCCCCGCGCCTGAATTGCTTGGCATCCATGCCCTGCCCCCTGGTTTCTGCAGCGTAGAGAGCTACATCCTGTCGATGTTTAAGCAGGTGTTTGCCAAGGTTATCATAATCTCCCGCGTGACCGGAAATACCATGCACACCAACGATGACGATGGCCGGATCTTTTTCCGCCGCGGATGCTGGCAACCACTTACGGTAAGCAAATTGATCATTATCAAAGGATACGTAATGCCTTTCAGCAAGACGCGGAATGATTTTCATTTGCGGAGTAGCGATCATTGGGGTTGAGCATGATGATCCCATTACGACGCATACAACGGCCGCCATTAATCGTGAAAATACACACCATCTGGAGATAGAACCAATCATCAAGGCGAGTCAAACATGATGCCAATCCGATCGGATTGCAAGCGCCCATGATACGGTTCTCAGTATGATACATGCCGAGATTGCTTGATTTTTTACCTGCCAGATGTTTCTTTTCCCCTGTGTTACAGATAGTTTTCAACGAAATCAGTGCTGCGGAAATATCCCGTATGGATACCCTGGAGCAGCTCGAACTACTCGATGCCTTCAAAGTGACTGAGGCTGATCTCGCTGATCTGGATAACGAGAAATCACAAAAATGCTTCGGCAAGATAACCAGAGACGGGAAAATCCTCTACCGTTTCCGCACGGATGAATGCCGTATCTACTTCGAGGTGGCAAATGACTCGTTGATCGTCCATCGCGTGCTCAACAAAAACACCTTTTCGGATTTTCTCTTCAGATCAAAGATGCCTGTTTCTGAAGACGAACAACTGGCCAAGTCCAAGCACTTCTGGAAGCTGATTGATGAAGGAAGGAATGCGCGGCGCATGTGATAACTGAAGCCTTACTCTACCACGCAGCCTGATTACGTTTTGCCTTCCCATCTGGATCGAGACATGATAGAAGCTATCTTAGTATGGTAGGTAAAATAACACATATACTCATTTTCATCTTCATGGCAACGATTGTCATTGCCAGCGTTGTAAATGTAGACCCTAACGATACTGCAAAACTCGCACTCCAGCTGCCCGTTATGCTCCTCGCCGGACTCTACGTTGGTTTTCTGTTTGTGTTATATGTCTTGCCTACCCTCACCGACAAGGCAACCAACGCGGTTTTTTCCTCCAACGAACGTGTCAAACGCGAACCCCTGCAAGATGCCCAGGCTGCTCACGCACGAGGTGATTATGAAGATGCGATTGAAATTTACCGTAGCATTGCAGAAAATGAACCGCTTAACAGGCTCCCCTGGGTGGAAATTGCCAAAATCGAGCACGATCAGCTTAAGGACCCGGAGGCCTCCATACACACATTGCGCACCGCACTTGAAGAGCATGAATGGCCAGCCGATGATACCGCATTTTTTATGGTGCGCATGGCCGACATCGAGCTCGAAGATATGGAAAACCCTGAGCAATACGCCGCCATTCTCAATGAGGTCGTCGAGATGTTCCCCGAGACACGACACTCAGCAAATGCCATCCATAAGCTCAAGGAAATGGATCATTCATAGAGCTGCTTAACACCTTCTTTGCACATCCCGGCATATTCGTTAGTTGCCAGAAAGATATCCTTGATCCAGTTGTGTAGAACACTAACATAATCGGGCGTGTTTGTCCCTAAAACCCTAAGTCGACTCCTATCAACCTTCCCTCTGTGGTCGTTGTTATTGGGTTTCTTGGTGGGCATTTTTCTGGCTGACTCCTTTGCTCAATATTTTGGCACCATTCCCTGGTTTGTTGCCGCGGGTCTTGCCATGATCATTGCTCTGATCGCTCGTAGACAGGTAATCACCTTCATCGTTGTTGGCTGTATTCTGGGAAATGGCATTCACGGCTTAAACATGGATCGCCAAAACACTTGGATCGGGGCTGCCGATGAGGGCAGGCTTGCTGGGCAATGCACCCTGACAGGAACTATTATTGACACAGGGCCTCGGCAGGACGGACCGTATCTGCTCAAGATAAGTCAGCTCAGCCCGGCGACAAAAAATACGCACCCCCCGCTGCCCCGTGCTAACGGCATCCGAGTAATGCTGACGCAGTCATTTAGATCTAGGAAAGCTTATCACTACGGTGATATCCTCGAAATCTCAGGAAAGTTAGGTATGGTAAAACCGATGCGCAATCCACACGGATTCGATCGGCCCATGTGGCTTTATCGCCAGGGAGTAACCCTTACCATTACACCACAAACTCCCATTACACATACAGGTGTGAGCCTAGTGCACCGCCCCATCCGCACCATGGCCAGCTGGCGGCTGGATCTGCGCCAGAAAATGACCGCGGGCCTCGACCCCGACTCTGAGGAGGCCCAACTGATACGCGCGGTGGTTCTGGGAGAACGTCCACCCCGCCCATCCGAGATGATCGAGGATTTCCGGGACAGCGGGACACTGCATGTATTTGCTGTCAGCGGCCTGCATGTAGGCATGGTGGGAACCATCATCGGCAGCCTGCTGTGGTTCTTACGCGTGCCCCGCTGGATGCTCATCAGTGGCATTATTCTGGGCATGGCCATTTATGCGGGCATCACCGGTCTGCGCCCGCCCTCGGTGCGCGCAGTGATCATGGCCTCAGTCTTTCTCTCGGGGTTTTTGATCCGCAGACAGCCCTCCCTGATCAACAGTCTTGCCGCCAGTGCGATCGCCGTGCTGCTCTGGGACAGCCACCAACTCTTCACGCCGGGTTTCCAGCTATCCTATGGGGTATTGCTCGCCCTCGCCCTTGGCTCGGCAATGTGGATGCGTGTGCTCAGACCCATGGCTGAACTTGATCCGTTCATGCCCAGACTGCTGCTGACTCCCTGGCAGGAGCGGATCCTGAACTGGAGAAAATGGCTCAGAAACTCGCTCTCCGTCTCGCTGGCTGCCTGGATGGGCTCGGCCCCGCTGATGTGGATTCACTTCGGTATCATCACACCCATTGCCATCATAGCGGGCATACCTCTAATGCTGTTAGTATTCTGCATTCTGGCTCTAGCCATGGTGAGCATTACGGCGGCAACCATCTGGACTCCCGCTGGGGAAACCCTGAACCACATCAATGCCTTTATTGCCAAAACCACATACACCACCGCCAGCACCTTCGCCCGCATTCCCAGTGGCCACTGGCATAAAACCCCCAAGCGCCCGGAAAAGGGGCAAATCATTGTCTTTGATATACCGTATGGTGGCGGTGCCAACTTCATCGATATCGGTGGAGGCATATTGTTAGACAGCGGCCGAGGAGATCTATTTCTGCGTCATGTCCTGCCCACCCTGACATCGTTACAAGCGAGCCCCGATTCATTCATTGTCAGCCATGCTGATTCCAAACACAGCGGAGGCATGGGTATCAGCCTCGATCAATTCCACCCCCATCAAGCCCTGATCCCACGCACTGATCTGCTCAGCAAAAGCTACCGTGAGTTTCTCGAGAAAGCGAAACATAGCGATTGCCAGCTGATCATTCCCCATTCAGGCCAGCTATTGCCCATAGAGCCCGGCGTGCATTTGGAAATCCTGCACGCACCCGTCGAGCTTGCTGGCAATGGCCGGGCGGATGACACCGGACTGGTCATCCGGCTCCACTGGCACGGCTGGAAAATTCTATTCACCGCAGATGCCGGCTATATCACGGAGACCAGACTGCTCGATTCCGGCCTCGACCTGCGCGCCGATGTCATCATCTCCGGCAGAAACCGTGACGATTTTACCGGCCATGAGAACTTCTACCGCGCCGTCTCCCCCAAGGTCATTATCTCAAGTAACTGCCACTTTCCG
>Ga0208544_10001844_pt1 | contig 14231 bp, 13 predicted proteins | sample DEB08_DNA_9_FD_184526 | JGI IMG/M metagenome (GOLD analysis project Ga0208544, IMG submission 184526) | Aqueous microbial communities from the Delaware River and Bay under freshwater to marine salinity gradient to study organic matter... | ecosystem: Environmental > Aquatic > Marine > Coastal ...
TTCCCACTTCCGACCACGAACTCCCTAAAACCCCGGCCGCGGTGTCGTATTACCCGGTCTGGTCGCTTTTTCGATGCCGCCGAAGTAGAATTGTACGCCCAGGGAAAAGTCGAACTGATTGCCTTTGGTCGTAGTGGTCGTTTGTACACCCGCAATATCGGTGTCGAAGGTAGAGCGGGCGTAGTTGTATTTAAAGATGGCTTCGAGGCCGATGGCCGAACCGGAGATAATGGTTAAACCTGGGCCCACACCGACGGCAAAGATATTGGACTGGATATTCTGCGGTTGCCCCGCAATCTCCTGGGTGTTGGAAGAATTGCCAAAGCCGAAGTTGGTGACTAGGAAAATAGCGATGTCCTCGTCAACGGGGAAGTAGTAGCGCATAAAAGGCCCAAAGAGCAGGTTGCTGCCGTCTTTCTTCTCTTCGGTGGGGTTTTGAATGGAATTGTAGGTGTAGTCCATGCCAATACCCAACGCGAAATCATCGACGATAAAATAGCCGATATTGGGCGCAATATTGAACTGAGAGGAGGAGGGACCCTGGCCTTTCTCATTGCCCACTCCCGATTGCAGGGTTACATTCGATTCCGCCACGGAGAACCCGAGACTGGCGCCAATCATAAAATTCCCCTGGCTCATTACCTGAGCGGAAAGTTGGGTCAATGAAAACACCAAAGCAACTATTCCTAAAACATAGCTTGTTTTCATAACAGGTGTTTTTTGTTGGTACTAAATTATCCCTATTGCCGTTTGATTGCAGTGATTTTTGTTACTGGCCAGCGGGAATATAAATTGGCACACCGCCTGGTGTACCCCTTTGAAAAATGGCCTTCTTCGCCAGCTCTTTTCGCGCTTTACCCGGGTGGCGGGAACTTTTGGCCAGTTGGCCGCATTTCAGCAACATCCTGCAGGAACCTGTTTTGAGGCTGCCCTTTTTCCCGATCTTATCTTATCTTCGCCCCAAATTTCGACCAACTATGAATCGTTACCTCATCACTTCTGCCTTGCCTTACGCCAACGGCCCCCTGCATTTGGGCCACCTGGCGGGTGCTTACCTGCCTGCCGACATTTACGTGCGCTACCTGCGGGCGCTGGGTAAGGACGTGGTGTGGGTTTGCGGTTCCGACGAGCACGGGGCGGCCATTACCATTCGCGCCAAGAAAGAAGGGATTGAACCACAGGCGATCATCGATAAATACCACTTCCTGAACAAGGGGACCTTCGACCAGTTGGGCATCTCCTTCGACTATTACCACCGCACCAGCGCCGCGCTCCACCACGAAACCTCCCAGGATTTTTTCCTCCAGCTTTACGAGCAGGGCGACCAGTTTGAGGTGCGCGAACAAGAGCAGTACTACGACGAAGACTACAACCAGTTTCTCGCCGACCGCTACATCAAAGGCACCTGCCCCAAGTGTGGACACCCGGATGCCTTCGGCGACCAGTGCGAAAACTGCGGCTCCGACCTGTCGCCCCTCGAGCTCATCAATCCGCAGTCGGTGCTCAGCGGCAAGCAACCCGTCTTGCGCAAAACCAAGCACTGGTACTTCAAACTCGAACAACACCAGGAGTGGCTGCTCAAGTGGATAGAAACCGGTGTCCTGGACGGCGAGCAGCACCACGACCCCAAAACCTGGAAGAAACACGTCATCGGCCAATGTCTCAGCTGGCTCAAGGAAGGTCTCCACGCCCGCGCCATCACCCGCGACCTCGACTGGGGCATTGCCCTGCCCATTCCCGGCGCCGAGGGCAAGGTGCTCTACGTGTGGTTCGACGCACCCATTGGCTACATTTCCAGCACCAAACAGTGGGCCGCCGAAAACGGCAAAAACTGGGAAACCTACTGGAAAGACAAAGACACCCAACTCATCCACTTCATCGGCAAAGACAACATTGTCTTTCACTGCATCATCTTTCCGGCCATGCTGCGGGCCCACGGGGGGTACAACCTGCCGGTCAACGTGCCCGCCAACCAGTTCCTGAACTTCGAAGGGCAAAAATTCAGCAAGAGCCGCGGCTGGGGCATCGAACAGCACGAGTACCTCGAAGAATTTAAAGACTTTCCCAACGCTGCCGACGCCCTGCGCTGGGCGCTGGTGCGCAATATGCCCGAAAACCGGGACGCCGACTTCAAGTGGGATGAGTTCGTCGATTTTCACGACAAAGAGCTGGCCGATAAAATCGGCAACTTCATCAACCGCGTAGTGGTGCTTACCCACAAATATTTTGGTGGGCAGGTGCCCGCTACCCCTGCGGATACGGCTGCCGTGCTGGCGCCGGTGACGCAGCTGACCCAACAACTGGTTGCCGAACTGGACCAGTTCAGCTTCAAGCAGGCAGCTAATTATTTGGTGGAGATCGCCAGTTGGGGCAACACCTACCTCCAGGACGAGGCTCCCTGGACCCTGGCCAAGGCCAATGCCGACGATCCGCGTATCGCCGAGTCGCTCTTCGTCTGCCTCCAGGTGACGGCCCTGCTGGCACAGCTGGTAGAGCCTTTTCTACCCTTCATTGCACCCCAACTGCGGGCGCTGGTAGGGCAGGCACCCACGGTAGCGGGTGAACTGCAAACGACCCTCGACCAGTTGGCGCGGGGTGAGGCCATCCTGCCCGTGGGCACTACCATCAGCGCCGGTGGGGAAGTCCTCTTCCCGAAGATCATCGACCGCAAGGACGACCGCCTCAAGCTGATCGTCGATCGGCAAAAGGAGAAACTCGCCGCCATTCTCGCGGTCGAGAAAGGCCCCGAGCGGCCCGCCGTAAAAGCGGATATTACCTTCGATGATTTCGCTAAACTGGACCTGCGAACGGCCACCATCCTGGCGGCCGAGGCGATCCCCAAGGCCGATAAATTGTTGAAACTAACCCTCGACCTGGGCTTCGAGCAGCGCACCGTTGTCTCGGGCATTGCCGAGCACCACGCGCCCGCTGTTCTGGTCGGTAAAAAGGTCGTTATTGTAGCCAACCTGGCGCCGCGCAAGATGCGGGGCGTCGTGAGCCAGGGCATGGTCCTGATGGCCGAAGATGAGGCTGGTCAACTGGTTTTCGTCAGCCCGCCGGAGGGTTTTGGCGATGGCTGGGTGGTGCGATAAGCTGCTGCTACGCACATTAGCGCGACCTCACCACGAAATCAAAATGGATATCGATTTCGTCACTTACTTTGATCATACCCGCCATGGCGGTGGGTGGGTCAATGCCGAAGTCGAGCATGCAGAGGGTTTTGCAGGAACGGATTTTCCAGCGATCATCGGTCAAGCGACAGACGGAGACCGGCAGCAAAATGGATTTCGTCACGCCCGCCAGGCTCACCTGGGCTTTGGCGGTCAGCCCTACCCAGGTTTCGAAGTCATGGGGTAGTTGGGGCATATCCAGCGACAGCGGTTCAATAACAATATTGGGGTACTGATCGGCTTTCAGGGCCGCAAACAAATCCTTGTTCATCATGCGGTTGCCACAGTTGAGCGACCGGATGGGAATCCGCATGTGGGTCGCCGAAAATTGGTAGTTAGATTTCCCCTGTTGTACCATTTGGTAGGATAGGGGCTCAAATTTTTGCTCACACTGACAAGTAAAGCCTTTGACGTTGGTGTCGCCGGTCAGGTAGAGTACGGAGCTGTCCAAAAAGTAAACCTGGCTGTCGTACCGAAAGGCCGTGAGCGTAACCACCAAACACAGTGCAAACGTAATACGGAGAATTAGCTGGTTCATTGGAAGCGCTTTGTGCGAAAATTTGCCCAGCCAACGGTAAGCTGGCTGGGCAGATTAGGGGTGTTAAATATTTTTCAATTCAGTGGGCTTAGAATCCAACCACTGCCTCAACCATTAGCCCTTTGAAGTTGCCTTCGGAGAGGAGCGAGCCGGGTTGAAAATCCTTGTAGTCCTGGTTGACGTACTCTAACTTGAGGAGCATATTGTCGATGATGAACCAGCCACCACCAATTTGGTAGCGGTTGATGGTGACATCCTGGCTACCACTCACCTCTGCCGTGACGGTATTGTAGCGACCGCCCAGGTAGAAGTCCTTGTTTGCACCGAATCGGTAAACCAGGTCGGCAGCTATTTGGGTCATGTTGCGATTGGTGCTTTCGAACCAGTTGCGGCCATTAGCCATCTCGTAGGTAGCGAAGACTTCGAGCCCGCCCGCTTGCAGAAAGGCATTACCCATAAAGGAGGTGACGGCATCGGTGAAGCCGGGGGTGTAGCGGCCGGAAGGAAAGATGCCGGAAGCACCAGCACTGGCTCCTGGAGGGGCCATCACCAGGTAGTAGCGTGAACCGCTCCGGTCGCCGCTGTAGAGGTGGTTGACCGCTGAACTGGACGTGGTGTACACCGACCCCGTCAGGCGCAGGCGGGTATTGGTAGCGACTTCGCCATCGTAGCTGAGCTTACCGATGATGGAAGGCGCACGTTTGTCGCTTTTGTCCTCTTGGCTGGTGTTGGTGGGCTTGGTCACGTTGCCGTTGATCTCGCCACCGGTAACGCCCAACATGGCCGTTACACCACCTTTGGTGTAGTATACTTCACCACCGATTTCGGTATTGAAGGCATCCGCGATGTAGTTGCCCACGAAGGGGTTGTACATGGCGTTGCCGTTGTCGGTGCGGCGGAAGTGGGAATCCCCGTAATTGACTTCCATATGGCCAATGCGAATCATCATGTTCTTCATAAGGTCGTCAAAGAATTGACTGTTCAGGAAGGGGAGGGCATCCATTTGGATGTAGCCGCCTTTGACCCACGCTTCGGGGTGGTGACGGGAAGACAGGTAGGTGATCAGGTTCAGGCGTATGCCTTTGGCCAACTGTACGTCGATGTTTAAATTGGCCGTAGCGAGGTTGAAGCCGGGCTCAAGGCTGTACAGTGGGTTGTCGAAGGCCCCATCGCCGTCCAGGTCGACCAACTTATTGCTGTGGCTAAGCGACTGATACTGTTGGGCAAAGTTGCCACCAATACGTACTTTGACACCCTCAAAATCAAAGTCATTTTTCTTGAGGTACTCAAATTCGTTGACCCCCGACTGGTCGTAAGGGCGCAAGTTACTGATACTGGTTTGCTGCGCGACCAAGAGCGTCGTCGTCATCAGTACCATTAAGCAGAATAAGACTTTTAGTTGGTTCATAACAAAAAATTTAAGGTTGTTGGTTTATTTTATCAATGTTTGATGCGCAATTTTCTGATCACCAAGCTGGCGAGGCACGCAGTTTCAGGGCGTACTTTTTCACTTAGCTACTGGGTAAATCAGGTTGCTATTTTCAGGACAAGACGACAATGAATTAGTTGGAGAAGGTTATTTTTCGCTGCTCGTTGTAGTTGTACTGGGAAGCAGGGTGAAAGTGTAGGCTATCGTCACTTCATCGCCAGTAGTGAGGGTGCCCATCATCGCAGTGGGTGGATCGATGCCGAAGTCGGTCATTTTCATCGTGTACGCTCCAGCAAAAGTTAGCCCGCCATTGGCAACGGATTTAGCGTTGGCGCTGAGGCTGATGTTTTGCGTTTTCCCGGCTACGGTCAGCGCACCAGTTGCTGCCACGTTGTAACCACTACTGGTAGGGCTTATGGTAGCTTTTTGCAATTGAAAACGGATATTGGGATACTCGTCTTTTTGTAATGCATCCCAGGTCTTGTTGTCCATAATCCGTCCTTTGGTGCTGATAATACCAGCTACGGGAATCCGAACTTTAAAGACGGGAAGAGCGGTGAACTTGCCATTTTCCCAGTCGATGAAAGCATCGGTATACACCTTGGTCACATTCGACGTCCAATCGTGGAGATTGGACGTACCCGCAACGGTCATTTCAAAATTAGCCAACTGGTAGGGTTGTCCAATCAGGGTAGCGCAGGTAAGGAAACTAAGTACGGCGAAAAAGATAATTTTCATGGTTGTTGTTTTATTGCGATGTAAAAGTACTTTAAGCAACAACCTGGTGAAGATGATTTTATGCATGGGGGCTACGTGATCTTTATCACTAAGCGCTCGTTATTTAGTATTAGTCAGTACAAATCGCTCGTCGAGGGCAAATTTGGCGGGGAATTTGGCGGGGATGTGTTCGTAGAAGGCCATGATTTCGCGCATGTCTTTGGCCAGGTCACCGGTAGGGTGGATAATCTTGCCGATGCCGCTGACTTTGGCCTGGTAGTCGAGGTAGCCCAGGGCAATGGGTACGTTGGCTTTGAGGGCGATGTAGTAGAAGCCGGTCTTCCATTGGGTACGCAGGGCGCGCGTACCTTCGGCCTGCACAATGACGCACAACTGCTCGTGTTCGTCGAACAGGCCCGCGATGGCATCGACCAGGCTGGTGGCGTTGGCCCCTTTTTCCTGCGGGGTACGCTCAACGCCGATCCCGCCCAGCAGCCGGATAAACCAACCGAACGGCGGCCGCAACCACTGTTTTTTGATGGTATAACGCAACTTGACACCCAGCCCGCCCATGGAGAGCAGCGCCAGGGGGTAATCCCAATTGGAGGTGTGGGGCGCGGCAATGACGACGCATTTGCCGTATAGCTCCGGTGAGGAGTTGGGATTGATCTGCCAGCCCCAGAGGCGGAGGATAAAATGGCACAGTGCTTTTTTCATGGGCCAAAAGTAAGAAAAGTGAGGGAATCTGTAGGCATGCTCACCTGGACGATTTTGCTACGGCGCCCCGGCGTTTTTTGGAAACGGTTTAAGCCGCGGTGGTACAACGATCAACGATGGGTGGTTACGGTACGATCAGCGCCTTCACCCAGTCGTTGGGTACCATATCGATGGTCAGGTTGATCCGTTCCTGCTCGCTGTGGTTGTTGATCCGGTGGGGGTCGGAGAGGCGCAGGTACCAGCACTCGCCGGCTTGCATAGGGACGATTTCGTTGTTCAGGAAAAATTCCACCTGGTCGTTGGTGAAGACCGGGATGGTCAGGCGAATGACCGATTTGTGGATTTCCAGGCCTAGCGTCGGGTCGGTATGCTCCCGTACCTCGGCTTGCGGAGCCAGGCGCAACAGCCGCACCAGGGTGACGCTGGTATGCTGGCGGAAATGGTCGACCACCTGGGTCAGGTAGGGGGCGCTCTGCAGGGCGGGGGTATCCAGCCAGTCGGTCCAGGAGCCATCGGCATAATCGTCGGCGGGTGGCGGCGGCGGCAGGGAAGGGTCTACCAGGTGCGCTGGCGACCGCAGGGGGAGCACATCGTAGTAGAGGTAATGGTGTAGTCGCAGGTTGGCCACTTCTGCTTGTAGCCGGGCTACGTCGAAGGAGAGGGGCAATTTGACGCGGTCGCTGGCGGTGGATGTCGTGGGCATGGTGGGGGGTATTGGTAAAGTAAGGGGGCAATTTACTGAAAATTATTTTCTGACCATTTTTGTGGTCAGGCTAAAGTGAAAATTTCCAGAAAACCCTAAAACTTATTGGAGGATTGCGCCTGAGGGTGACCTCTTCGAGGTCGGGCCCAATGCGGGGTCTCAATGGAAAGGCTGTAGGGCAGTGAAGGGATTACTATCCATTTAATTCTTTTTTTATTTCAGTAAATGTAACTACATTATCATTATACCAAACCTTCAAACCCTTCTACATTTTTGAACCTCTCTTTATGCGCTTCCCACCACCTTTTTTTACTCTCCTGGGCAAGTTGATCTACATCATCTTGGGTAATTTGATTACCTTCTCCTAACTCCAGATATCTTAAAAAATCTAAAGCATCCTGAATTTGTCTTGGCGTAGAATCAATTGGAAGCTTGATCAAGATTTTCTTTTACTCAGCAAGCCCTCGGTAGTGGCCGCATCGATAACCGTAACCCATTTTTTCATTTTCTTTTGGATCACCTTGAAGTGGTGTTCGTCATCAACCGTCACCAGGGAGATGGCTTCGCCGGGGTTATCCGCCCGCCCGGTTCTACCGATCCGGTGCACGAAATCCTTGGGCGACCGGGGCAATTCGTAGTTGATCACGTAGGGGAGGAATTCGATGTCGATGCCGCGGGCCAGCAAGTCGGTGGCGACCAGCACCCGCAGTTTTCCGGCCTTGAAGCTGGCCAAAGCCGAGGTGCGTGCCCCCTGGCTCTTTTTACTGTGAATGGCTTGTGCATCTATCTTGTTCTGGCTGAGCTTTGCCGCCACCTGGTCTGCCTGGTAGACGGAGGAAGTAAAGACGAGCACCTGCTGCATCTGCTTGCTGTTGATCAGGTACCGCAGAAAAGGCCCCTTTTGCTCGTTCGTGACAGAATAAGCCGTTTGATTGATCAGGTCGATGTGGTCTGCTTCCGGTGTAATTTGGACCACCAGCGGATCGTGTAGCAGCAACTGCTTGATGTTTTCGACACTCGGGCTCAGCGTGGCCGAAAACAGGAGGTTTTGCCGCTGGGCGGGTAAATGGGTCAACAGTTCATCCATCTCTTGCTTAAATCCGAGGTTGAGCAGCTTGTCGGCCTCGTCCAGCACCAGCACTTTTACCGCCGCCAGGTCTACGGCCTGGGAACGCATCAGATCGAGCAGCCGGCCGGGGGTGGCTACCAGCACACTCACTTTGGTCAGCGCCTGCATTTGTACATTGGCCGATACCCCGCCGTAGACGGCCATCGATTTGCACGGAAAAGGCAGGGCCTTGGCAAATTGCTGAAATACGCCCACCACCTGCAGGGCCAGTTCCCGGGTGGGCACCAGCACCAACACGCTCACTTGCCGTCCCTTCGGCGCGGGCATACCCTCCAGGTTGGCCAATATCGGGAGGACATAACTGGCTGTTTTTCCTGATCCTGTTTGCGCAATGCCCAGGATGTCTTTTTTAGCCAGAATAGCGGGAATGGCCAGCGCCTGGATGGGGTAGGGCTGGGCGTAATTTTGGTCGGCCAGTGCCCCGAGTAGATAGTTGGGTAGTCCTAAGGAAGAGAATGGCATATAAGTTCTTGTAAAGGTCAGATGGTAAAAGTGCCGGGACAATAATCATTTGGGTCAAAAAATGTAAATTCATTATTGTCCAAATGCTAAGGTATAACAATAGCCGTCCATTAGCTAGTATCCTGATTTTCTACGCGTATTATCGTGTCTTCAGGTGCCTTAAAAACCCGCCTTTACCAAATTCTTCGACCAGCGCAGGTGGCCTTCCTTATCCCTGATCACCACGGTATACATTCCCGCCGGCCAGTTTTTTAGGTCTATTTCCTGCCGATCGGAAGTCAATTCCGTTTGGTAAACCACTTTTCCATCCGTGCTGATGATCCGCAGGGAATGGTCCTGGAACTGTTCAGTTTCCACGATGAGGTTGTTTTGGAAGGGGTTGGGATATACTTTCACCAATTGGTCATTGGGTGCGTGTACCCCCACGACCGCCCCTGCGACATAAAAACCAAAATCGATGGTCATATTTCCGGAAGGGTCGTAATCGAACCAGCTGTCCTGGCGGTCGCCGTCGTGAAGGGGTTCGCCGTCTGCCGTTAGGGTGATCATGCCCGAGGCGATATCCCGCTCCGTAAGCCCCCACGTCAAATTGCCCGGTCGGCCGTTATTGTCCAGGTTGAGGTCCGTATTGGGATCGTTGGCATAAATTCCCGTAGGGATCATACCGTGCAAGGGTTCGCCCACCTCCCAATTGTCGACGCTCCAGACAAACACCAGGTAGTTGCCCGGCGCTAGGCCCGCGAAGCTGTAATAGCCATTTTCGTTGGTTTTTGCCACGCCCGAGAATCCCTGCCAATCGGGAATATCGTCTCCGTCACTATCTCGCCACAGCACCAGCGACACATTGGCAATACCGGGCTCATTTTGGTCGTCCATCCCGTTCTGGTTCAAGTCGTGCCAGACCCGGTTGCCGATGGTGCCCGACCCCAGCACCTGGGGCTGCCCAAATTCGTAGGCAGCCTGAAACACGGCCTCGTCCATGAAGTTGGCGGCCGTAATTTGGTGAGGAGCGTAGTTGATGTTGCCAGCGGTATTGTCGTCATTCCAGCGGACACAGAAAGGACGCCGGTACACTTCTACCCGGAGCAGTTCCTGGTCGCCGGGCACGACGAGCGAAAAGTTGCACACATCGTCGCGCCAAATGTGGTAGCCCCAGGTATAGGGCGCCCGGGCGTACGAATGGAAGGGATTGAGGGCGTGCAGCACGCTGCCGTCGGTGTAGGTCATTTTCAACACGATGTCGCGGGTACCGTAAAGATAAGGCAGGTAGGTTGCGCCTTGCAGTGCGGCAAAGGTGACGGGGTCGGTAGGGTCTATGATGGGCGGCAGGGTGCCCGTAAATTTCAGGGGTTGGTACACGATGTCGGCTTGCGGTTGTGTTTCGTGGGCACTCCCGTAAATGAGGTATACTTCCTGTTCTATTTGCTCCGCTCCCGGGAGGTCGAAATTTTCTTCAAAGGTGGTTTGCTGTGGCTGAAGCGCGTCGCGGGTATAGACGCGTTCTTCCCCTTCCAGGGTCATAATGGGAAAGCCTGCTTGCATATTGAACTGGTAATCTTTCAGTTCGGGGCCATCGTAGACCTGTCCGGTTTCCACCCCTGCGCCAGTCAGGTAGCGATGGATGGCTAAGGCCGAAAAATCACCGTAGCCATCCCAGGGCCCCGGGCCGTCGGCGCGTTGCTCCAGGCAGGCATGGTTCCGTTGCATACAATCGCTGCGCTCTGTGCCCAGGTTGCCGCGGTCGTCGTACCGGCATACCGGATCCACAAAATCGTAGCTATCCTGGATGAAATTCCACGTTTGTCCGCGTCCGCCGCCATCATCGGTGGCACCGCCGTAGGGGTACAGGAAATCGTAGGAACTGGAATTGGGGTTCTCGTAGGATCCTTCCCCCCAGTGGGGCAAACTCAAGGCATGTCCCAGCTCGTGAATGAACACATCGGTATAATCGAAGCTGACGAATGATTTTCCGCCTCCCCAGCCACCGGGGGCCAGGTTCAGGGTGTTGCCGAAATAGACCGTCGACAAGTAATCGCCGGTACTGCGGTGCAGGTTGCCGAGGAACAAGGTGGCAATGGAATTGATCGACCCGTCGCTGAAGATGCCATTGGCGGCCATTTCGCTTCTGCTCCGCAAGCGGGCCAACTGCTCGGTGCCATTATTGGCAATGACTTCCGGAAAGGTCAGCGTTTCCGGAAAAATGCCAAAACGAACCACACTGGCCGGAATAGCGGCGGCCAGTTCCGGTAAAAAGTCGGTGAAGATGGGCCATTGATGAGGGGCGCCATTGTAGTCCATGACATCCATGTTCACCATCACCAGGTTCATTTCGGTGTAGGGGCCGATTTTTAACTCAGCGGCGGTCAGGGTACGGCTGTCATTGCCCGCGCGGAGGATTAACGCCAACCCGTCCTGCACCCAGCTTTTGGGCAAGGTCACCGAAAAATAATCCTCGAAATTGGGGACGTCCAGATCCACGCTGCTGCTGAGGTTTGCCGGCCCGGCCAGGCACAGCACCCCCAACGAGGTACCGTCGCGGATGCCTTCCACCTGCACGTCGGGCGCAGCGCCCGCACCCGTGACCGCCAATTGGAGCAAGGCGGGGCGGTGCCCAATGGTGAAAAACAGCGGATGGCCAATCGCATGGCGGTGGGTTTGCGCCATAAATACGGCTTCGATGGTAGCCGAATTGTTGCTGATTCCGAGGCAGTTGCCCTGGTCGGCGGGTTCCGCAAAAACATACTCCTGGAAGTTGTAGGAAGCCGGCAGCGCGGCATTGGTGCTGGCTTGAATGGTACCCAGGCTTTGGCCCACCAGCAGCGTGTTGAAGCTGACGAGCAGCAGGGCAAGGAGGAGCGTTGCGGGGGGCATTTTCTTCATGGTTCCGTTTTGTGTTTGCGTCAGAAACTGGTGAGGAGAAAGTGGTTTCTCTTCAGTGGAGCAAGATAATTGTTTTTTTGGGGATATCCATTCGTAGACTTTGTCCATAGCCGTCAGGCTATGGACAAAGTCTACGAATAGCGAGTGCTAGGTTTTAGCAGCAGGTTGCAGGTTGGAACCGCAGTCACAGACTGCTGTGGATATTTATTCGTAGACATAGTCTACGAATAGCGGGTGTCTTGACTTGGTTTGATCATCAGGCAGTTATACCCAAACAACACGATTATTTCAAATTCCGTTCTTTCAAAAGTTGTACCAGCTCTTTATTCATGCGGTTATTTTCTGGTTTGTGAAAGACTCTGAAGGCAAAATACAAAGGAATTAGGGTGAAAAACCCAACACTGTTTTTCACCACGCTGTAAATAACAACCCCAATCATAAAGCCAATTAGGGTAGCGCTAATGATGGAATCGGATTTCATTTTTTTTGCCTGGTCCAACAGTTCCTGATCTGTCAGTTCGGATAGTTCTTTTTGTTGCATTGGTATTGTGTGAGTTGTTATCTTATTTCATGGATTTGGTCTGGCATAATTGCCACCCCGCTATTCGCAAACAGCGTCACGAATTTCTGTCTGCGGTAGGTGTGCTGCCAGCCTAAGGTCCAAAAATATTGTTTTTTCACCAGCTTTAGACAAGTTTTATGCATTTACGGCTGTTAATCAAGCTGGTAGATATCCTTCCTGTTTAAGTATGTACAGTAATTGATCTATTATCTATTTCAATAACTTTTTTTCCATTTTTGAAGAGATCTTTAATTACAGGAAAATTCCTTTCAAATAATGCTATCAATTCTTTATTAACAATATTTCCCGTTGTTACCATTAGTATTCGGTCAGGTTTTCCCGTAACAATTCTGAACTGAATGAAATCACTATCTTTGGTGATAATGATTCTGGCTTCCAAGTCAGCTCTATTCATTATTTCTCTATCAGACGTCTTATTCTGATCTGGTAAATCCCGTGTATGAATAGCATCATTACCTTGCTCGATAAGCCAATAGGCTATTTTTTTAGGAAAATGAGCATCAACTAAAAATTTCATTAAGCAGCTTTTACCTTCATAATACTCCCCACCGCGACCAGTTTAGCGGCAAACACCAAACATGCCTGAATATCTTCCAATTCAAGGTCAGGATAATCTTCTAAAATTTCGTCATTGGTCATTCCTGCTGATAATAAATCCAATATCATCGCCACAGGATAACGCATATTCCTGATCGTGGGTTTCCCAAATAAAACATCTGGATTAATCGTAATGCGATCCAATAATTCACTCATGGCTATCCTTGTTTGATTGGTAAGACAATAACAAAGTTATTGCTTTTTATGGTACTTTTCAATGCTGGTAGAATTTCACCTTGCACTAGGCATCAATTTTTGCTGCGTCCTAAGCACAGGTAGTGGTAAACTGCTGGTTTATCGGAATTAGTTGGTGTTATCGACAAATAGCGGAAATTTCAAACAAGCGCTTATTGTGGTGTACCTTTAAAGCAACCAATGTTATAAGGAAAATCATAAGTCCAATGATAATGGTACAAGTCAATCAGCTGACCGTCCCAAAGAACCGGGTGGGTATGGCCATGGCATTCGTCTAAATCTTTGGAGGAGAGCAATTCGCCATCTTCACCATGAGGTCCGTAGATGCCAAATCCGTCCAGCATGTATCCCATAAGGGCGGAATGACCAGCGGTGTGCGGGTGAATATGGTCTTGAAGGTCCTGTGCCGGAAAATGATAATGGTATCTTTCTGTGCCGTCGGTATGTCCACCGAATCTATCGAGCATTTCGTGGGCCGCCGCATCATTGCCGAGGGTGGATGCACCGTGGTAGATGGCACTCCCGCTGAGCGAGATCCCCGAAGGACCGAAAAATACGCAACTGGGCTCCGGAGCTATTTCGGGTATGGCCAGAAAAGTATACAGCACATCATGGGCTGCAATCACATTCGGATTCCCATCATACCGGTAGGCCACACTACCGGGGGTGATCGGAAAAATGCCGGTAGGATGGTCCGGTAAAGCATTTCCAGTGATGATGCGATTGCCATTGCCGTCCAGCGATACATTAAAGTCGCTGATCCAGGTCACATTCCCTTCAACCTGCGGTTTTCGGGTATAATCCCAGGTGCCGTCAGGGTTGGTCCAATCGGTTGCATCAGCGTTTCCCGCTCCGTTGGCCGGAAGTCCGCAAAGCCACAGGGACAGGAAATCCGGTTGTGGCGCTCCCTGGTTTCTGATCAAGATATTCGGACCTCCAAAAGGCAATTGGGTGAGGTCAACCGACTCCGGATTGGTCGGTTCTATAGGATCCGAATCCTGGCAACCGATGATTGTGAGAAGCGCTGTGATTAGCATGAGTAGCCCGTAGGTGTGCTTGGATCGATTCCCTATTTTTTCCATAATAATTTTTTGTGTTTAATTGATTATTG
>Ga0208544_10001845_pt1 | contig 14211 bp, 18 predicted proteins | sample DEB08_DNA_9_FD_184526 | JGI IMG/M metagenome (GOLD analysis project Ga0208544, IMG submission 184526) | Aqueous microbial communities from the Delaware River and Bay under freshwater to marine salinity gradient to study organic matter... | ecosystem: Environmental > Aquatic > Marine > Coastal ...
TAATGTCTTGTATAGCTTGTTCGTTGTAGTCAAATACTCCCATACCCTCAGCTTCTGAGATATGTTCTATTTTACCAGCATCATCTACGTGACTTACAAATCCAAGTTTTTCTTCTTTCCCGATAATGTAATCGTCTTCACCATAGGCAGGAGCGATATGAACCACACCCGTACCAGATTCAGTCGTTACATGATGACCCTTAATAACGGTAAATGCATTTTCACCAAGTTCTGATCCTTGAGGAAGTTCGTCCATATCAGCAAAAGCAGAATTAATTGGTTCGTATTTCATACCAACCAGTTGCGATCCTTTGAATTCTTTGAGTATGTTATAATCTTCTTCGTTTTTATAGTATCCAGAGATTCTGGCAGCAGCGAGGATATAGACTTCATCGTTACTTTTATCTTGTAGCTCTACATAATCTAGGTCAGCACCAACAGCAAGACCAAGGTTTGCAGCGAGTGTCCATGGAGTAGTAGTCCAGGCAAGTACATATTTGTCTGAGTCTGCGAGTTTAAATTTAGCTGTGATAGTCTTATCTTGGATATCTTTATATCCTTGATTTACTTCAAAGTTAGAGAGGGGAGTGCTACATCGTGGGCAGTATGGTACTACTCTATATCCTTCATATATAAGACCTTTGTCATACATACTTTTATATACCCACCAAACAGATTCCATGTAATCTCGATCCATAGTTTTGTAATCGTCTTCCATGTCGACCCATCGACCCATTCGATTCACAACTTTTTTCCAATCCTCAACATATCCAAAAACATTTTCTCGACAGGTTTCATTAAATGTATGAATACCTATTTTTTCAATATCTTCTTTCCCAGAGATTTTGAGTTTTTTCTCAACGATATTCTCAATAGGCAGACCATGACAGTCCCACCCAAATTTTCTCTCTACCTTTTTACCCTTCATAGTTTGGTATCGTGGTATTACATCTTTTATAGTTCACCCAAGTAGATGACCATAATGTGGAGTACCAGTAGCAAACGGAGGTCCATCAAAAAAGTTAAACTCCTCAGCACCTTCTCGATTCTCAACTGATTTCTCAAATGTCTTATTCTCTGCCCAAAAGGCCAGTATGTCTTCCTCCATCTCTGGAAACGATTGTTTCGGATTTACTTTATTAAATTTCATAGTGTGTTTTTAGTGGTTAAGGTTTATCATATTTTTTAATTTTTCTCAGTTGAGGTATATTTCACAATCTACATATAATCATGAATATTTGGCTTGTATGTATCATTCTATTACATCAGTTCATCCATCACTCCGATCTATGACAATACTTATATTAGAGTTAGGATCTCATGATAATACATCTAATGTATATTCTATTCAACCAATATATTGCTCATGAATCAATTCACTGTTTAAGTATACCCTTTGTCTAGATGTCATCTTAAAATTCCAGCTGTTAGTGATTTTTACTTCTCATATGCTACCATCTGCCATCCATTGTTTTGTGAAAAATTTATTTCATAAGCCACTTAAATAAAATCAGGTAATTAGTATTAATAAAGTTATTCATATAACCCCGTGAGTTCCCATATGAAATCATTGTTGTATAGAGTCTGAAGCTTGAAATATTTTATATAGAAATTTTCATACTCCTGCTAAAAACAATACAAGCATAACACTTCCAAAAATAATTTTTAATGTTGGATGCTTTTCTGGATTTTCATCAAAATAATTATTTATTTTTTCAATAGATGCTCATAAAAAAGCTCAAAATATAAATAAGAGTAATATATACCCAGCCCATACAGGCTCTATTGGTATCTCAAGTATAACTTTTTGATTTTCTATTGAGTTAAAAATAAAAAATCATACTAAAAATAATAAGTATAGTATTAAACTACGCAATAAGTATTTGATATAGATGTTTTCCGATTTTATTAACATGATATTTTTTATTAATTAACATCCAAAATCTCACGATATCCCACAGGCATCTGAACCTGTTTTGGCTTCTGGAGCTCATGATCCAGTCCCTGAGAAGATATAATCTTGGGTCTTATCTTCTTCATGGGGATAATTCCAAAGACTCCAACCATATCTCCATTCGTTCCATCATACAGTGAGATGTTTTACGTAGACCTCGTTTTCTGCTAGGTATTTACCAATCTTTCGACTGGTCATACAGTAGGCAGAGTAGCAGTAGGTGATAATCTCTTTATTTGGATCGAGTGCCTGGAATGCTTCGAGGATTCGTTCATTACTGATATGTTGAGAGTTATCTCGGTCAGTATAAGCTGGGATTGATACAGCTCAGATGATATGACCCTCAATATATTCTTCTTCACTTCGAACATCTACCAGGATGAAATCTTGTGATGCATCATTGAGTTTCTTTCGAAGACCATGTGCTGAGATATTCGTAGCCACTTCGTGATTATAATACTGGGCTATTTTTTTATTCGTATCATCTCAACCTACTTGACTGAGTCCAAACATTGCAGCTCAAGTTATGATTGATGCTGCTACTGATGTTATAATTATTTCTTTTAGTTTCATAATTTTTTGGTTATTTAATTATATTACTTAAATCTGCTGGAGAATAATTTTCTCATTTAATCATTTTTAATTCAGAATAGTCTTTACTCATATTACTTCTATGAACTTCATCAAAACATTCTTCAATCACATCTTGCATATTATGCTCGACTATAGTTCCATAGACTGTTATGAGTGCATCGCATAATTCTTTTGCTATATTTACCTTATCTCACTCTTGAGTTCATTCTAGATATTCATCTATTTCTTCTTTCATCAGAGCATGTCTAAATTGAGCTCGGTCTTGAGGAAGATTTTTTGGAATATTTCACATTTCTCATGCCTTGAATTTAGTATGAAACTCTACTAGCATATCTAATTGTTTTTTCATATTAATATAAGTCTTGAGAAAATAATATTTTTCTGACTGAGCCGTACCCTCACATATGTCAGATAGCCAGTGTGTCAAAGGTTATGTTGTCTGGGAGAATAAAATCTTGGTAGACTTTAGAGAGTTCACTGCGACCTAGAGTGATGTGGATATTTTTCTTTTCAAGTGCATCTTTTTCGTTAGAAGGTTTGATATACATAGTGTCTGGATCGAAGTCTTCTACGAGGTAGTCAGCATCTTCTCTGGGTTTACTCTTGATATTCTTGGTAATATCACAGACAGTTGTCTGGAGTTCTTTGAAGTCAGGGTTTTTATCAACTTTGATCCATGACCAGAGTCAGTTTTTTTTGCATATGTGATTGAGATATCCCATATTCTCAGTGATAACTGGTTTATACTTAATATTACTCAGCTCATTGATAAGTTCAAGTAGGTCATCATCGGTTACATATTTTGTCATGAGAGTAACATGAGGAATGTAGCGATGAGAGTTATGGTTATAATCTCAACTATCCAGATCATTTATCTCACAACATTTTTCATAGCTCTCGTCATCTGGAATCAGACATATATTTATTGGGTATATTTTTTCTTTCATAGTGTTTATTTAAAAATGGAGGAAGAGACGAGATTCGAACTCGCGGTACAACGTAGTTGTACACACACTTTCCAAGCGTGCGCTTTCAACCACTCAGCCACTCTTCCAATAGTTAGTTTCATGTCATCTCGGACAGAATCATTTATTTCATGCTCGCTGAACCAAATAGTTTATTGTACTGAGTACAGTGTATAGCAACAGAATTATACTCTGATAGATCTATATCAGCAGCTACTATATAGCTTTGATCTCATGAAGAGCTTTCTAGTGATACTAATTTAATAGCATTACTAATATCTACCTTATTTGAGATTGATTCTTGTTTGGAGAGATAGATTCCAAGATCTGGAGCAGAAGATGTTTTGAAGTTAGAGAGTGTTATAGTAGTTACATCATTAGTTTGAATAAACTCTACCGTTCCAGATGTATTTTCTTCAACTGTAGTAAAAGTTCAACGAGCTATAATGTTTGTAACTGGTTCAAGAGAAACTATCTCTGAGTTTCATGCAGATTCTTCAGTTTGAATTTCTTCTGTATTTTGTATCTCTTGATTATTCTCTATAGCTTGCTCTACATTCTGAGTTTCAGCTGTTTGTATAACAGATGTTTCACTCGAACAGGCAGTAAGTCATACTAAAGCAGAGAGTATTGATATGAATATATATTTTGTTTTCATAGTTTTAAATTTTTCAAATAAGTTTGAGTGCCTCATTTTTGTAGTCTTTATCTTTTAGCTCCAGGTAGAGTGTAGCTTCATCTATAATATCTTGAATCTGTTCTCTATCAGATTCTTCTACATTTGGTGATTGTAGATATTCAATAATGTAGTCTATGGCATCAAAGTTATCTTCTTCGAGTGCCTGTTTTAGTTTAAGTAAATTTTGTTTCATAGTTTTATTTGTTATCAATTCAATATCATCTATCTTTATTTTTTTGTATTTTTCTCTCAATGAGTTCATCTAGGTTTTCAACACCCAGTGTTTTTGATAAGAAGAGTATCATGAACAGATTATCAAATATCTCGTCTTCTAGGTCTTCTTTTTTAAAAGAATCTACTTTTTTCTGACTAAAGGATAATTCAAGTGATTTTCTTATCTCAGCTGAGAGTTCTCAGGTCTCTTCCATATAACAACTCAGCGTAGCCAATATTTTCTCTGTATTATTTAGATTCTTTTTTACAGATAGATCAACGTACTGCTCATCGACTAGGTTGAGATAATCTATTAATTGTTCAAATCATTTTTTTGATATCATAATAATTTATTTTAAAAGTCAGTCTTCATACAATTTTTTAATGGTATCTGCATGTGTAAATGCTATTTTTAAGTTTTGAGTTTCTTCATAACTATACCAAGCATATCCATCAGCTTCATTAGTATCTACATTTATATCTCCAGAGTATATTCATAGAAATCTATGTGAATGTAGAGGCTTGCCACTATGCTCTCAGATATGATCAAAGTAGAGTTTTGTTGGAGTAAAATCTAATCATGTTTCTTCTTTTACTTCTCTCGTAGCTACTTGTTCTGGTGTTTCTCAAGGATCTCATCGTCCACCAGGAACAGTCCAATGATGTGGGAACATTTTTGTGTAGTTACTTCGCTTGAGAAGAAGTATTCTACCGGACTCATCAATCATGAGTCCATTTCAAACTATTTGCATAGTATTTTTTGGTTATTAATTTATTTTAAAAGTCAGTCTTTATATAACTGCTGAATAGTAGCTGGATGAGTAAAGGCTATTTCTAATTTCTGAGTTTCTTCATAGGTATACCAAGCATATCCATCTACCTCTTCTTCTTGCACATCTATTTTTCCAGCATAGGTTCAGAGAAATTTATGAACTGAGAGTGTTTCTCCAGAATGCTCTACCTGTACTACTTCATACAGTTTTGTAGGACTAAAGTCGAGCTGAGTTTCTTCTTTGAGTTCTCTGGTAACTATTTCTTCAGCATTTTCTCATAGTTCTCATCGTCATCCTGGTATATCCCATTGATAGGGGAACATTTTTGTATAATTACTTCGTTTTAGTAATAATATTCTCCCAGATTCATCAATTAATATTCATACTCAAGTTAGTCTCATAATTTGCTTAGTTTATATGTTACTATAGTATCTCTGTAAGTAACTCGTATAATTCTATATTCTGATACATCGCTGCATCGAGCATTTTTCATCAGTAGATTGGTGGGGGAGCAGTGAGTCATAGCTTTTCTCTTATCTCTTCTATTATTTTGTTTCCATCAATTCCATCATCATCAAATAGTAGTTCTATTTCATACATTCAACCGAATCCATAGTTATCTACATCAATAGTAACTTCATATTCTCAATATTGATAGCTATATTTTTTTCTAGTAGTATCAAAAGATACTCTGGCCTCTACGTCATCGAGAGTAATATTAAACTGTTCTAGCTGCTGATTAATTTCATCTTCATCATCAAATTCTTTACTCACCTCAAGTCGAGTTTCAGGATCATGCGATTTAACTTTGAGCTCATATTTTCCATTCCGTAGTCTGAAGTAATATTTATTTTTTATTAATATATATTCATCTGTATCAAGATAATAGTCTTTATTATTTACTTCCTTAATAAACTCACAATTATTTTCTATAATTTTGATATCCTCAGGAATAATTTCATATTTTTTTTCTATTTCTATTTTCATAATATATTGCGTGTTAGATGGTTTTTAATTATTCAAATTCAGTACAAAAGTGTGCGGCTGTGTAGATCTGTGTCCAGCCATTTCATTCATTTTTAAAACTAATTCCGAGTCCCATGTACTGTAAGTAAGGACTGATAGTTGTTTTGTAGTGAGCATTTTGCGGAGAAGGGAGTCACTTTTCAGCGAGGTAGTAGTCAAATATTCATTTGAGAGCTTCGTTGGCTTTGTCGGTACAATCTCAACCCTTTGGGCAATAGTAGGCATGGTATCCAGTATTTTCTACACTGGTGGTTCTTCATGATACTTTGCATGTTACTCATCTATCTTGAAACCACTGCTCGATGATAGGGTAGTTGTAATAACCATCTCATGGAGTTCGTTCGTGTGTTATCTTTCATCTTGATAGCGTTACATTTGACCACTCCTGACCAGTCTCTTCGAGTCGTTTATCATAAGTAAATGTATTAATTCACTGAGAACTTCTATAATTATTGTATAGACTGAGCCAGTATTCTCGCATCTTGCTTGGGTTGGCATGAAAGGTATTGAGCGCATCATTATCGAGATCAACTTGAGTAACGACGGTTATTTTTTCTACTCAAGTTATTATTTGCGAAATGATCTCTTCTTTCCGAGAGTTGCTTTTACTAGTGATCTTTTTCAGTGCTACTAATAGACTCTGCTTATAAGAGATTCATTTTTTTTGCGTTCGAGAGTCTATTATCTGTATGACTTTATTAACGAGTTTAGCATCACTACTTGATAGGCTATAGGCCTGCACTTGAAATACTGTGAGAGAGAGAATCAAAAATGTGATAAGTGATTTTTTCATAAAAAAAAGTCAGACATAAAATAATTGTCTGCTTTCGGTCCCATAATTATGGGAAGTTACCACCTAAAGCTTTGGAATAAAAATATTTATTCCCTACGTAATTTTAAGTTATTTACGAAGGTTTTCAGCTTCGAGAGATTCTTACCTAGTTAGGTTTTTTCTCCAACGTCGTTTGTTGATAGCAAACTCAAGTGTTTTTAATGTAGCTATAGTAAGGCTTTATAGCTTTTTTGCAAGATATTTTCACAGTTTTTGAAATTATATTGACTAAAACTAATTAATATTTAATATATAGGTCTTGTAAAATAGAAGTACGCTATTTTTTCAATAATGAAAGAATAGTTCAAAAATAAATAATAAATACATAAAAAGGTGATAATTATGGCTATTGAAGGTAGCTTGCGACTCAATCAACACTCTGACTCAACTTCTAACCGAAAGATTTATACTGATGCTCGAGCTAGAGCTCAAGCAAAATCTTTGGGTCGAGATGTATCAAAGTTAATGGTTAAAATTCCTGGTAATCAAACTACTGAGGCTGAAGGACTCTCGGTTATAGAAAATACTTTCTGTAATCGTGAAGAGGGTGGTTTCAGATGCAGTGTCCGGTTTGGAAAAAGCATTGAGACGTTAATTGCATTAGAGGATTGTCAAGTATTCCTCTAATCATCAGCTAAAAGACACCCCCGAATAGACGGGGGTTGTTTTACGTTTTAGAGATGAAGCTATTTATAATATTTATTGAAAAATGGAGAAATAGCGCAGGTAAATGCTAATGAGAACTGAGTTTTTCTGGTGAGCATACCATCAGTGTAGTGTCAAAATGCTCAAGATTTTTTTTTGGCATTTAGCTCTCAACTTATTTCTTCCATTATTGGTCCGAGATCTTCTCAATTATCATATATTCTTGTTTGAAAATCTCATGGGAGTTCCATCATAGGAGAAAGTCATAAATGTTCTTTTCATTCTGAATCTATAATGCATATACATCCAAATAAAAATGCCTTTTCTCAGATAAGTGTAGTTCATCCCTCCATTCAGATATAAAAATCTGCATCAGTTATTTTTGATATGTTTATGGCTCTATTTTTTGCTCATAGAATAGTCTCATTCAAACTGATAGGCATGTCTGATACTCAGCTCTCTACTTTTTCGGGTAGCAGTTCTATGTTTTTTCGCTCAAAATACACACAGTCCTTGCTCGATTGTTCTATAGCCCTTAACTTTGGTGGTGACTCTGTTCAAATGGCGAGTTTCATATGGCTTTTATTTAAAAAATCAGTTTTGGGCGTAGTGGTTTTCTACCGATAATATTACTTCTTTTAGTTCTATGAAATCGTCAAATTCTTTACGAACCGAAACCTTGTTAAAAAAATCTTGAGTCCACTGTTCATACATATGTTTATCAAAAAAACATTGAAGGTGTCATTCTAGAACATCTATAGTCTTAACAAATTTTGACTCTAAGCTTTCCCTCTTTTCGTAGTCATGAAATGTAGTAAGAAATTTTTTTCCTAGAAAATTTGGTAATTTTTGACTTAACAAAATAGCTCATTCAGCCTCTAGTTCATCTTTAGTTTTTCGCATTTCATTACCACTTGGTGCTCGATCTATATCTCATACCTCTGCCTCTACGAGGTCATGATACATAATATACTCATATATTTTAAGTTTATCTAGCTTGTATTTTCATGGAGAGACTTCTTCGAGATAATTGAGAAAATAATCAGCCATAATCATCATGTTCCAACTATGAGCTGCGGTTGAGTCTTTTTCTCCGTTAAAAGTTCTGTCGCTATATCTGTATGTAAACTTAAGCTTATAGCTGTTGTGAATTTGTTCAGCGAATTGTTTAATATCTTGCATATATATTAGAAAAGTTTATGAAGTATGGTTTCAGTATAAAATATTATTTTAAAAATACTAGTATTTTTGTATACTTGAATACATGAAAAAACTTCTCAATCCATTTATACTGCTGTGAATTTTATATGCTATTATTATAGCTATGGTTATTCACTTGTTTTTTTAATATCGAGTTTTTCTAGTACCGTTCAAATATCTCAGTATTTTTTTGAGTAAAATCTATTTCATGAAATAGATTTTTTTATGATAGGGTTTTCCCAATAGAGTGAATCTGCATTCCAAATATCTGGTAATTTATCAACTCATTTTGTGTAGTAGGGTAGGGCTCAAGTATTTTCTCAAGTTTGCTCTAAAACATCTCAGCAATAGAAATAATTTTCTACAGAAGGGAACTGTGTGACTAAGTCATTACAACTGCTGAGGTAGTCAGGTGAAAAGTATAGTTTTTGTAGATAGTACTGTTCACTCTCTACTGGGTCATGAAAGAGTTTATTTTTGTGTTGATAGACTTGATAACTTGGCAGTATTTCAAGAGCTACTTGATAGTTACTCGTTAGATATATAGATCGCTCAGCGAGATAGAGTTTACTTGAATAATATATGCTTCAGATAGAAGTAAGCATTATGACTAAAAACAAACTCATTATAGCTCCCTTTAATAAAGGGGGTTGGGGGAATCCTGAGGTTTTTACTAAACTAGCTAACAATATAACTATAATAAGATACAGAGCCACACTCGCATAATTAAATAGCAAAAATAGAGCGATGAGTCAGAGTGCTGCTCAGGCTGCTGATTTTAAATTTTTAGAAATAAAGTAATATATACTGATTATAATAGCGACTCAGACGAGTCAAAAATGATAGAGAAAATTGAGAAAAATATTGTGTGGCCGGTCTGCTGTAAATCAAAAATTTTCAAATATATAGAGTTCAGGAGATTTAAAATTATCAAAATAGATAGTGAGTGTTTCAGGGCCAAATCAACTCAGTAATCTTGATACATCAGAAGCTATTAAGCTGAGAGTTGTTTCCCATATATAAAACCGAGACACAAAACTATGGAGTTTCTCGGGGAATTGAATAAATGCAACAATAGCTCATACTAACAATATAATACTCGGGTAGAGATAACTATAACGCTTAAATTTTATTTTTCTCGCGATAGTATAGAGTAGAAATAGTACTATTGCCAGCCATGATTTAGTGAGAAATAAACAGAGCAGAGCAATGAATGTAATACTGTATCTTACAAAGCTGTTTTTAATATACTGTCGAGTAGAGAGAAGTGATATTGAGATAAGAATGAGTCAGGCGAGGTAGTTTGGGTGCCCGAGTGTAGATATAGCTCTATTTCAGAGGTTTCAGTAGTCAAAACTTGGAAGATAGTATTGCCAGATTCCAAGCAGTGATATAAGACTTACTGAATAGAGAAAGCTAGTGATAAGAGAGTTGAGTTGAGTCTTTTTGAGGCTCAGTAAAACTATAGTCAGACCAATGATGTTATTCCAAAACAACATCCCATGACCTTTGTTGACTCATCATAGCAGTGACTCCATAGGATAGATAGAGAACAGGGTAGAGGCTATATTTATTATAAAAAATAATGATAATAATATGAGGGTGTTTTTACTTGTCTTTAAATGATGTCTTTTAAATAACACTCATATTGCATACCAAATGATAATAGCACTAGAGAATATGTTGAAATAGAGTACCTTGAAAAATTCATAGTTCCCGTTGATTCTCCATATGTCTGACCATCAAAAAAACTCTGGTAAGTTTGAACAAACCAGAGGAAGTGTGAATATGAGAATCTTGAGAGCTATATTCATATTATTTAAACAGCTTTTTACCTTCTCAATAATATTTTGTAGCAAGATAGTCAGTGATGAGTCCGAAGAATATTCCATCAACTATTATCCAGTATGGTGATACAAACCAAGCTCCATATGTAGATAACATAGAGCCTAGGACATCGTATCATACAAGAGCTAGTATCAAAAACATGAAACCACCAAAGAATGCTCATCTAAACATCCAATTCATTTTAAAGTTGAAAATTGGGTGTTTGTTCATAAAACCAAAAGCACCAATTACAACTCCTGTCATCATATACCAAAATAACATACCGAATGCAAACTGCGTAGATGTTTCAGTATATAGAACTAAATATAACAGACCAGAGAGACCAAAGATTAATCCTATTGCTTTACCAAGAGCTACTCGTTTCATGAACGGACTCATATTTGCTAATGCTTTCATATTAAAAAATGTTATAAAATAAGTGTACATACACTAGTATATATTTTTTCAAACAAAGCTCAAGAAATTAAATTTCTTGAGCTTTGTTTGTTATAGTTATTATAAGATGTTATAGAGTGCTATAAAGAACAGTATGATTCACAGTACTACGGCCCCTTTATTAAGTTTCAGGAGTATAGCTGTAGGAAATTTTTTCCCACAGAGTAAAAAGAAAACATGCTGTGTAAAATCTGAAAATTGATCTCTTGATTGACCGTTTTGCTTTACCATGGCATTGGTATGATCGGTGAGTATGCAGCTTCAAAAACGCAGTACCATAGCTGATAGCACAACTACATGTACGAAATGGAGTATCTGAATGTAAAAGTTTCCTGTGATAAAGGCATATATCCCTCAGAAGTAAGAAAATATAAGTATAGCTGTATGGAGTACATCTAAAAAGAGAATATAGGCAGAGAGGTTTGCTTTTTTCATAGTAGAGGAATTATAAGTTATATATTAAAATTTAGTAGAATAGTGATCAGAGGATCTAGAGTTAGGTAAGATATTTTACCATGTATTCTCATTCAAGATGATATCATCGTTTTTCATAGTAGGCTCGTACACCTACACCAGCTATGACTGCTATTTTTTTTAAGCCATGTTGAAGTGAGAGTCGCTCAGCTTCTACAATAAGTCGTTTTCAGAAACCGACATGTTGACCAAACTCACCTCATTTTTCTCATACGGAAAGTTGATCTCAGAATGTATGAATTTCACGTATGATAGAGGCTCATTTAAGTTCTGGAAGTACGTCAGTGATATCTTGAATAACTTCTCCAGACTTGTTATGTTTTTTCATTGGAGACGCGATAGAGTCTTCAGATGATTCATGTATGACTGGAGTCCCTGATGGAATTCTAAACCGAGTGAGACTAAATATAGTTCTATCGAGGGGGTCTTCAAAAGTTATAAAATACTCTATTCCGTCTGAAGCCTCATATTTCATAGTATTCATAATCGCTCATGCGGGTTTATTTTTTTTATTTTTGAGTTCTCGATGACGTATGTCAAAGAGTTTAATTCATTCAGCTTCCATCTTATTTTCTACTATTTGTCGTAGATTAGCGAGTTTTGATCCTTCAAGAATCATCTCCCCTGGAATATCTCTATAGGTTCTGTTGAGACGAACATATTCAGGTATCATTTTTTCTAGATCAACGGTCAGGTCGATAAGTGTTTCATCGTCATAGGCTGTAAATCAACCTTCTCTCCATATTTCAGTGAGTTCTGATTTATCAGTTACTACCATTGGATATATTTTGAGTTCATCTGGTCTGAAATTTTGATCATCAAAGATTTCTTGCATTGATTCTCTGTCTTTATCTGGAGTTGATCCAAGTAGGTTAGGCATCATATGAGCCACTACTTTCATACCAGCATCTTTGAGCATTTTTGTACCTGCAATAGATTCTTTATTTCAATGACCTCGTTTATTGAGGGTATTTATAGCGTCATCAGTCGTTTGGTATCCTATCTCGACTCGGGTTATTCAATACGTTCGTAGTCTAGCTATTTCTTCTGCATCGAGCCAATCTGGTCGAGTTTCGATAGCCATACCAATAACCCTGCATCTTGAAGTTTCATTGATTTTTTTTGCTTCTGCCAGGTCTTTACTGGCTTTCATCTTATATCATTGCTTTACTTTAAATGCTGCAAATCTATCTGAGCTGAGGTCAGTTTCTTCGATATGTTTTTTCATATCGTCATAGCTATTGAATGCATCATAGATAGCTTTAATAAATCCTTCTTGATATTTTCGTGGATATACAGACCAAGTCCCTCAGATAACTCGTACGTCGTTTTTTTCTATTTTATGACCCGTAACTTCAAGTCCTCGCAGCCGGTTGTGTATCTGCATAACAGGATCAAATTTGTTGAGCTCAGCTCGCATAACCGCTGGTTCGTGGGGGATATATGACTTAGGAAGTCCTTCAAAACTCGGGCAATACACACACTGACCAGGGCAACCAAAAAACTCTGTGAGTAGTGAAATAACGGTTACTCCAGAGAGGCTTCGTACTCATCGTTTTCTCAGTAGTTTAATAAAAACAAAATCTTCTCGCATTTCTCCGGTTGCGATGAGTTGGTGGTATCGCTCGATGAGCTCAATACTTTGGAATGGTTTTGAGACTCCATGGGTTTTATAGATTCCATTTTTTACTTTATGGTAATCTTCTTTATTAAACTCTGGGTCTTTTTCAATATTTTCGAGTCCAGCCTGTAATAACTGGTCTACTATGTCGGTTCGTTCTTGGCTTGCCATCTAAATATATTATTGATTTTTAAATTCTTGCTAATTTTATACAAAAAAACTCCATTGTAAAATGGAGTTTTTAAATAATTTTTTGATTAAAATAGTTCTGCTAATATTTTAGCTTGTTAAGGAGTTTCTATAGCTCTCTCTGGCTTATTATTTTCTATATCTCATGATTTTGGTAGGATTTTAATTTCTTTTTTACACTTTCTCCATTCATCATCTACTGTATCTGTGTCTAGATAGTAGTTTTTTCCATTAAGTGATATCACTTGAGTTGATTCCTCGCTTGGGTTACCATTACTGGTAGTAATTATATGATGTACGCATGCACCATAGAGATTATTTGGGAGCTGTTCTGTTGTTGTTTCTCAATCTGCTGTTATGGTTACTTTTATGTTTCTTAGCTCATCTCCGTTTAAAATCAGTATATTTCAGATAGAATATCTATTTAAAATAATTTCTTGATCTGTACCTTGAGCTAAGGCTAAGCTAGAAGTTCATAGAGATAATGCTACAGTGCTTGCCGTAAGAAACTTATTCATAATATTTGAAATGTTAATACTAAATTAATGTTATATCTATATAACTTATTTTTATTAATAAGTCAATTTTATTTTATTTCATCCATACATTGTTGAGTCTTTTGGTTCCATTGTGATATATCAATATCACTTTTGAATGAAAATTCTCATTGATAGTATTTTTCATTATTTTGATCTGCATTAAACATATAAGCCGTATCAAATCTACATGCTCATTTTAAATTATTATTAAAGTTGAATCTTTT
>Ga0208544_10001852_pt1 | contig 14190 bp, 11 predicted proteins | sample DEB08_DNA_9_FD_184526 | JGI IMG/M metagenome (GOLD analysis project Ga0208544, IMG submission 184526) | Aqueous microbial communities from the Delaware River and Bay under freshwater to marine salinity gradient to study organic matter... | ecosystem: Environmental > Aquatic > Marine > Coastal ...
AATGGCTGCTAGACCTTGGGTTGCTGGATCAAGACTATGCGACATGGTCCGCAACCGCGCTGACCCGCGCCGCCGACCGCGACGAGGGCGCCGCGTATCTCGGCACAGTTGCAATGCTCGACCCCGCCGCGCGGCTGGATGAAATGCAAGCCGCCGCACTGGCCCGCGCTTGGACAGGTTACCTCAAGACCGCACGCGATGCAGGCTATTCCGATTGCACACCGGGCCGTTTCCTCTTGCCCGGCGAATTGGAGGGCAGCCCCGCCCTGACCTTTGCACCGTTACCGCCCGGCGCATCGCCACGCGGTTCCATGGCACGTGAATTCGCGCGCCGCTTCGAGGCCTACAAGGCACAGGTGGTGAAACCCTTCTTCCGCACGCATTTTGCGCGTCTGGACCGGCAGGTGGTGCTGGTCGATGCCCTTGGCGCGATCAACGCGGGCCCCCGCGCCGTCGAGGACCTGCGTCAGGCAATGGCCGCGATCCTTGGCAGCTTTCGCCCCGGTCGCAATGGCATCCTGTCGGCCATCAGGGGCCGGCGGATCGACAAGATCCTGTTCGCCGCGACCAAGGCCGACCACCTGCATCACCTGCAGCACGGCAAATTGACCGCCATCATGGACGCGCTGGTGACAGACGCCCGCCGTCGCGCTGATTTCGCGGGGGCCGAGACGAGGGCCATGGCCATTGCAGCACTGCGCGCAACGGTGGAGGAAACGCGCACCCATGATGGTGCGGACCTGAACGTCGTACGCGGCACGCTGCTTGAGACCGGCAAGCAGGCCGCGCTTTATCCCGGCGACCTGCCCGACGACCCCGGCGCGCTGCTCGCGCCAGCCAGACAGGGGGCCGCCACATGGTTGAACGCCGACTACAGCGTGATGCGTTTCGCCCCCGCACGGCTCGCGCTGAGACCCGGCGACGGCCCGCCACACATTCGCTTGGACGCAGCGGCGGAGTTCTTGTTGGGGGATCGGTTGCGATGATCGCAAGGATACATGGGGGCCAGCCCCCCGCCTTCGGCGCCCCCCGGAGTTTCCCAGCCAAGATGACACAGGGAACCAGACATGACTGATGCACGCCGCCCCGTGGTTATCGATCTGGATGAGCCACCCGAGATCGGGCCGGGCGCGGCCCCACCGGTGCCCGAGACCGGGATGCCGGTGCCGCAAGGGCAGGCCATGCAGGTGCTTGCCGGGATCGGTGCGCGCAAACCATCACGGATTGGACGGCTTTTCTGGGCATCATTGATGGCGCTGACAGGTCTTGCGCTGTCGATCTCTGCATGGAATTTCGTGACCGGATTGCTTGCGGCCAATCCGGTTCTGGGCTGGATAGCGACCGTCTTGATCGGGGCCCTCGTCTTTGCCGGCCTGCTGATCGCCGCACGCGAGTTGGCCGCGTTTTCGCGATTGGCCCGGCTGGATGACTTGAGGCGGATGGCCGAAAGCGCCCTGGCGGGCGACGACTTGGGTCAGGCCCGCGCCGTTGCAACGCGTCTTGGCGCACTTTACGCGCACCGGCCGGAACTGCGCCTTGGGCGGGATGCGCTGGCGGCCCGGCGGGATGATGTCTTCGACGCCGCCGGTCTGATCGGTCTGACCGAGGCGGAGTTGCTGGCGCCCCTTGATGCCGCAGCCGCCCGCGAAGTGGAAGCCGCCGCCCGTCAGGTGGCCACCGTCACCGCCCTTGTGCCAATCGCGATGGCCGATGTCGTGGCCGCGCTGACATCGAACCTGCGCATGATCCGCCGCATCGCAGAGATCTACGGCGGCCGGTCCGGCACGCTCGGCGCGTGGCGCTTGACCCGCGCGGTGCTGACCCATCTTGTGGCAACCGGGGCCGTTGCGGTGGGCGATGACCTGATCGGCTCGGTGGCGGGGGGGTCGGTGTTGTCCAAGATTTCCCGCCGGTTTGGCGAAGGCGTGGTAAACGGTGCGCTGACCGCACGTGTCGGTGTGGCCGCGATGGAGGTTTGCCGCCCGCTTCCATTTGGCAAGGGACGGCGGCCCAGTGTAACGGCCTTGATCAAGCAGGCCCTGACCGGGCTATTTGCACCGAAATCCTGAAGGAACCATCGATGTCGCAAGATGCTTTTTCCGCCCACCCCGAACTGGCCGACAAGATCGCCCCGGCAGAGGGCTCAGCGCTGCGTACGCTGAACTTGACCAATCTGGAGGCGATGTTGCGCGAAAAGGGCCTGCCGACGGGATGGTGGTATGACGATGCCACCCGTGAGGGCATGCGCGCCGCCACCCTTGCCGATCACGACGGGGACCTTTGGGTGTTCGGATATGGCTCACTGATGTGGGATCCGGCGCTGCGCTTTGCCGAGGTGCGCCGCGCATATGCCCCGCACCACGCGCGCCGCATGATCTTGCGCGATATCTATGGCGGGCGCGGCACGGCGACGGCCCCGGGCCTCATGGCCGCGCTCGATACCGGGGATGGCTGTCATGGTCTGGCCTTTCGGATCGCCGCAGGCGAACTTGACACCGAAACGCGCATCTTGTGGCAGCGCGAGATGATCGCGCCCTGTTATCAGGCCCAATTCATCCCGGTTCAGATCGACGGGCAGACCGTTTCGGCCCTTGGCTTCATCGCCGATCACGGTACGGAATTGATTGCAGGCGATCTGACCCGCGCGCAACAGGTTGACTATCTGGTCACCGGCAGCGGGTTTCTGGGCACGAGTTTCGACTATCTTCACAACGTGGTGCAGCATCTGCACGATCTGGGCCTGCCGGACCGAGAACTTGACGTGTTACTTGATCAGGCCCGCCATGGCATGGCGCTTGCCAATGGGCGGAACCAAGTGCCATGAACACCCTCACCGCTGCCCGCAAGACGAGGCTGTCGGCGCGCCTGCACCAGGATCAGGCGATCATCACGGCCGGAAATATCTGGCCCATCCCAACGGCCCTGATCCGGGATCTTGTCACGTTCCACCCTGCGCGGTTGCGGCATTTGCGGCGCGCGTCGTGCGGGGCGGTTGGTGACAATCGCGATCTTGGCGGAGTTTATGAAATGAATTCGGGGATAATGTCCCGTTTTCTGTGGATAGGTATCTGAAAAGTGCAAGCCCCCGCTGACCGACCGCTTTTTGGCATCGTGTTGATGCTGGGGTTTTGCATGCTGATCCCGTTTTCGGATGCACTGGCGAAACTGCTTGGTGACGATTTCCCGCTGTGGCAGTTGATCGTCGTGCGGTTCGTCGCGCAGACGGCGCTGTTGCTGCCATTTGTGTTGGCCATGGGGACGCCGCTGTTTCCGTCGCGCCGTATCGTGGGGCTGACCTTGGTGCGCACGCTTTTGCAGATCATGGGCCTTGGCCTGATGTTCACCGCCCTCAGGTTCCTGCCTCTGGCCGATGCGGTCGCCATTGCGTTCGTCATGCCGTTCATCATGTTGCTTCTGGGCAAATACATCCTGAAGGAAGAGGTTGGGCCCCGCCGCCTTGCCGCTTGTGCGGTCGGGTTTGCGGGCACGCTGATGGTGGTGCAACCCAGCTTTGCCGCCGTCGGCTGGCTGGCCATGCTGCCGCTTGGCGTTGCGGTTGTCTTCGCCTTTTTCATGCTGGTCACCCGGTCGATCGCCAAGGACATCTCCCCGATGGCCCTGCAGGCATCTTCGGGCCTTGTTGCGCTGCCGGTGCTGGCACTGCTGTGGTTTTTGCCGATCACGGGTGGCACACCGCCAATGGTCGGCTGGATGATGCCGGTGGGCGGGCAAACATGGCTGCTGGTGGCGCTTGGCGTTACCGGGGCTGCCGGTCACCTGTTCATGACCTGGAGCTTGCGTTTCGCCCCCGCCGCCACCTTGGCCCCGATGCAGTATCTCGAAATTCCGGTGGCGACCCTTGTGGGGTTCGCGATCTTTGGCGAATTGCCCAACGGGTTGGCCGCGTTCGGCATCGGCGTCACCATTGCCGCAGGTCTTTATATCGTCGCGCGGGAACGCAACCTGTCACGCGTGCCGGCTGCTCCGCCTGCCTGATCGCGTGTGCCAACCGCCATCAGGCCCGGTCAGGCGGGCAGCACGGCGGCCGCGCAACGGTTCGCGACCGGCTTGGTCGCGGTTCGTGCCGCCCGCAATCCGCGTCTTTACCCCGCTTGGCGGCGGGCCTATAACCCCGCCCATGACCGATATGCGCATCGCAACCGTCATTCGAATTACAACCCCGGCGTTCTGATGCCCCAGGCGCCGGAATAAGGTGTTTGATCTGCTCACACCGCCCCTGATCCATTCCTGAACACCCGATCCGAAGGACGCCCGATATGTGCGCCGAAACCACTGATTACAAATCAACTCTCAACCTGCCCCGCACCGATTTCCCGATGCGTGCGGGCCTTCCTCAACGCGAACCCGAATGGCTGGCGCGGTGGGAAAAGATGCGCATCTACGACCGCTTGCGCGCCAAGGATGCGGGGCGCGAACCCTTCACCTTGCACGATGGCCCTCCATACGCGAACGGGCACCTGCACATCGGGCACGCCCTGAACAAGATCCTCAAGGACATGGTTGTTCGCAGCCAGCAGATGATGGGCCGCGATGCGCGCTACATCCCCGGCTGGGACTGCCACGGCCTGCCCATCGAATGGAAGATCGAAGAGAAATATCGCCAGAAGGGCAAGGACAAGGATGCCGTGCCAGTGGTCGAGTTTCGGCAAGAATGCCGCGAGTTCGCCAAGGGTTGGATCGACATCCAGCGCGAAGAATTCAAACGGCTTGGCATCACCGGAACTTGGGATAACCCCTACCTTACGATGGATTTTCACGCCGAGCGCGTGATTGCCGAGGAATTCCAGAAATTCCTGATGAACGGCACGCTTTACCAAGGCTCGAAACCCGTCATGTGGTCCCCGGTTGAAAGGACCGCTCTGGCCGAGGCCGAGGTGGAATATCACGACAAGGAAAGCTTCACGATCTGGGTCAAGTTTCAGGTTGTCGGCACGGGTGATACGACTCTGGACAGCGCCAAGGTGGTGATCTGGACCACCACGCCATGGACCATCCCATCGAACAAGGCCGTCGTTTTTGGCGCCGACATCGCCTATGGCCTGTACGAAGTGACGGGGCGGCCCGAGGAATCCTGGGTCACCATTGGTGATCGCTACATCCTTGCCGATAATCTGGCGTCCGATGTCATGACCAGGGCGCGGCTTGATGACACGATGTATCGCCGTCTTTGTGACGTCACCCAAGACGATCTGGCCAAGATCACGCTGACGCACCCGCTGGCGAACGCCGAAGGCGCCAACGGTGAATGGGATGATATCCGCGATTTCCGCGCCGCCGATTTCGTCACTGACACCGAAGGTACCGGGTTCGTGCACTGTGCCCCCTCGCACGGTCTGGAGGAATACGAGCTGTACCGTGACCTCGGCATGCTGGAACAGGTCATCACCTATAACGTGGTCGAAGATGGCTCTTTCCGGACCGATCTGCCGTTCTTCGGGGGCAAGCACATCCTCAAACCGAACGGCAAGGAAGGCGATGCAAATACCGCCGTCATCAACAAGCTGGCCGAGGTGGACGGATTGCTTGCGCGCGGCAAGATCAAGCACAGCTATCCGCACTCGTGGCGGTCCAAGGCGCCCGTGATCTATCGCAACACGCCGCAATGGTTTGCCGCAATCGACAAGCCGGTCGGCGACGGGCAGGACAAATTTGGCAAGACCATCCGCGAACGCGCGCTGACGGAAATCGACAACGTCACATGGACGCCCAAGACCGGGCGCAACCGCCTTTATTCGATGATCGAGGCGCGGCCCGATTGGGTCCTCTCACGCCAGCGTGCGTGGGGTGTGCCGCTGACCTGCTTCACGAAAAAAGGGGCCCTGCCGACGGACCCTGATTTCTTGCTCCGCAACACCGACGTCAACGTCCGCGTGCTTGTCGCGTTCGAGGCCGAAGGCGCCGATGCATGGTATAAGGACGGCGCGAAAGACCGGTTCCTGTCGGGTATCGTGAACCCCGATGACTATGATCAGGTGTTCGATATCCTCGATGTGTGGTTCGACAGCGGCTCGACCCACGCCTTCGTGCTGCGCGACCGCGAAGACGGCTCTGCCGATGGCATGGCCGACCTGTATCTTGAGGGCACGGACCAGCATCGCGGGTGGTTCCATTCCTCGCTGCTGCAGTCGTGTGGAACCAACGGGCGCGCGCCCTATCGCGGTGTGCTGACGCATGGCTTCACGCTGGATGAAAAGGGCATGAAGATGTCCAAATCGCTTGGCAACACGGTCGCGCCCGATGCGGTCGTCAAGCAATACGGTGCCGATATCCTGCGCCTTTGGGTGGCGCAGTCCGATTACACCGCAGATCTGCGGATCGGACCCGAGATCCTGAAAGGCGTGGCGGATGGCTATCGCCGCCTGCGCAATACGATGCGGTTCTTGCTTGGTTCGCTGGCCGACTTCACCGAAGCCGACCGGACAGACCCCGCCGACATGCCGGAACTGGAACAATGGGTTCTGCACCGCCTGTCCGAACTGGATCAGACCGTGCGCGACGGCTATGCAAAATACGACTTCCAAGGCGTATTCCAGGCGGTGTTCACCTTCGCCACGACCGATCTGTCGGCGTTCTATTTCGACATTCGCAAGGACGCGCTTTATTGCGATGGCGACACTGCGCGCCGTCGCGCCGCGCGCACGGTGCTTGATATCGTCTTCCACCGCCTGTCCACGTGGCTGGCCCCGGTGTTGGTCTTCACGATGGAGGAAGTGTGGCTGGAACGTTTCCCCGGTGATGACAGCTCCATCCACCTGACGGACATTCCCGTAACCCCGGTGGAATGGCGCAACGCCGCGCTGGCCGCCAAATGGGCATCGGTTCGCGCGGCCCGCCGCGTCGTCACCGCCGCCTTGGAGGTTCAGCGGACCGACAAGGTGATCGGCGCCAGTCTTGAAGCCGCACCCGTGGTCCATGTCGAAGACGCCGACATGCTGGCCGCCCTAAAGTCTGTGGCGTTCGAGGATATGACCATCACCTCGGCCGTGATCCTGACTGCAGATCCCGCCCCGTCCGAGGCATTTCGCCTGCCCGAGGTTCCCGGCATCGGCGTGGTTTTCGAAAAGGCCGAGGGCCAGAAATGCGGGCGCTGCTGGAAGATCCTTCCCGATATCGGCACCCACAGCCACCCGGACGTCTGCGCCCGGTGTGATGCCGCCCTGTCCTGATCTGCCTGTTCCTATGCGCCGGCCCCAATTTCTTGGGGTCGGTGCAAAACTGCACACCCACCTGCGCGTTGGGTTTGCCGGGCATCACGACTACTTAAGTAAGACCATGCAACACGGATTGAACGACAGATCATGACCGAAAACTACACACCCCCCGACGTCTGGACCTGGGACGAGGAGTCCGGCGGCAAATGGGCCTCGACCAACCGGCCCATCGCCGGAGCGACCCATGAAAAAGAGCTTCCGGTCGGCAAACACCCGTTGCAGCTTTATTCGCAGGGCACGCCGAACGGCGTCAAGATCACCGTCATGCTGGAGGAGCTGTTGGCCGCAGGCCATGACGCCGAATATGATGCGTGGCTGATCCGTATCGGCAAAGGCGATCAATTCGGGTCCGGCTTTGTCGCCGCAAACCCCAATTCCAAGATCCCTGTCATGGTTGATCACTCGGGCGGCACACCGGTGCGGGTCTTCGAAAGCGGTGCGATCCTGATGCATCTGGCCGAAAAATTCGACGCGTTCCAAACGGCACCCGAACACCGCGCCGAAATGCTGAGCTGGCTTTTCTGGCAAATGGGCAGCGCGCCGTATCTGGGCGGCGGTTTCGGGCATTTCTACGCCTATGCGCCCTACCCGATGGAATACCCCATCAATCGCTTTGCCATGGAAACCAAGCGCCAGCTTGACGTGCTGGACAAACACCTCGCCGAAAACGAATGGATGGCGGGCGGCACCTACACGATTGCCGATATGGCGATCTGGCCGTGGTACGGAAACCTTGTGCTTGGCCGATCGTACAATGCCGCCACGTTCCTGTCGGTGCATGAATACAAGAACGTTCTGGAATGGGCCAAGCGCATCGACGCCCGCCCCGCAGTCCAACGCGGTCGCATGGTCAACCGCACAGCAGGCGAGCCGCACGAACAATTGCTGGAACGGCACGCGGCATCCGATTTCGATACCAAAACGCAGGATAAACTCAACCCGGGTGGATAGGCACACAGGCATCGACAGCCCGGTTGGCCCCCTGACCCTGACGGAACGGGACGGGGCGATCGTGGCTGTCACATGGGCCCGGTGCGCAGAAATCGCCGACACCACGGTTCTGATGCAGGCGGTGGCCGAACTGCGCGCCTATTTCGCGGGCGAATTGACGGCGTTCACCATGACGCTGCGCGTCGACGGGTCACCCTTTCAGCAAGACGTCTGCGCCGCCATTTCTGCAATTCCTTTTGGCGAAACCCGGACCTACGGCGAAATCGCCAAGGCGCTTGGCCAATCGGCCCAAGCCGTCGGCCGCGCCTGTGGGGCCAACCCCATCCCCATTCTCATCCCTTGCCACCGCGTCATGGGGGCAAAGGGACTGACCGGGTTTTCCGGCGCGGGTGGGGTCGAAACCAAGGTTGCGCTCTTGCGCCACGAAGGGGCCGCGTCCCTGCTGATCTGACGTGGCCGCGCCTTACTGCGACCTAGCCGGCCGCCACACCGCTCCAGCGGACGATTGCCGCGCCTGCCGTCATTTCACCCTCGGCCCGGTCAAAGCGCAGATAGGCGATGCCCTTGCCGTCCGCCTGCGTGTACAGCACGCCCGCCACCTTCTCGCCCGCGACGATCTCGGTGCCCACGGGCGCAGAGCCATCCACCGCGACCGTGACCAACCCCTTGCGCAGGACGGTCTTGTGCCGCATCCGTGCTGTCACCTCTTGCCCCACATAACATCCCTTGCGGTGGTTCACCCCGCCAAGCCGGTCAAACCCCACCTCAAGGATGAAGGTCTCGTTCGGGATCAACTCGATCCCGGTCTCGGGCACGCAATGGGCCACACGCAGGGCGTCCCATCCGGGCACCTCACCCGTCAACCCATAGCCCCGCCAGCCAAGTGCCGGGTGGCGCGGATCGGCAAAGGCACCATCGGGGATATCGCCCAATCCCTGACCCACCGACAGGCCGCTGTCTTCAATCGTGACGTCCGCCCGCAGGCGGTACATCATCAGCCTTTGGGCCAGCGACGGGGCAATCTCCGCCTTCACATCCAGCAAGATGTCCGCGCCCCGGTTCAGCAAGAAGAAATCCGCCAGATACTTGCCCTGCGGCGTCAGCAACGCGGAATAAACCAACCCGTCACCCGGCGCGACGATGTCTCGCGTCACCAAGCCATGCAAGAACTCTTCCCGATCCGCGCCGCCAATTCGCAAAACTGCCCGGTTTTCCATCATATCACCGCTCCTGATCTCTCATCACACACCTAATCATCGTCGCGCGATTGACCATCCCCCATCGGCGTTTTAGGCATTCCGGGTCCGCGTGAAAGGAACCTCGCACATGACCCTTGCCAATGGCCGCCATTACCTTGCTATTCCCGGTCCGTCGGTCATGCCCGACCGCGTGTTGCAGGCCATGCACCGCCCCGCCCCAAACATCTACAAGGGCGAACTGGTCGAAATGGTCGAAAGCATCGTTCCCGACCTCAAGACGATTGCCCGCACACAGCATCACGTGGCGATGTATATCTCCAACGGCCACGGCGCGTGGGAGGCGGCATTGGTCAACACGCTGTCGCGCGGTGACACGATCTTGATCCTTGGCACCGGGCGGTTCTGTCTGGGCTGGGGCGAAATGGCGGCGGCCATGGGCATCGATTGCCAGATCATCGATTTTGGCCCGCAATCCGATATCGACATGGCCCGCGTCGCCGAGGCGCTGACCGCCGACACCGCCCACACCATCAAGGCCGTGCTGGCGGTGCAGGTCGATACCGCGTCTTCGGTCAAGAACAACATCAAGGCACTGCGCACCACGCTGGACGACACGAACCACCCCGCGATGCTGTTTTCCGACAACATCGCCTGCCTCGGCGTCGATGAATTCCACATGGACGACTGGGGCGTCGATCTGATGGTGACGGGCAGCCAGAAGGGGCTGATGACACCGCCGGGCATGGCGTTCGTGTTTTTCAACGACAAGGCAGACCGTGCCCGCGATACCGCCGGGCTTGTCACCCCCTACTGGGACTGGCGTCCACGGTCCAACCCGACAGAATTCTACCGCTATTTCAATGGCACCGCCCCCACCCACCATCTTTACGGTCTGCGCACGGCGCTTGACATGATCGTCAAGGAAGAAGGCGTGGAAGCCGTCTGGCACCGTCACAGCGTGCTGGCCCGCGCCATCTGGGCCGCGATCGATACGTGGGGCAACGGCGGGCCGGTTCGCGCCAACATCGCCGATCATGCAAAGCGCAGCAACGCGGTCACAACAGTCAACATGGGCGAAGGCAACGGCCAGAAAATGCGTGACTGGATGACCGACACCGCTGGCGTGACGCTTGGCATCCCGCTTGGCGGGCTTGCCGCCACACCCGAAGCCGCCTCGGCCTTTCTGCGCATCGGGCACATGGGGCACATCAATGCCCATATGGCGCTTGGCGTTGTTGCAAGCCTTCAGGCCGGGATGGCCGCGCTGCAGATCCCGCATGATCCCAGTGGCTTGCAGGCCGCGACCGAGGTGATTGCGCAGGGCTGATCCCGCCGTCTCAATACCCGCGTTCGGCCAACCACGCGCGCATGAAGGCGATCTCTTGTTCCTGTGCCGCAATCACGGCACTGGCCAAGTCGCGCACGGCGGGGTCTGTGCCGTGTTCCAGCACAACGCGTGCCATTGCCACGGCCCCCTCGTGATGCGGGATCATGCCGCGCATGAAATCCACATCGACATCGCCGGTGAATTCGATGGCCATGTCGGCATGCATCTGGTCCATCGCGGTCACATAGGCCATTTCCGCATCGGTCTGACCGGCCATGTTATGACCGCCATGATCGACGGTTTGGGCGGTGGCAGAGGCCACCGCAAAGGTCATCAAAACAGGGGCAAGGATAAGACGCATCATTCGCGTGCCTTTGAGCAGTGGGTGGTTGTCGGATGCACGTCGCAAGCTTCCCGCGGGGGAACGCAAATCACCTTAGCGTGACGCGTCGGCCAGTGCCTTGGGCAACGCCCGCGCAAAGGCATCAAGGTCGGCATCGGTGCCACATGACACGCGGATGCAGCGATCTTGCGGCGCGGTGAACGGCATCCGCACAAAGATGCCTTGCGCCACCAGCGACGCCACGACGGCGCGGGCAAACGCACCCTCCGAACCGCAATCGATGGTCACGAAATTCGTGGCAGATGGCAGCGGCGTCAGCCCGTTGTCGCGCGCGATCCGGCCAATGGTGTCGCGCGCGGCGGTGATCTTCGTGATGGTTTCCGCCAGATAATCCTGATCCGCCAAAGCGGCCAGAGCGGCCGACTGTGCCACCCGCCCCATGCCGAAATGATTGCGGATCTTGTTGAAGGCCGTGATGAAATCCGGGGCTGCCAAGCCATATCCAACGCGCATGCCTGCCAGCCCGTAAGCCTTTGAAAATGTGCGGAAACGGATAACGCGCGGGTGGGTCAGATCAAGCGGTGGAATGGTGCCCTCAGGGGCCGTATCGGCATAGGCTTCGTCCAATGCCAGCACGCAACCATCGGGCAAGCGGTCGATCATGCGCTGCACCGTGGCCGCGTCATGCCAACTGCCCATCGGGTTGTCGGGGTTTGCGAAATAGATCAGCTTGGCATCAACCGCGATCGCTTTGGCGATCAACGTGTCAGGGTCTTCGCGGTCGCCCACATAAGGCACCTTGTGCAGCACCCCGCCAAACCCTGCGACGTGGTAGTTGAACGTGGGGTAGGCGCCGTCGGACGTGACGACCGCGTCATCGGGGCCAATCAGCAGGCGCACCAGATAACCCAACAACCCGTCGATCCCTTCACCCACAACGATATTTTCGGGCGCGATGCGGTGGTGCGTGGCCAATGCCGCGCGCAAATCATGCACTTCGGGGTCGCCATACATCCATGCGTCGGGTGCGGCCCCGGCGATTGCGGCAACGACGCGCGGCGATGGGCCGAACACGCTTTCATTCGCCCCAAGACGCGCCGTGAAACCCGCGCCGCGCGCGCGCTCCTGTGTTTCGGGGCCCACGAACGGGACGGCTGCGGGCAGGGTTTGCACAAGCGGGGTGTAGCGTGGTTTGGTCATGGAGTGCAGGAAAAGCCGAAACCGGCAGCCGCCGCAAGGGGCATGTTAACGAACAAGAAAGGTTACAAAAAATCGCGGATTGCCGAATCTTTGTAACCTATTTCCCGGCCATCTTGCACAGACACCCCGCCATTGGGCGCGTCTTGCGCTCGACCACATGCCGCACGCGACAGAGCCCGGTTGGGATTTGGGCGGGGCCGCGTGACATCGGCAAGCCCCTTTGGTCATAGGACCAAGAGACTGCCGATGATGACCACGCCGGGAAACCGGGGTGCCCCGACTCCGTTCAGCCGATTTCGGCCAGACGCGCCATGGCTTGCTTGATCTTGCCCTCTTCCTCTTCGCGGGCGGCAAGGTTGGCGCGGGTTTCCTCCACCACATCCTCGGGCGCGCTTTCGGCGAATTTGGGGTTGTTCAACCGGCCGCGCAATCCGCCCAATTCCTTGGAAAGTTTCTCCAAAACCTTGGTCAGACGGGCTTTTTCCTCGGCCACGTCGATCAGATCGGCAATGGGCAGCCCAAACGTGCCGCCCTCAACCGCGATCGTCACGGCCCCCTTGGGCAGGGCAGTGACAACATCCAACCGCGCCACCCGCGCAAGGCGTTGGATCATTGCGGCGTTATTCTCCCATGCGGCCTTCCCCTTGGCATCCAGTTGCAGTTGCAGAAGCTGCACCTTGAGCCCCGCAGGCACGTGCATCTGGGCGCGCACCGACCGGATTTCTTCGATCAACGCGATCACCCACGACATTTCCGCATCAGCATCGGCGTGGGTCAAGGCGGCACCGTATTGTGGCCAATCGCCATGCACCAACATCTTGTCGCGCGGGGCAATTTCGGCCCACAATTCCTCGGTGATGAAGGGCATCGTGGGGTGCAGCAGGATCAGGCACTGGTCGATGACCCAAGCCATGGTGGCGCGGGTTTCTGCGATGACCGCATCGTCACCGGACGCAAACAGCGGCTTGGCAAATTCCAGATACCAGTCGCAAACACGGCCCCAGACAAAGGCGTATAGCCCGTTGGCGGCATCGTTGAAGCGATAGTTATCAAGGGCTTCGTCGTGGGCCACCCGCGCGCGTGCGGTTTCGCCGACGATCCATTGGTTCACCGTTTGGGTCACGGTTGCCGGGTCGAACCCGGGAACCGGTCGGCATTCGTTCATTTCCGCGAAACGCGCGGCGTTCCACAGTTTGGTGCCGAAATTGCGGTAACCCGCGATGCGGTCCTTGGACAGTTTCAGATCACGGCCCATGGCGGCCATCGACGTCAGTGTGAAGCGCAGCGCATCGGCGCCGAATTCGTCGATCAGTTCCAGCGGGTCCAGCACGTTGCCGATGGATTTCGACATCTTGCGCCCTTTCTCGTCGCGGACGAGGGCGTGAACGTAGACATCCTTGAACGGCACCTCATCAACGACAGCCAACTGCATCATCATCATGCGGGCGACCCAGAAAAAGATGATGTCGAAGCCGGACACAAGGACCGATGTGGGAAAGTATTTTTCCAGTTCCGGCGTCTGTTCCGGCCAGCCAAGCGTGCCGATGGGCCAAAGCCCGGACGAGAACCATGTGTCGAGAACATCGGCGTCGCGCCAGACCGGGTAGACCAGATGCGTCGGATCCTGACTGACGGTGTAATCGGAAAGGCTGGCCGCCAGCATATGGGCGGCCTCGTCGCGATTCTCCACCTCGACCACGCGGGCGATGTTCAGGGGTGTGGGCAGGCCCGCGAGGACGTCGGTGAACTGCGATGCGACCGCGTCGAAATCGGCGGCGGCATGGTGCCGTTCGTCGCCCTTGAGCAGCGTTTGCGCATCGAGAATCCGCACCATCTCGACCTCATCGAGCGCGTTATCCCCTTCGTCGTCGGTAAACCCATGGTTTCCAAGGTCGAACCCGTACCAAACCGGAATCTGGTGTCCCCACCACAGTTGCC
>Ga0208544_10001853_pt1 | contig 14188 bp, 13 predicted proteins | sample DEB08_DNA_9_FD_184526 | JGI IMG/M metagenome (GOLD analysis project Ga0208544, IMG submission 184526) | Aqueous microbial communities from the Delaware River and Bay under freshwater to marine salinity gradient to study organic matter... | ecosystem: Environmental > Aquatic > Marine > Coastal ...
TGGGCTCTGAACTGCCGTTCGCTGCATCGAGAAGGAACGACCGGTTTTGCTTAACGTAGGATTTAGCACTGAGCCGGAGCAGACCCCATGTTGAAAACATGAAAGACAGCAGTGGCTTGATTGCCATGTATCCTGACGACGTGTCGGCGGGGTTCAAACGGTTTCTGGACGCTCCACTGACGGATGCGGGCACCGACGACCTGACAATATCGTCCTTTTTTCATCACTATATGAAGGCGAAGGCGCGGCAGCCAAACGGGAATGTGCACTTTTTCCACTACGCCGATCTCAGCCGCGACCTGCATGGACAGATCACACGCCTGGCAGATATTCTGGACATCTCTGTGTCTGCACAGACCATAACCGATATAACGGGGGCCAACACATTCGCCAGCATGCGAAAGGTTGCCGAAACAAGTGAAACAAGGTTTGACGAAAAATCACCCTTCCGCGATCAGGCCGGGTTCTGCGCGCCTGGAACATCAAACAAGTGGGAAGGCCGCTTAACTGGCGAGGACATTGAACGCTATGATGCTCTTTGCGCTTCACGCCTGCCGCCGGAAGATAGGGTTCGTCCCAACAAAGGTACGCAATGCGACATGGCGTTCGCGGTATGATGTTGGCGTGATGGCATTTTTCCTGTTTTTGCCCCTCCCGTTTTGCTGCGCTGTTTATGCTGCCTTTTTCGGGGGCAGGATACCAAGGGTATCGCGGAGCTTTTCCTCGGAGAAGTCGTACTCGCCGAGCATGTTGATATGTGTCCATGACATGGGCGAATGAGAGGCGATCAAGCGTAGCAGGTTTTTCTGGCCTCGGTGTCTGGAGCCTTTTCAACCTGTCTGGTCAGGCAAACAATCATGCGCGTCAGAAATCAGGGATAATCCTATGTCGCATTTTGTACCTTTGTTGGGATAGACCCTTCGTAAAGCGGATCACGGGCCCGATGCTTGGCTTCAAGGCCTTCCATTCTGCCGAGGCGACACTGGCTGGGATCGAGACCGCGCACATGATCCGAAAGGGGCAGATCCATGCCAACGGCCTCACCGCGTTTCGGCAGTTTGCGGCGCTCGTAGCATGATTGTGTCCAGCCGATCCCCGCGCTCAAACTTCAACAAATTTTGCGACAGAATCCAAACAAGGCCCCCAAATAAAAACCTGGGGGCCAATCGTGTCCTATAAGTGAGAATGCGTCATGAGACAGGCTCGGCGGGCGGCAATCGAACGTCCTTGAAGCCAGTCTTTATTCGGCGGCTTTGACGGTTTCTTTTGTATTGACGAGGGTTCGCCAATCAACGTCCTTGGAATACACCCCTTCATGGGAGGCAATCAGCGCCTGTGGCACATCTGATTCGGTCCCAATGGCCTTGCCGCCACCAGCAACCTTTCGCGCGGCATCGACCATCAGGCGGCGGAATTCGACGATCGCCAGGTCCGAAGCGCCAAGCGTGTCAGTGTGTCGTTGGACACGGCTGCCCATCGACACCCACATGATGATATCCTCGTTGGGAATACCCGGTACGCCGGTGAAATGGCCTTCCTTCATCAATTCGCGGTCCTGCAAAAAGTCGTTCTCAAGGGTCCGCTTGCTCCGCCATTTTTCGTCGAGGTCCTCACCCGGCACGGCGTGGTTGAAGGAGCGCCATTCCTCGGTCGATGGCACGTTCGGTCCGCCGAAGGCGATGAAGTGGAAGGCCGACTCGTCGTCGTTGATCGGTACAATGACGCTTGCCACCTTGTAGTTATTGTTCGGCGGAATCAGCGAATAGTAAGGGGCGACAAATTCCGTGATCCGTAGGTAGTGGTTCGCCTTCGCGTTCTTGATGGGCTTGCGGATCGCGGCGTAGTGGAAACCGTAGCTCGTCGTCTCCGTCTGCATCTTCGGCGACTTGTCTGTCGAGGGGCGGTACCATGACTTGTCATCGGCAGCGGCACTCTCGACCCGCGCGGGTTTCATCGTTGAGGAATGCAGCGACGAGGAATGGGCGCTGTCGATCTGACCTTCGTGGATCTGAGCCCAATTCGCCGGAATTCGGATTTTGAGGATCGAGACGGGCGTGTCTTTTTCCGGGGCAAAGGCCGGGGGCTGAAAATCCAGCATGTCTTCCCTGTCGCCGAGCCACGCCCAGACAAACCCGCCCCACTCTTCCACCGGGTAGGACCGCGCCTTGACCTTGTCCATCAGCGGGCTGCCATCGGGTTCGGAGGACATGGCGACGACATTGCCGTCAACATCCATCTTCCACCCATGATAGAGACAGCGCAGGCCGCAATCCTCGTTGCGCCCATAGACCAGTGAGGCTTTTCGGTGGGGGCACAGTTCGTCGAGCATGCCCAAGCGGCCCTTGGTGTCGCGGAAGGCCACGTAGCTTTCGCCAAGCACCTCGACGCGCAGAGGCTTGCCGTCCGGTTCGTCGACTTCTTCGAGCAGACAAACAGGCGTCCAGTGCTGGCGCATCAGCTGCGCCATCGGAGCATCGCTGGTCACGCGGGTCAGTAGTTCATTTTCCTCGTAGGTAAGCATTGTTTTCTCCTCGGGACCCATGGTAATCGACAGCTATATTCTTAGCTATCTAAGTTCTATAGTCAAGCCGTGATTGGGTTACCGCATCGGGGGTACTGCGGCGTCGGCCACACGCTTGCGCTGTACCTCATGCGGTCAACCAACCGTGTAGACGGCGATTGAGAAACGGCAGGATAAGTCCTGTCGTGAGCCCGGTCAGACAAAAGGCAATCACGAAAAGGGACACGACGACCGGCGCACCTTGCAGCAGGCTTTGCGAGACCAGGACCAGCACGACGAGTGGTGGATAGACCCCGAGCATACTGATCGCCCAGCGCTTCCAAAATACAGGTGCCTTCCGCGCTTTCGGCGTATTCTTGTCCGGCATTTACACTCCTTTCGGGTTTTAATTTTTTCCGCCCTCGTGGCCTGTCCCAATCCAAGCAGTAAAACGCGTGTTGCGCCTGCCGGATTGAGGGGTCGTGGGCGGCTTGGGTCGCGCGAAAAAAACGCTTCCCAAGCCTATGCTTCAAGCAGCCCGGCGCTGGTTCATCCAGTGGAACCAACCGCACGCTTCTTTTGCAAAAGCAAGCCATAGCGAACGCCAATTGCGATGATGACGGCCATTCCAGAGAGCGAGATCCAGGCAATTGGCGCTACGGCCGCAGCCGCGGCGAGCGTGAGCACGAGGCGTTCAACGGGGCGCAGGACTATACCAACCGAGCCTTCGATCGAAATCGCAACCGCCGCTGTCGCGAGAATACCGCCGCTCAGGGCCAGCAAATTCGTCGCCGTATCGCCAAGCATCAGCAGTCCGGGATTCCAGACAAAGGCGAAGGGCAACAGGAACCCGACAGCCGCCAGCCTGACCGCCGAGAAGGCGATCTTGAACGGATCTTCTTCCGCGATGGCCGCCGCGGCCAGGGCAGCCACCGCAATCGGTGGTGTCAGCGCTGACAAGACGGCGTAGTAAAGCAAGAACATGTGGCTTTGCAGAATCGGATACCCGAGCTTTGCAAGCGCAGGACCGACCAGAACCGCCGCAAGGATATAGGCGCTGGGGGTTGGCATCCCGAGACCAAGGATGATCGTGACAACGGCTGCAATCATAAGGGTGACCACTGGCTGTTCGCCACTGATCGTAAGGATCACGTTCGCCGCCTTCATGCCAAGGCCGGTCATGGACAATCCGCCGATCACGAGGCCAGCGGCAGCGCAGGCCCCCGCAACGGGAAGAATGCGCAGTGTCGTTTCTCCCAAAGCCTCCAGAATCTTCCAAGGCGTCATCCGTGTGGATTTTAACAGGGCAGATGCGACGACCGCCCCCAAGACACCGATGCCCGCAGTGAATGTTGGCGAATACCCTGACATCAGGGCAGAAATGATCCCGATGATCGGGATCAAGAAGACCCACCCGGTCGAGAACGTGCTTTTCAAGGTCGGAATTTCATCCTCCGAAGGTCGCAGATCATGCCGGACAGCGCGCAGGTGGACTTGGGTGAAAACCCCCATGTAATACAGCAACGCGGGCAGAACCGCCGCATAGACGACTTCCCTGTAGGGCACCGCAGTATATTCAGCGAGAATGAACGCGGCCGACCCCATGATGGGGGGCATGGCGCTTCCCCCGGTAGAGGCTGCAACTTCGACAGCCCCGGCAAAGCGGGAACTGTACCCAAGGCGTTTCATCACCGGGATGGTGATAGAGCCCGTCGCCACGACGTCAGACGTCGGGCTGCCTGACATGGTACCGTAAAGCCCCGAGGAGATCACAGCGATCTTTGCAGGGCCGCCGAGCGATCGCCCGGTCAGCAATGCCGCAAGGTTGAAAAAGAATTCGCCGCCACCGGCCTTCGCCAGGAAGGTGCCGAACATCACGAACAAGAAGACATAGCTCGCAACAACCTGAATCGGCACGCCAAACACGCCATCCGTGGTGAAGACCAGAATATCCAGCAGATATGTGAAATCACTGATACCATGCCCGAAGGGAGGCGGCAAAAGTGAACCAAAAAGGTTATAGAGCAGGAACAACATGACCACGCCGGTCAGACCCATCCCCGTAGTTCTGCGCGTCGCCTCCAGCGTCAACAGCAACAACGCGGTGCCGAAAAACAGTTGGGACGTCGTGAAGGGCTCAAGCAGGCTGATACGATCGGAAATCACGCCAGCGTTCATGAAAAAGAATACGCCGCAGGCCAGACTTAGTGCCGACATGACCCAATCATAAATCGGAACGTGGTTAGGCGCTTTGGGCGTGGCTCCGATTGCGACGAACATAATGCTGTAGATGCCGCAAACGAAAAGGATCCCGAGAATTAGAGGATCAGAGATCGTAAAGAGGTTCGCATAGATAACCCATGCCGCAAACGCAGCGGCTACAACGATCAGGGCTCTTTGCGAATCGGTCGCAAGCGTACGCTTGCGACCGGTAGCAACGAGAGAGCCAATCACTTGATCAGCCCCGCTTCCCGATAGACCTCGGCCGCAGCCGGGTGAAACTCGAGAACGCTGGGTGTCGCCAGCAATTCAGGGCTCAACTGCTTCATGGAGCTGTGGACAGCCCGAACCTCGTCGATGTTGTTGACCAGCGAAGATGCAAGCGACCTTGCAATGTCGTCAGGCATCGCTTCGGTCGCCACCAAAAGTGCGCCGAGGGCGACGCTGGTCACGTCATCCGACTGGTTGGAGTAGCTGCCACCAGGAATGACCATGGTGCCGGTTCCGAATGCGGCGTTCGTCGCCTCTATGATCTCTGCAGGCACGGTTAACAGAATGACGTCGGAGTTTTGATCCACGGCCCGAAACGACGAGTGGTTAATGAAAATACCATTGGTGATCATGTCCAGACGGCCATCCTGGATCAGGTCTGCCTGCTCGTTGGCACCGGCGCGCACGAACTGACCGCCGGCGTCGCTCAGCATGTCTTCGGTCACTCCGGCCTCTTCGAGCATCATCAACGCGACGTTGGACGTGATGTTGCCGGATCGGTTGATGCCTATGCGCAGCGGTGCACCGCTGCCCGCTATGTCATCAAGGCTGTCAATGTTGTATTTCTCGGCGACAGAACGGTCGAGGAAGAAATGCATGGGTGCCCAGTTGTAGAGATACCCGATGGCACGCATGTTGTTGATGGGGGCCTTGAAGGGCTCACCACCTTGCAGCGCGACCTTTGCCTCGGCGTCGTGCAAAAGGCCCAGATCTGTGCGATTTGCGCCAAGCAAGCCGATGTTGGCGAAACCGCCGCCGGTCGCTTGGTACGTTACGACAGAATCCCCATCGTCGACCTTGGTCGCGCGGTCAATACCAGCGCCCAGGAGCGACCAAAGGCCGCCTGGATTACCACCCGAAAGGGTCAGGTTGACCGGTTCGGCAACGGCCATAGTCGATGATACAGCGATGCCTACGGCAGCCGCCAAAATAGATAACTTCATTGTATCCTCCCAATTGTGCAGCCCGATCTCCCGATTAGGGCTGATTCAGTGGTCTTTATCGTGAAACGGACAGATCGCCCGAAGCAACAACTTAGACATCTATTTTCTAATAGGACCAATTGCCGCAGTCAACAAATTAGATATCTTATATCTTGAGAGGTCACACTTGCCCGCAGCAGAGCAGGAGCTCTGCGCCACAACATCAATGCATCGTTGAAAAAATAGCGTTTACGGCTGTTGAAGTGATCGCGTGGACGGCATGCGAACGCCGCGGGCCGCGGAGTCGACTTCATCCTGTTCGAGATTGCGAATCACAACTGCCAAAGCGTGTCTGAGGTTTTGCACCTCATCGTCGGACAACCCTGCCACGGCAAGCTCGTTCGTCTCAATCGCGAGTGGCTCAAGACGACCCCGAAGATCCCGACCCTTCTGGGTTAGAAAGGCATGCTGCCGCCGCTTGTTGGTACCCACCTTGCGGCGTTCGATCAGCCCCAACTCCTCCATTCGCATCAGCGCGGTATGGGCTGTAGGCTCTGTCAGCTGCGCTTTTTCGCTCAATTCACGCTGCGAGAGGCCATCATGCTTCCACAGAATCCGCAGGAAAATCCATTGCCCAAAGGTCACCCCCTGGGTTGCGAGCCGCAGCTGGAGTGATCGATTGAAAGACCGCGCGGCAAGCCGGATGAGCCGCGCAATACGCTCTTCCTGATAATTTTTCTGCTCCGCGACGCGACCCTCCACCGTTTGCTTTTTGACCATACGCTTTGGTGCCCTTGTTCTATGGCTCGACGGTCTGATCCAATAGCCAAGGCCCAAAACCCTGTACCGGCCAACGTCACCAGATGGCGTTACATAACGGCACGGTGCGCAAACTACCATAGATGCGAACGGTCCGTGAAACGATTACTCCTGCGTCATTCCCTCGGTCATCGCCGCGCTGTAGCCCTGTGCGACGCGAACATCCACTACGACGGTCTGCCCCGACTGAACCTGAGCCACGGCCTTGGCCAGCGTCACGGACAGGGCGCTCGCGGTTTCAACAGGGCCATAGGCAACCGCCCCTTGCGCGCGGGCAATTGCTGCGATGTCAATGTCGGGCTCTCCGATGGCCTGCCCAACATGCTTGTTCTCGATGGGCCTGTTCCTGATCCGTGCCACGCGCTCCTGATGCACCTCGTCATTGAAATAGGATCGGTTGTTGGCTACCACGATCAACAACGGAACGCTGTGATGGGTCGCTGTCCAAAGTGCGGTCGCACCCATCAGAAAGTCACCATCGCCCAGCACCGCAACGGGTAGCCGGTCGCTGTCCTTGAGCGCAAGTGCGGCACCGACGGCCATACCGGGCCCCGATCCGATCCCGGCCCCTCCATCGTACCCAAGATAGTCATAGGGCGCTCGGAAATCGCAATTCGCTCCGTTCCAGCTCAGCGTCAGACGCAGGTAGGATGGCGTCACGTCACGCAATGACGCTGACAGCTCCGCCGAGAGGCGATCTATCGAAATCGCGGCATCGGATGTGCCTTCTGCAGTCGTCTGTTCCACCTCGACAAAAGCCATCTCGCCCGCGCCTGTCACACCCTCTTCTTCACAGATCGCGGCGATCACTGCATCCGGGTCCGCAAGCAACGACAGATCCGAGGGCGTTTGCGCCTGATGGTCGAATGACCAGCCGTTCTGCAAAAGCGGGTCCAAGGAAATATTGACGATGCGCATTGCCGCGGTGTCGACGCCCGCCTGTTTCAGCGTTCCAGCGGGATCGACCCAATCGAACGAAATGACGAGGTCCGCAGCAGCAATCACCTCGCCAGCATCTTGGGAGATGAAATATCCAGGCGCACCCGCATGCAGCGGGTGGCGCGTCGGAAAGGCTGCGGCGGTCTTGATATCCGTGATCACCCGCGCGCCGAAGCGCTCGGCCAGTGCCACCCGGCGATCCCATGCTCCACTGTCGCGCGAGACCCGCCCCATCAGAAAAACGGGCGACCGCGCGGAATCCAGCAGATCGACGATCCGGCGGGCATCAACCTGCGACACCTCCGGCACCTGCGGCGGCGGATATTTGGCGGGGTCCGGCAGGTCGGGCATGACGTCGATCTGCTGTTCCTGCACGGAGACGTCGAAGCAGACATAGGTGGGTGCCATGGGCGCGGTACGCGTGATCGTCGATGCCCGCATCATCGAGGCCAAGGACGCCTCCAGCGAAGCGGGTTGATCATCCCACTTGACGTAAGGCCGCACGACCGACGCCTGATCGCGCGAAGTGTGCAGCCAGTCGATCCAAGGGCGGCGCTTGGCGGCATCCACAGGGCCCGTGGCACCATAGACCATCATCGGTACCCTGTCGCACCAGGCATTATAAAGCGCCATCGCCGCGTGCATCAGCCCAACATTCGCATGCAGAATGACCGCAAGCGGTTTTCCCGTGACCTTGGCCCAGCCATGCGCAATAGCCACCGCATGCTCCTCGTGAAGGCACAGCAACATTTGCGGATCGCGGTTGCCAAGGTAATTCACGAGGCTGTCGTGAAGCCCCCGAAAGCTGGATCCAGGGTTCAGGGCAACGTAAGGCGTGTCCAATTTGCGCATCATATCAGCGATGGCATCGCTACCGTAGTATGTAGTGATTTCGCTGGGAATGGGGCGATCAAGGTCGTCGCGCATGGAATCTCCTTACTTCGTTTTGGACGTCACTGTCCGGACAGATTGACGTGGATGTTTTTTTCATGAGTAAAGGAGATCAATTCGCCGATCCCTTCTTCGCGGCCGATGCCCGACTGTTTGACCCCGCCGAACGGTGCGCCAAGGAAATGGCGCCCCACCTCGTTGATCCAGACAAAGCCCGCTTCGACGCGGCTGGCCGCGCGGTGCGCCGTCGCCAGATCGCGGCTCCAGATCGCGCAGGTCAGGCCCACGTCCAGCCCGTTGACCTGCGCAAGCATCTCGGCCTCATCCGACCACCGCTGAACTGCGAGGACAGGACCAAAGATTTCTTCGCGCGCGATGCGCATGTCTGACGTGACGCCCGTAAAGATCGTCGGTGCGATAAAGTAGCCTTTGGCCAGTTCACCGTCGGTGACCGCGTGGCCGCCGGTCAAGACCTCTGCGCCTTCCGACTTGGCGCTTTCAATAAAGGACATTACGCGATCGAAATGCGCCTTCGACACAAGCGCACCCATTGTCGTTTCGGGATTGGTCGGCACACCGGGGCGGTACCGCGCCACTGCTTCGCCGAGCTTTTCGATCACCGCATCGTGGATATCGTCGTGCAGAAAGGCGCGGCTGGTCGATCCGCAAGACTGGCCGCACCATCCAAAATTCATGCCAACGACAATCGCCTCGGCAACCCGCTCCGGCTTGCTGTCGGGATAGGCGATCAGGGCGTTCTTGCCTCCAAGTTCAAGCAGCACGGGTTTCACGGTATTGGCGGCGCTTCGCATCACCGCGCGGCCGGCCTCCACCGAGCCAATCAGCGTCACCTTGTCGACGCCCGGATGCTCAGCCAAACCTGCGCCCGCCTCCGTCCCGCCGGGCAGAACCGAAAACACGCCACGTGGCAAAAGCCCGTCCACCAGTTCGGCCAGACGCAGGGCCGACAACGGCGCTTGGACAGGAGGCTTGATAATGACCGCGTTGCCCGCAGCAAGCGGGGCGGCCATCTTGCCGCCACAGAACATGAAGGGGTGGTTGAAGGCCAGAATGCGCGCGACCACACCCAGCGGTTCGCGGACAGACATGTTGATCCGGTCCGGCCCCATTGGGATGGTGTCGCCCTTCATTTCGGTCACAAGCCCTGCGAAAAACTCCATCTGGGCCGCGGCAATTGTCGCATCGCCCCGCATTTCCGTGTATGGGTTGCCACAGTTCGCCGCATCAATCATCGCCAGCTCGTCACCGTGACTACGAAGGATCGCCGCCATCTCCTTGAGGATGCGCGCTCGCTCAAGCGGAATGACATCGCGCCATTCAAGGAACCCTTGCCGCGCGATCTTTACCGCGGCGTCCACGTCTCCGCGCCCAGCATCGGCAACTGCGGCCAGTGGCGCACCGGTTGCGGGATTCATCGTGTCGACGTATCGCCCTGAGATCGGTGCCTGCCAAGCCCCGCCAAGGTAGATGTCGCGGTGCTTGGGCAACACGGCGCCCAGATTCAAATGCGCACTATCTGTCATGCGTCCCCTCCCTTGAAAAACGATATGGTTCGCCACTCTCGGCTGCGCAGGTCTCAGCCTTCTGACCCGCTCAAACGCTCCAGGAACTGCTCGCCTGTCATGACTTCGCGCAACGGCATTTTTTCCTGAACCGCATCGAGGTCGGCGTCATAGCTCAGGCCACGCCCGTCCCAGAACCACCAATAAACGATCTCGCCGTGCTTATCGTGGATCGGCATGCGGAAGGTTGGAAACGCACGCTGATCTTCAGGGATGTCGGCGGCCCCCAAGACCTCGTAGCGGGCACCGGCGCGCAACAATGCGCTGCCAAGCGGTATCAGCGCAATAAAGCTTGTCGGGCCCCCAACTATCGCCTGAATATCGGAAGGGCGGTCTGTGTGCAGCCCTTCCAACGCCCGCACGACGGGCGGATAGCTTGGGTGCTTGTGCGTGACCTGCGCGTAGGCCTTGCGATCCGACACTTCGATCTCGATCACGTCTCCTGGATTGAATTCAGTCATGGAACCCCCTTAAAGGCTATAGGCTTCACGGGTGGACGGGTGGAACAGCTCATCGACCTGCACCCGACGCGGCGACAGCCCCTGCGCATGGTGGTAGTCAAGAAAGCGGTCAAGGACATGCGCGTTCTGACCGATACCATAGGTCCAGGGATCTCTACCCATCAGCGCCTGCGCCCGGTTCAGATTGTCCTCCACGAAAGGCATGGTCACCTTGGTCGCCGAAGTATCCTGAAGCGCCTCCTGGGCCAGCACCTTAGCCTGCGTAAAGCCCTTCACCAAGGCCCCCGGCAACCATGGGTGCGTCTCGGCGATGCTGCGGCGAATGCCCAGTACGTGCATGATCGGGAAAATCTGCGTGCGGCGATAGTAGTCTTCGGCGGCACCTACACTGTCGGTGAACAGACGCCCGATATGCGGGTGCCCTTCGGCAAAGCAGCGCGGCCAGCGCGGGCCGATGAAGCCATCGATCTCGCCATCCGCCAGCATGCCATTTAGCGTGGCACCCTCTGGGGCGGCGACGACTTCGACGTCAGATGGCAGATCGACCTTGATCTTTTCGGGGCGCCCGGGCGTGTCCATCCCCCCCCGGACCCAAGTCACGTCAGAAGGTTTTACGCCGAAATCTTCCTCGAGAATACCGCGGACCCAGACGTTTGCCGACAGCTGATACTCGGCGATGCCGATCTTCTTGCCCTTCAGATCTTCCGGGCGCTCGATCCCGCGATCCGTACGGATATAGACCGACGTGTGCCGGAAGGCGCGGCTCAGAAACACCGGGACGGCGACGTAATGCGCATCACCACGTGCAACCGAGATGGAATAGGACGAAAGCGACAACTCGGACACGTCGAACGCCTGATGCCGGAAGGCGCGAAAGAACATTTCCTCCGGTGACAGCAGCATCGGTATCGGATCCACGCCATCAATCTTGACACGCCCATCAACGATTGCGCGCGTCCTGTCGTAATTTCCCATGGCAATTGAAAGCGAAAGATCGGTCAAGTGAATGTCTCCTCAGGAGTGGTTCCGCATTGGCGAGTCAGCGAAATGGTTTCACGGCGGTCAGCCGATTTCAGGATGGCGTGACAGACTTCGAGGCTTGCACGCCCCCATCGGCCGGTCTGAGCGGGTGCAATGTCGTCTCGCACGGCTGAGACAACGGCATCCGTCACCGGTTTGCGTGGTGCCGCGTCCAAGGGCGCTTCACGGAAACTGCGTTTGGTATCGGCAAAGATTTCGACACCGTCGGGTAACAGCCGCAGGTCGGCGCGATCACACAAGATCACGATCGGCCCAAAATGCTCATTGTGCTGCGGCAATGGCGGCTCCCTTCCTGCGCCATAGGTGCGCGTTGTCTTGAGCCGCGCCTCGGATTCGGGGTCCAGACCTTGCAGGGCCTTGCGCGCCTGCCCGTAGCCGTCGGGAGGTTTGCGCGTCCCCAACTCGCCCACGTCATTCATCCAGGTATCGCTGTCGAAATGCGCATAGCCCGAATAAGTCAGTGTAGCGAAGGCCCCGGACTGAAAGTCCATTAGCGCTGAATACGCACCTTCCGTTGGCCGCTCCGGATCCCAGGCACCGGTCAGCGCGGTCACGCTGCGCGCCTTTCCTCCGCAGAGTAATCGCACGATGTCGATCTGGTGGACGCCCTGACTGAACAGAACCCCGCCACCCTCTTCGGTCCGAAGCTCTTCCGGACGGCGCGGACGATAGAGAAAATCTGTATAGTTGAAGGCCTGCACCATCCGTACGGCACCAAATTCACCGCTGTCGATCAGCTCCCGCGCAAGGGCGACCGGAGGGTCGAAGCTATGGCTCGGACCGACGATAAGGTGAACGCAGGCGGCCTCGGCCGCCGCGACCATACGGTCGGCATCCTCAATCGACACGGCCAATGGTTTGTCCACGAGGATATGTTTTCCACCGGCGGCAACTGCGGCAACATGGTCCGCATGCATCTGGTGCGGGGTCGCGATATAGACGACTTCGACATCTGGATCGGCGGCCAGGGCTTCGACTGTCGCGTAGGTCCGCCCGCCGAACTCCGCCTCGAATGCCGCGCGACTTGCCTCGCGCGGAGCCGCCGCGGCCACCAGCTTGACGCGCGGATCATTGCGAAACGTGGGCAGCATCAGCATGAATGCACGGCCAAGGCCGACTACACCAATTCGAACCGGCTCAAAGGTCAAGAACCAGCTCCTCACCCTTCGACCGCGACACACAGATCATGATGTAATCGCATTTTTCGTCATCCATCAGGACCATATCGCGATGGTCGGCATTGCCAGACACCAGACGCGTCTTGCAGGTGCCGCATGTCCCGCTTTCGCAAGAGCTGACCGTGGCGATACCAACATCTCGCAACGCCTCGAGGATCGAGCGGTCTTCGGGTACCCGCACAGTCTTACCTGACTTTTCGAGCTTTACGTCAAAAGCCGTGTCATCTTCGCGCACCACCTCGACCGGTTTGAAATCCTCAAATATCACGCGACCCTCCGGCCAGTGGCCGGAAATGGATTCAATTTCCTCCAGCATCGGTGCTGGGCCGCAGCAGTAGACCTTCATGTTCTTTGGCTCTTCGAAGTGGTCCCAGAAATCATAGACCTCGCGTATGTCCCCGCCGTCGTGGTGCAGAGTCAGACGGTCGCCAAATAGTTCCTTGATCTCGCCGAGATAGGCCGTCTCTTCTTCGCTGCGGGTGCAATAGATGACCTTGTATGGCATATCTTCGCGCGCCAGATGCTGGCCCATTGCATAGATTGGCGTCACGCCGATGCCGCCTGCGATCAGCAGGTATTCTTTCGCCTCGGTCAACTCAAAGGTGTTTTCAGGCGCGCTCACGCGCAGCTCAGTTCCCTCGGTAGCTTCATCGTGCATCGACATCGATCCGCCGCGCGACGCATCTTCGCGCTTAATCGCGATCACGTATTTATCCGGCGATGTACCGTCATTGACCAGAGAATATCGACGCATTGCGCCAGATGGGGTCTCGATCGTCAGGTGTGCGCCTGGCGTGAAGCCCGGCAGATCCACGTCACCAACGGGCTCAAGTGTGAATTCGCAAATGTGTTCCGTTAACTCGCGGCGCGCGGACACGCGCATGTTAAGGTCATCCATAACAAAACCTCATTTTGACTCCTCCGGTTTCCGTTCATTGATGCCACGAGGGAAATCCTCTCCGTGCAACAATACTTAGATACCTAAGTTTATGTCAAGGTAAAGCAAGATGTTAAAATGACCGGCAGCCGGCGCTCTGATAATTCCGAGTGGTGGGAACAGCAGCCAAAACGCCGGGCAGTGCGACCCCATACCCTACCACAAATAGTTTGTAGGGTATGGCACTCCAAACTGCACTTTTCGGGCAGCCCAAATTCACTTTGGTAGCCCTTTGCCTGTGGGCACCCTGTGACTACCGTTAGCTGCCGTTGATCGTGAGTGCAGCGAACGGCAGGTTACCGCCCTAAACGTCGATGCGTTCGTCCAAAAGTCCCGCATAGCAGCCCCATGGACCTTGCTCCAAGTAACCGAGGGCACACCAAAGGAAATTGGGAACCTTTTGTTTGATGGGAAACACCAGGTTCT